>ERZ1034363.1452-NODE-1452-length-13402-cov-3.054709_pt1 | contig 13402 bp, 11 predicted proteins | sample MGYA00520616_ERZ1034363 | MGnify/ENA primary metagenome ERZ1034363 (study PRJEB33736, sample SAMEA104284506) | Azolla filiculoides | biome: Urban; feature: Water surface; material: Ditch water | place: Netherlands | collected 2015-10-28 | depth 0-0.1 m ...
GAACCTTGGACCCCCTGCTCCCAAAGCAGGTGCGCTACCAGGCTGCGCTACACTCCGACGGAATCGATATTCTACACTGAGATGGCCTAGAAGGGCAAATACTGTAAGATTCGGTGCATGGAAGCCTTATTTACAAGCAAATTGAGCAAGCAACTAAAGGGGTTCATAGCCCTTAGTTTTCTGCTTGTCAGCTTGCTGGGCACCCACTGGATTGGCTTTGCCCATGGTATCTCCCACTCCGGAATACAGAACCAAAATGTCAAACAGAGTTGCGTAGATCAAGCGCCTACTCTTGGCCATAGCTCTGCAAGCTGTCACCTGCTAGATGCAGTCACACTTGCTGGCTTCATTGCCTCAACACCCTCTCTTCTCCTTGCTAGCAACTTCATTCATGAAGTGCAATTGGCATCTGATGAATCCTTACTAGCCCGAATTCATGTTGGGCTATATCAATCTAGAGCTCCACCCAACCTCATCCTATAAATCGCCCAACACGCCAAAGTAATCAGTTGGCCTTTAGATTTATTACGCCAGTCATTCGGCGTTACGAATTAGGATTGAAGGAAATAGCATGTTTCAAATTAATAAGCCATTGGCTAAGCGCAGGCTAATCTACATTTTTGTTTCAGGATTAATTAGCACTACCGCGCTCGCACAATCCGAGCCCTCTCTTGAAATCACCGCAACTGGATCTCAAGAGGCTACCCAAAGCATTCTGACGCCTACTAAAATTCTCCAGGGTGATGAGCTCCTCAATAAATTAGGGACAACACTCGGCGCAACACTTGCTAATGAATTGGGTGTATCGGCAACTGGCTATGGTGCCGGCTCATCTCGCCCAGTCATTCGTGGCCTTGAAGGCTCTCGTGTTCAAATTTTGCAAAATGGTCTGTCAGTTGGCGATGTTTCCAATATCTCCCAAGATCATGCCGTTGGAAACAATATGCAAAACGCACATCAAGTAGAGATTTTGCGTGGTGCAGCCGCCCTACTCTATGGCTCTGGATCCAGCGGCGGATTAGTTAACGTAGTGAATGATCGCATCCTCACTAACTTACCTGATAGACCTACGGGCGCAGTCAATACCAGTTATGAAACTGTCAACAATGGCAGAGCTGGTTCTGTAGAGGTTGATGGTGCGTTTGGTTCTGTGGCAGTCCACGTAGATACAGCAATTAACAATGCCAATAACTACACCATTCCAGGTAGTTCAACACAATCGCAAGGCGAGCCGGTTGGTGGCTGGACCGTACCTCCTGGAGGCAATGAGGGTAACAACTACACCGGTAAGCTACCTAACACCTTTAGCAATCAGAATAATTTGGGAGCTGGCGTTTCGTATATTGGGCAGAATGGGTATACCGGCGTTTCTGTTGAGCGACTCAATAACAATTACGGCATTCCAACGCCTGAGGGTGGATCGATTAACCAATCACAAAATCGATACGACCTCCAGCATCAGACTCGAGATCCGTTTGCAGGATTTTCATCTTTTAAATTTAGTGCAGCTAACTCTAATTACAACCACACAGAATTTAATAATGTGGGTGAAGCAGCATCTCAATGGAAAAATATCGCCAATGAGGCTCGACTTGAGTTAGCTCACAATCCGATTGCTGGATGGAAAGGCACATTCGGAGCCCAGTTCTCTGCAGCATCTCTTAATGCCACTGAAGTTGGCACGGGAAGTTATGCCATTGTCCCGCCTACCAAAACAAATTCCAGCGCCTTATTTTGGATTGAGGAAGGCAAGTGGAATTCTCTGCAAGGTAGCTTAGGACTTCGATATAACAATGTTGCACAGAAGCCTAATTTAGGCACTGAATTAGAAGTTCAAGATACAACTTCAGGGCCAACACCAGGAATCACACTCCAAAATCGTAATTTCAATTTAATGTCCTACTCTGCAGGCGGCCTGTGGAACTTTATGCAAGGTCATGGTGCAGGAGTCGCCTACACGGTCTCCCAACGAGCTCCAAGCGCTCAAGAGCTTTACTCTTACGGCGCCCATGAATCTACTGCTACATTCGACATTGGTAACCCTAACCTCACTAAAGAGACTTCGCATAACTTAGAGTTCAACATTCAGAAAACCAGCGGCTTAATGCGCGGCAAAGCAAGCGTGTACGCAAATCGATTTAATAATTACATCTATGGTTATTACACTGGCGCTGCAATTGATAATGGCGGGCAAGAAGGCGATGGCTTTAGCGTAGTCACCGCACAACAAGCGTCAGCAACCATTAAAGGTATCGAGGGCGAGCTGACCTATAACTGGCGTCAGCATGGTGTGGGTGGACGTATTTTTGGTGATGCCTCTCAAGGCACTTTTGATGCGGGTGGAAATCTCCCTCTCCAACCTGCTCCTCGTTTAGGCGCCGAAGTTGCACATCAACACAATGGCTGGCTAACTAACGCTACCTATATTTATAGCTATCAACAAAATCGTTTGGCTAGTTGGGAGCAAGGCCCAGCCCCAAGCTATAACCTCTTAAATGCTGGCATCTCTTACACAGAAAAAATTAAGGATGTGAATTGGACTGTGTATATGAATCTGAAGAATTTGCTCAATGAGCAAATTCGGTATGCAACCACACCAATGGCTGTGAGACTGTATGCCCCACAACCTGGCAGAAGTCTGATGGTGGGTCTAAGGGGAACTTTCTAGATTAAATCAGCGCTGATACGCTCTTCAGGAAATTGCAGCTTAAAAGTACTGCCTTTTCCTGGGGTGCTCTCAATCTCGAGCTGTGCCTGATGTCTTGTGGCCACATGCTTCACGATCGCTAAGCCAAGTCTTTTTTTTTTATTGTTACGTGTTCGACTGAGATCTACACGGTAAAAGCGCTCAGTCAATCTTGGGATGTGTTCTGACGCTATCCCAGGACCAGAGTCATGAACGAGAAATTCTGGGCCATGATCTTTATCTTTGTGCCAGACGATACGGATAGCACCTCCTGCTGGGGTATAACGCACAGCATTAGAAACCAAATTGCTAAATGCAGAGATTAACTCGCGCTCTTCCCCGAGCAAGGTCAGCGCAGAATCGCATTCCACTGAAATTTCATGCTTGTTTCCAGAGAGCGCATCCGCCTCACCCTTGAGCATAGATAAAATTGCTGGCATAGCTACCTGAACTTGCGGAGCGGGTTGAGAGTTAGCCTCTAGATTTGCCAAGGTTAATAAATCTTCGACCAAGCTTTTCATACGCCTGCCCTGAACCATCATCAGATCAAGATACTCATCTTTCTTAGCCTTATCCAAATCCAGGGTTTGTACGGTCTCCAAGAAACCCATCATCACCGTGAGCGGAGTGCGCATCTCATGAGAAACGTTGGCAACGAAATCTCTACGCATGGCCTCGGCCTTGCGAAAGTTGGTGACGTCCTGTGCCAACAGGAGTCTTCTATTTTCCGCAAATGGAAATACTTGCACTAACAAGCTTAAATTACCAGCACTACCCATTTGCTCAATTAATAAGGGCTCATCAAAAAGACGATCATTTAGATAGCGTACAAACTCAGGGCGACGAATCAAATAATTGATCCGCTGCATGACATCTCTTTTAAATAGGATGCCAAAGAAATTTTCAGCAATCGAGTTGCACCACTCAATTTGATCCATGTCATCCAACATGATGATGCCATTTGGAGAGGCCTGAAATGCCTGGATAAAGCGTTCATGCTGTTTCTCGATAGTACGTACCTGCAACTTCATGCCCCGCACCAAGCGCTCCAGTTTAGAGAAGACCTCATCCCAAAGACCACTAGCGGCAGGCATACTTTCAACACGATCTAAAAGAATGAATTTCTGCAAGCGGACTAAATTGAAGTAGGAATAGAGCAAGGGAACGCTGAATACAAGAAAGCCGGCAATAAAACCACCCAAAGGACCCCATAGGTCAAATGCAAGCCAAGAAGCAAAAAAGGCTAGGCTTAGGATGATTAAGAATCGACTAATAATTGAAAACATAGGGCATCTTAGACTAAGACTGGATTAAGGCCTTGGAGAGGCGATATCCACTCCCCCGAACAGTCTCGATCATATTCTCGCAATCAACAAGAGCTAATGCGCTACGAAGGCGTTTGATATGAACATCTACGGTTCTTTCTTCTATATATGAATCATTACCCCAGACATGATCTAAAAGACTTGGCCGAGAATGCACCCTCTCTGGATGACTCATCAAAAACTCAAGAAGACGAAATTCTGTGGGACCTAAGAGAACCTCTTTCACTTTTGGAGTATCTAAGAATGCATGAACTCGATGTGATGCAGCATCTAAGGTCAGCGGGCCAACAGAGACAGTTTTAAGATCACCCTTCACCTCATAACGACGCAACAGCGCATTTACACGGGCGATTAATTCCTTGGGAGAAAAAGGCTTTGTTACATAGTCATCAGCACCAGCATCAAGGCCGGCCACCTTATCGGACTCTTCGCCTTTGGCAGTTAACATCAAAATAGGCAGATGTTTACAAGCATCAGACGACCTTAATTCTTTTGCGAACTGTACGCCCGACTTTCCAGGAAGCATCCAATCTAAGATGATTAATTGTGGAGCCTGCTCTCGAATCAACAGTAAAGCCTCATCGGCCTGCAGTGCAACCTTGACGTCAAATCCAGAATGCGACAAATTAACCGAGATTAATTCGGCAATAGAAGGCTCATCTTCAACAATCAATATATATTGACTCATCCGAGAACTTTAACCTTTTTTCGAGGCTTCCCGTATCAAATCCTCGTGAGGCACATGCCTTACATCCGACCCTTTGGCAATGTAGATCACAAACTCTGCAATATTTTTTGCATGATCACCAATACGTTCAATAGCTTTTGCAATCGAGAGCATATCTAGACCAGCAGTAATCGTTTTTGGATCTTCCATCATGTAAGAGACTAGCTTGCGTACAAAAGCTCTGAATTCCTCATCAATCTGGCGATCTTCCTGCACTACTTCAACTGCGGCCATAGTATCAAGGCGAGCAAACGCATCAAGACTGCGGCGCAACAAGGAGATGGCCATCTGACCAGAAAGCTTAATTTCAGCAACGTTAATTTCCGTTTTGACATCAGACTCAATCAGACGCTTAGTCCTCTTGGCAACGCGCTCAGCCTCATCCCCTGCTCGCTCTAGATTGGTGATGGCCTTGGAGATTGCCATTACGAGACGAAGATCACGAGCCGTGGGCTGACGACGTGCAATGAACTCTGTGCAAGCTAGGTCAATTTGAATCTCAAAGTCATTAACCAACTTTTCAGATTGAATTACCTGGTTGCAAATATCGACACTCATATCAGTAAATGCGCGCATTGCATTTGAAATCTGCAACTCTACTAGGCCACCCATTTCAAGCAACTTACTGCACAGTCCATTCAAGTCCACATCAAATTGGGACGATAAGTGTTTATCTGGCATGATTTTTCCTTTTAGCCGAAGCGGCCAGTAATGTAGTCTTCTGTTTCTTTACGTTTTGGCTTAATGAAAATCTCATCAGTCTTGCCAAACTCAATCAAATTACCCATATACATATAGGCTGTGAAATCCGATACTCGGGCTGCCTGTTGCATGTTGTGGGTTACGATCACAATTGTGTAATCAGTCTTAAGCTCATTGATCAACTCTTCAATTTTTGCTGTAGATATTGGATCCAATGCGGAGGTGGGCTCATCTAATAAAAGCACGGATGGCTTTACCGCAACTCCACGCGCAATACACAAGCGTTGCTGCTGACCACCAGAGAGTGATAGGCCGCTTTGACGCAACTTATCTTTAACCTCACCCCAAAGAGCTGCTTTATTAAGAGCCCACTCTACGCGATCATCCATTTCTGAGCGAGACAGCTTTTCATACAAAGCTACTCCAAAAGCAATGTTTTCATAGATGGACATCGGGAATGGTGTTGGCTTCTGAAAGACCATACCAATCCGGGAGCGCAGAAGATTAAGATCGCGATTGGAATTGAGGATATTCTCACCATAAAAGTTAATCTCACCTTCCGCTTTTTGACCCGGATATAGGTCATACATTCGGTTAAGGGATCTCAAGAGAGTCGACTTACCGCAACCTGATGGACCAATAAAGGCGGTAACTTTTCTTTCCTCAATATCCAAATTGATATTCTTCAGACCTTGATAGCTGCCGTAGAAGAAATTGAGATTACGAATTTCGATTGCATTCATGACTTAACCTTGAACCTTCTCGCGAAATACAACACGGGCCAGAATATTTAATCCAAGCACCGCAAATGTGATTAATAAAGCACCGCCCCACGCTAGATTCACCCAGTTCTCATAAGGACTCATCGCAAACTGGAAGATCACCACTGGCAAATTGGCCATTGGGGCGTTCATATCGGTAGAAAAGAATTGGTTATTCAGTGCCGTAAATAGTAATGGTGCTGTTTCGCCGCTGACACGGGCCAGCGCCAGAAGTACGCCAGTCATCACACCACTTTGCGCGGCACGTAAGGTAATAAATAAAGATACCTTCCACTTTGGTGCGCCTAATGCATAAGCTGCCTCACGCAAGCTGCCAGGCACAAGTCGCAACATGTTTTCAGTAGTACGAACAACCACAGGAATTGCGATCAAGGCCAATGCAATTGTTCCAGCCCATCCTGAGAAGTGCTTCACTTGAGCAACAACCAATGCGTAAACAAACAAACCAATCACAATAGATGGGGCCGACAGCATGATATCGGTAACGAATCGAGTTATAGAGGCAACCCTGCTCTTATCTCCGTACTCCGATAAGTAGATGCCAGCCATAACTCCGATTGGGGTACTTATCAAGGTACAGCAACCAACTAGCAGCAAGCTACCTACTATTGCATTTGCTAGGCCGCCGCCGTCAGATCCGGGAGCGGGCGTACTATCCAAAAACATGGATAGATGGATTGCAGAGAAGCCTTTAAAGAGCAGAATTCCCAAGATCCAGAATAAGAAAAGCATGCCGCAGGCCATTGCGAAAATAGAGAGGGCCAAGCCGATTCGATTTGCTCATTTGCGGCGCGCAAAGATGGCTTCGTTCATGTCTTAAGCCCCTGCTTTTTCTCCATACTCACCAAAAGCCATTTAGCCGCAGCGAGCACCAAGAAGGTAATGATGAACAAAGCTAATGCCAAAGCAAATAGCGAGGAAAAGTGAGGGCCAAACTCCGCCTCACCAAATTCATTTGCTAGCGTAGATGCAATCGAATTTCCTGGAGCAAATAAAGAGGGAGATAAGCGATGTGCATTACCAATAACAAATGTCACCGCCATGGTTTCACCTAAAGCTCTGCCGAGTCCAAGCATGATTCCACCGATTACACCGGCCTTTGTATACGGAAGCACAATCTTTCGAACAACCTCCCAGGTTGTACATCCTATTCCGTAAGCTGACTCTTTTAATACTGGCGGTACAACCTCAAAGACATCTCTCATTACCGAAGCAATAAACGGCAGAATCATCATGGCCAAAATTAGGCCTGCACACAAAATACCAATTCCATTAAAGGCACCTCTAAAGAGGATGCCAAATCCAGGAATTTGACCCAATGTTGCTGCGAGTACTGGCTGAATGTACTCGGCAAAAATGGGTGCAAAGATAAATAAACCAAACATACCGTAGATGATGGAAGGAACTGCTGCCAACAACTCAACTGCTGTTCCTAGGGGTCGACGCAAAGGACCTGGACATAATTCGGTCAAGAAAACGGCAATGCCAAAGCTTAAGGGGACTGCGATTAATAAAGCAATGATCGAGGTAGCCAAGGTACCGTAAATCGCAATGAGTCCACCAAACTCACCATTCACTACATCCCACTCTTCGGTAAAGAAAAATCCTGGGCCAAATTCATGCAAAGCAGGCCAAGCATTAATTACCAGGGAAATGATGATGCCTAGCAATGCAAATAGTACCGATAAGGCAAAGAATTGCGTGCCTCGATGAAAGATTGCATCTTGCAGGCGCTGTACCTTAGCCTTCTTTAGAGCTTGAGGAGATACGGCGCCTGAGGTGGAATCAAGATGACTGTACATAGATACCTTAACTCTACAGCTTATTTAGTCTTAACGGCTGACCAGATGTTCTTACGGATGTAATCTGTTGTGGCATCAGGCATTGCAACATAATCTAAGTCTTCAGCCATCTTTTTGCCTTCCTTGAAAGCAAAGTCAAAGAACTTGAGCACTTCAGCAGCACCTGCCTTGTTATCTGGATTCTTATAAACCAAGATAAAAGATGCACCAGTGATTGGCCAAGACTTGGCGCCAGAAGCATTGGTGATAAATGTACCCATACCTGGAATCTTAGACCAATCTGTACCAGCAGCTGCAGCAGCAAAAGTTAAATCATCCGGAGCAACAAAATTGCCATCCTTATTTTTTAAGGAAATATAGGTCATCTTGTTTTTCTTGGCATAAGCATATTCAACATAGCCAACTGAGTTCTTTACACGGCTTACGTTTGCGGCTACGCCCTCATTACCTTTTCCACCAACGGATGAGGCAGCTGGCCACTTCACTGCAGGACCGGCACCAACAGCATCCTTCCACAGGTTGCTAGTTTTAGCCAAGTAATCAGTAAAGATAGCAGTAGTGCCCGAGCCATCAGCGCGATGAACAACCGTAATATCGCCCGAAGGAATCTTCACACCTGGATTCATGATGGCAATACGCTTATCGCCCCAGTTTGTAATGGTGCCTTGAAAAATGTCGGCCAAGGTTGGGCCATCTAATTTAATTTCACCTGGCTTAACACCATCAACGTTAATGACTGGAACTACGCCACCGATGATTGCCGGAAATTGAACTAGACCTTCTTTTTCTAAGTCGTCAAATTTAACTGGATTGTCAGTAGCGCCGAAATCCACTGTTTTTGCTTTGATCTGCTTGATACCACCTGAAGAACCAATTGATTGGTAATTCATGTTTGAGCCTGTTTTTGCTTTGTAAGCCTCAGCCCATTTTGCATAAATTGGATAAGGGAATGTGGCGCCTGCGCCAGTAATATCGGCAGCAAAGGCCGTTGTAGTTGAAACACCAACAACTGCGATCGAAATAGCACCTTTTAGTAATGCTGTTTTCAAAAGAGATTTCATGTATTCATATCCTCAATAGACATCGCAACACTGCGATATAGAGACAATACGACCTGAATGTGACGGTTTTATGACAAACCCAAAACCCTCATAAAACACTCAAAAATGCGGTTTCTAGGCTGTTGGCACTAGGTCAGCAATACTCTTTGCTGCACTCATGGCTACATTGCCATCTTGAGCCTCAACCATGACCCGCAGGACAGGCTCCGTACCTGAGGCGCGGATAAGCACCCTACCCGTTCCTTTGAGGCTGCCTTCTACCTGACTGATCTTGGATTTCAGGGTGTCATCAGCCTTCCAGTCATAGCCGGGCGTAAATTTAATATTCAGAAGCACTTGAGGGAAGATTTTTACTGAATCTAGAAGTTGAACCAAACTCTTCTTGGTCTGGCTCATAGCGGCTAGCACCTGCAGCGCGGCAATGGTGCCGTCACCGGTTGAGTGCTGATCTAAGCAGAGGAGATGGCCTGAGCCTTCACCACCAATAATCCAACCTTTTTGTTTGAGCAACTCTAAGACATAACGATCGCCTACATTGGCGCGCTCAAATCCAATCCCTAAGCCTTTGATGGCGTTCTCTACTGCGAGGTTCGTCATTAAGGTGCCGACTACGCCACCGATGGCTTGACCACGCTCGATGCGGTCTTTTGCTAATACATATAAAAGCTCATCGCCATTAAATAATCTGCCAGAAGCGTCGACCATTTGTAAACGATCAGCATCACCATCTAGAGCAATACCAAGATCTGCTTTGGTTTCTTTAACCTTGGCAATCAATGCTTCTGGTGCTGTGGCACCAAAGCCATCATTGATATTGCGGCCATCAGGCTGAACGCCAATAGAAATTACTTCTGCGCCCAGCTCATGAAAGACATGGGGTGCGGTGTGATACGCAGCACCATGCGCACAATCGACAACCAACTTCATTCCCTTTAGATTGAGCTCACCAGGAAAAGTGGATTTACAGAATTCAATATAACGGCCAGCAGCATCATCTATACGAAAGGCTTTACCCAAATCCTTTGAACTCACACAGCCCATCGGCTTTGCAAGCTCAGCTTCAATGGCGAGTTCAAACTCATCGCTTAACTTACCGCCTTCAGCAGAGAAGAATTTAATGCCATTATCTTGATAGGCATTGTGTGATGCCGAAATTACTACGCCCGCAGATAAGCGTAAGGCCTTAGTAAGGTAGGCAACTCCTGGAGTCGGCATTGGTCCGCACAGCTTGACATCGACACCAGCAGCAGCGAAACCAGCCTCTAAGGCAGCCTCCAGTAAATAGCCAGAGATACGCGTATCTTTGCCAATCAGAATCTTGCAACGTTCACCTGGTTTTGCTTGGCTACTCAGTACTTTGCCCGCAGCATAACCAAGGCGAGTAATAAACTCCGGAACAATCGGAAATTGCCCCACTTCGCCGCGGATACCATCAGTACCAAAGTATTGTTTTTTCATGGGTTTGATTATAAAACTTGTGGGCTTTTTTACCCCTGAATCGCTTCCCAGAGCTTGAGAGCGTCGACTGTCTCCTGGACGTCATGGACGCGGATGATGCGGGCACCGCGATCAGCAGCCAGGATGGCGGCGGCCACACTGGGTGCCACACGGTCATTGGTGTCACGGCCGGTTAACTTACCCAGCATAGATTTGCGAGATATTCCAGCCAAGACTGGATAACCCAATTGGGAGAATTGATCAAAATCAGCCAGCATCTTGAGGTTGTGCTCAAGACTTTTACCAAATCCAAAGCCAGGGTCGATGGCAATTCTGTTTTTAGCGACGCCGTGATTCTCTAGCAAGCTAGTACGCTCTTCCAGAAATTCTTTTACTTCAGCAATCACATCTTGATACTCGGGATCAAACTGCATTGTTTGCGGATCACGTTGCATGTGCATGAGAACAATGCCGCACTGCTTATTTGGATTGCTTTTATCACTCTCGATGACAGCATCTACTGCGCCCTCTTGTCGCAATGCCCAAATATCATTGACACAATCAACACCAGCCTGGAGCGCTTGACGCATCGTCTCAGCTTTATAGGTATCAATCGACAATGCGACGCCACAGTCTTTTAAAGCTTCTATTACTGGCAAAACGCGATCTAATTCTTCTTGCAAAGATACAGGCTCGGCACCAGGGCGAGTTGATTCACCACCGATATCAATCATGTCTGCCCCATCAGCAATCATGCGCTGCGCTTGAGCAATCGCATCACTTGGGGTTCTGAACTTACCACCATCCGAGAAGGAGTCTGGTGTGGCATTCAGAATACCCATGACTAATGGGCGTTGACGTTTACTAAAGTCAAAAAGAAAACGCCCGCAACGCCATGTTGCGGGCAGAGTTTGCTTCATCACCTTGCTATTAGCTTAGGGCTAATTAAGCAGTCGCTGGTGCGGCGCCCGCAGCAGGACCTGGCGTACCAGCGGAGTTGCCAAACTGAGTTGCTGGCGGTGGCTTAGGAGCACGTGGTGGACGACCTTCCATGATGTCAGTAATCTGCTCGGCATCAATGGTTTCCCATTCAAGCAAAGCGGCAACCATGGCTTCAACCTTGTCACGATTTTGTTCAAGAATAGATCTTGCCAATGCGTACTGACTATCGACCAATGCACGAATCTCTGCATCCACCTTTTGTTGGGTCAACTCAGAAACTGTTTTTGAGCTCGTGCGACCGAACATACTTTCAGATTCAGTATCAACGTAGACCATCGTGCCTAAGCTATCGCTCATGCCATAACGCGTCACCATGTCACGCGCCATTTTGGTAGCACGCTCAAAGTCATTGGATGCGCCGGTACTCATGGAATGCAGGAAGACTTCTTCAGCAGCACGACCACCAAACAAAATCGCCAACTCTTCCATCATGCGATCTTTGTATAGGTTCACACGATCAAACTCAGGCAACTGCCAAGTCACACCCAAAGCCATACCGCGCGGCATGATGGTGACCTTATGCACTGGATCTGCTTTAGGCAACACTTTGGCAACGACTGCGTGACCAGACTCGTGATACGCCGTATTACGACGCTCTTCTTCACGCATCACCGCTGACTTGCGCTCAGGGCCCATATAGATCTTGTCTTTGGCATCTTCAAAGTCTTTCATATCTACGGCACGCTTATTACGACGTGCTGCAAACAATGCTGACTCATTTACTAAGTTTGCTAAATCGGCGCCTGAGAAACCAGGTGTGCCGCGAGCTAATACGGCTGCGTCAACGTCTGGATCAATCGGAACTTTGCGCATATGCACTTGAAGAATTTGCTCGCGACCACGAATGTCTGGCAAACCAACGTGAACTTGACGATCGAAACGACCTGGACGCAACAAGGCGCGATCCAATACATCAGAACGGTTGGTTGCAGCAACAACGATTACACCGCTATTACTTTCAAAACCATCCATCTCCACCAGCATTTGATTCAAGGTTTGTTCGCGCTCATCATTACCGCCGCCCATGCCGGCGCCGCGATGGCGACCAACCGCATCGATCTCATCAATAAAGATGATGCAAGGAGAATTTTTCTTGGCGTTCTCAAACATGTCACGCACACGTGATGCACCGACACCAACAAACATTTCTACGAAATCTGAACCAGAGATTGAGAAGAATGGAACTTTTGCTTCGCCTGCAATTGCACGTGCTAACAAAGTCTTACCAGTACCTGGAGGGCCTACTAGTAGTACGCCATGCGGAATGCGGCCGCCGAGCTTTTGAAATTTCTGCGGGTCTTTTAGGAAGTCAACAATCTCAAAGACTTCTTCTTTCGCTTCATCGCAACCCGCAACATCAGCAAAAGTAACAGTATTGCTATTCTCATCAATTAAGCGCGCTTTGGATTTACCGAAAGAGAATGCTCCACCCTTACCGCCGCCTTGCATCTGACGCATCATGAAGAACCAGAAACCAATAATCAACAAGGTTGGTCCGAGGTAATACAAGGCAGAAACCAACATATTTGGCTCATCATCCGCTTTGCCAGTGACCTGAACACCGAATTTCATGAGATCACCAACCATCCAAATATCTCCTGGGGAGATGATGGAATATTTGTTGCCGTCATTTGGAGTGACTTGCAATGTGCGGCCTTGCACATCAACTCGTTTGACTTTGCCAGCCTTGGCATCGTCCATGAATTGAGAGTACGTGACTTGTGTCTGATCTTTAGGCTTGTCAAACTGCTTAAAAACAGTAAACAGCACCAGACCCACAATGAGCCACACGCCAATTTTTTGCAACATATTGCTATTCAAAAGGAGACCTTTGCCGGATTAATCCGGGAGTTAAAGCGGATTGCTATACCTAAGTAT
>ERZ1034363.1454-NODE-1454-length-13394-cov-3.018773_pt1 | contig 13394 bp, 12 predicted proteins | sample MGYA00520616_ERZ1034363 | MGnify/ENA primary metagenome ERZ1034363 (study PRJEB33736, sample SAMEA104284506) | Azolla filiculoides | biome: Urban; feature: Water surface; material: Ditch water | place: Netherlands | collected 2015-10-28 | depth 0-0.1 m ...
CGGCCGGGGCATCGCCGCGATCGAACCACAATGGCTGGAGCAGGTGGGTGCCCATCTGCTGAAAAAGCAGTTGCTTGACCCGCATTGGGAAAAGCGCTCGACCGAAGTCAATGCGCTGGAGCGCGCTACCTTGTACGGCATCGTGGTCTATAGCGGCCGGCGGGTCAGCTACGGGCGCGTGGATTTGCCGGGCGCGCGGGAAATTTTCATCCGCGAAGCCCTGGTCGGTGGTCAGTGGGACACGCGCTGGCCGTTTCTGGCGGCCAACCAGAAATTGATCAGCCAAGTCGAAGACCTGGAGCACAAGGCAAGGCGCCAGGACGTGCTGGTGGACGACGAGCTGATCTACGCCTTTTACGACCAGCAGCTGCCCGCCGATGTGTGCGGCGGACATGGTTTTGATGCCTGGTACCGCGACGCCTGCAAAAAGCCCGAGTACCTGATGCCCATGCCGGTGCGCGGTGCGGCGCCCAACGGCAACAGCAAGCTCCTGATGCTCACGCGTGAGGAACTCATGCGCCACGAGGCGGCGGGCATCACCACCCAGTCCTTTCCCAAGACCGTCCGCCTGGGTGGCGTCGATTGCGCAGCCACTTACCTGCATGAACCCGGCGACGCCCGTGACGGCCTGACCGTGACCGTGCCGCTGTTTGTCTTGAACCAGGTCAACGAGGAGCGCTGCGAATGGCTGGTGCCCGGCATGCTCAAGGACAAGATCCAGGCCCTGCTCAAGAGCCTGCCGCAGCGCCCGCGCGGGCGCTTCGTGCCGCTGCCCGACAGCGCCCGGCGCTTGGCCGAAGAGCTGGGCACGCCGGAAGGCTTTGGCACCGGCAGCCTGACGGATGCGTTGCTCAAGGTGGTGCGCGCCGCCACCAGCCTGGACGTGAAGCGTGCCGATTTCAAGCTGGACATGGTGCCGCCCCACCTGTTCATGAACTTCCGCATCGTGGACGAACACGGCCGCCAGCTGGGCCACGGGCGCAACTTGGGCGCGCTGAAGGCCGAGCTGGGCGCGCAGGCGCGCGGGGCCTTCCAGGCGCTGGCGGGGCTCAAGCTGGGTGCCGCAGCGCCCTCTGCGACGCCCAAACAGGAGAATTTGGAGTCAAAACAGGCACAGCCCAGCGTCAAACGGTCTGAGTCTGCTATCAAGTCTGATGGCAAGCCGGCGCCCGCCGCCGGCCAGCGCCACACGGCCTGGACCTTTGGCGAGCTGCCCGAGTTGATGGAAATCCGCAAGGGCGGGCAGACGCTGATCGGCTTTCCGGCGCTGATCGACGGCGGCGATGCCGTCACCATCGAGGTCTTTGACGAACCCGAAGTCGCCGCCGCCCGGCACCGCGCCGGCCTGCGCCGCCTGTTCGCGCTGCAGCTCAAGGACGCGCTGAAGTACCTGGAAAAGAACATCCCCGACCTGCAGAAGATGGCCGTGGCCTACATGCAGGTCGGGCGCACGCCCGACGGTGCGGGCGGTGGCACGCTGGAGGAGCTGCGCGAGCAGATCATCGACGTGGCGCTGGACCGCGCCTTCCTGCTGGAGCCGCTGCCCGCCAGCGAGATGGACTTCAAGCGCCGCCTCGACGAAGGCCGGGGCCGTCTGACGCTGATTGCCAACGAGGTGGCGCGCCTGGCCAGCACCATCCTGATCGAATACGCCGGGGCCGTGCGCAAGATCAAGGACACCAAGAACGCACCGGACGCCACTGCCGACTGCGCCCAGCAGCTCCTGCGCCTGGTGCCCAAACGCTTTATCGCGGCGACCCCCTGGACGCAGTTGCAGCACTTTGCGCGCTACCTCAAGGCCATCATTCTGCGCCTGGACAAGCTGCGGGCCGACCCCGCCCGCGATGCCGCCAAGCTGGCCGAACTGCGCCCGCAGGAGCAGCGTTACTGGCGCCTGGTGGCCGAGCGCAAGGGCGTGGTGGATGAGCGCATGAGCGAGTTCCGCTGGCTGCTGGAGGAGTTGCGCGTGAGCTTCTTCGCACAGGAATTGCGCACCCCGCAGCCGGTCAGCGTGAAGCGGCTGGACAAGGTGTGGACGCAGCTGACGCACTGAGCGCCGGAAATTGAGAAAAAATGGCACCATCCCAGCGTGGGATGGTCATTGTTTGCTACAAAAATAGATGGGCCCGCCGGGTTGTTCTGGCCAGTGCCGTGCCGACCTACAGCCGCGCCAGGCGCTCCAGCGCCGCCTTCAACGTCTCGTCCTTCTTGGCGAAGCAGAAGCGGATGACCTTCTGGTCGAACCCGTTGCCGTAAAAGGCGGACAGGGGAATGGCTGCCACGCCAATCTCCGAGGTCAGCCACTGGCAGAACTCCGCCTCGGGCAGTTCGCGCTCGGGCACGGCCAGGCCGGAGATGTCCACGCATTGGAAATAGGTGCCTTCGCCGGGCAGCAACTTGAAGCGGGTGCTGGCCAGGCCGGCGCGGAACAGGTCCCGCTTGGCGGCGTAGAACGCGGGCAGCTCCAGGTACGGCGCCGGGTCGGCCATGTAGGCGGCCAGGCCGTATTGCATGGGGGTGTTCACGGTGAACACGTTGAACTGGTGCACCTTGCGGAACTCGGCGGTCAGCGATGCGGGCGCGCAGACGGTGCCCACCTTCCAGCCCGTGACGTGGTAGGTCTTTCCGAAGCTGGAGACGATGAAGGCGCGCGCCGCCAGGCCCGGATAACGCGCGGCGCTCAGGTGGGTGTTGGGCGCATAGACCATGTGCTCGTACACCTCGTCGCTGATCAGCAGCACGTCGGTGGGGGCCAGCAGTTCCTGCAGTTTCAGCATGTCCGCATCGCGCCAGATCGTGCCGCTGGGGTTGTGCGGGCTGTTGACGATGATGGCGCGGGTGCGTGGCGACATGGCGGCATCAATAGCGGCAAAGTCAGGCCGGAAGCTGCCGGGCACCAGGGGCACACGCACCGCCACGCCCCCAGCGAGTTCGATGTTGGGCACGTAGCTGTCGTAGCAGGGCTCCAGCACGATGACTTCGTCGCCTGCGCGCACCACGGCCAGGATGGCCGTGAGGATGGCCTGTGTGGCCCCGGCGGTGACGGTGATTTCGGTGGCGGGGTCGTAGTGGCGGCCGTGCAGCGCGTGCACCTTGGCCGCTACCGCTTCGCGCAGCACCGGAATGCCCGGCATCGGGGGATACTGGTTCAAGCCGCGTGTCATGGCGTCGGTGACGGCCTGCACCAGTCGGGGGTCACAGTCAAAGTCAGGAAAACCCTGGCCCAGATTGACGGCTCCTTTTTCTGCGGCCAGTGCCGACATAACGGTAAAGATGGTGGTGCCGACCTTGGGCAGTTTGGTCTGCAGCGGCGGGGTGCGTGGGGACGTGGTGTTCATGGGGGACGGTTTCAGAGTTCGTAGTCGTTCACGTGGCCGGTCATGGCCTTGGCGATCAGGTTGCGGTCCAGGCGGTCGCTGAGCAATTCGGCAAATTTGTAGACAAAGTTGCGCAGGTAAGCACCGCGTTTGAAGGCGACGCGCGTGACGTTCTGGCCAAACAGGTGACCCAGGGGGCGGATCACCAGATCACCACCCTGTTCAACCGACTTGAAGTCCCGCACGGCCATCTCGGCCACGATGCCCACGCCCAGACCCAGGCGCACGTAGGTGGTGATCACGTCGGAGTCGATGGCTTCCAGCGCAATCCGCGGCGTCAGCTTGCGCTGTGCAAAGGCGTGGTCGATCTTGGTGCGGCCCGTGAAGGACGGGTGGTAGGTGATCAGGGGTTCGTGGGCGATGTCTTCCAGCGTCAGGCGCTCCTTGCGGGCCAGTGCGTGGTCGGCAGGCAGGACCAGCATGTGCTGCCATTCGTAGCAGGGCAGGGTGACGAGTTCGGTGTAATCGGACAGGGACTCGGTGGCAATGCCGATTTCCGCCACTTCGTCGATCAGCATTTTCGCGACCTGGTCCGGCGAGCCCTGGTGCAGACTGATGTTGACCTTTGGATAGGCCACACGCAGTTTGGCGACCGGCACCGGCAGCACGTAGCGTGCCTGGGTGTGGGTGGTGGCAATGCTCAGCGTGCCGCTGTCCTGGGCGCTGAACTGCTCACCGATCCGTTTCAGGTTGCCCACCTCGCGCATGATGATTTCGATGCTCTGCAGCACATGCTGGCCAGGTTCGGTGATGCGCTTGAGGCGCTTTCCGTGGCGCGCGAAGATGTCCACGCCCAGTTCATCTTCCAGTTCAATGATGGCCTTGGAGACCCCGGGTTGCGATGTGTGCAGGGCCTTGGCGGCCTCGGTCAGGTTCAGGTTGCGGCGAGCGGCTTCCTGTACAAAGCGGAACTGGTGAAGGTTCATAACGAATGGCTAATAAAGATTCAATTCATTATGCCTTCGACAGGTCTTCCGCAGGCGTGCCAGCCTTCAATCCAGTGCCATCAGCGCCAGCAATTCGGTCAGCCGGGGGTCTTCGCCCACGGCCGGCTGGAGCCGGAATTCCTGGGCAGGATACTGCGTCTGCAATTGGGCCATGAGCACGGGCAAGTCCTGCCGCGCATGCCGGCCAACGCCCAGAAACAGGGGCACAACCGTCACCCGGCCCACGCCCTGGTCCACCAGACTCTGCACCGCAGTGGGCAGGTCCGGCGTGGTCAGCTCCAGAAAGGCGCAGACCACGGGAGTTGCGGGCGCCAGGGCGGTGATGCGGGCTGCGACGGCATCCATCGGCTGACGCCAGAGCGGGTCGCGTGAACCGTGTGCAAACAGCACAATGCCGGCAGGGCGGGAGGAGTTCGTCATCGTCGAATGACCAGCCACCCGAAGGCCGCCAGTGAAAATACGGAGTAAATCAGGCTGGGTGCAGCGGCTGTGAGCCAGGGTTGCCAGTTCTGCAGATTGCCTGCAAAGCTGAAGATGTTGTTGAGCAAAAAGAAGCTGATGCCCGCCATGACGCCGCCGAATACATAGCCCGTGAGACTGCCCGAGCGAAAGTGCAGGTAGGCGAAGGGCAAGGCCAGCACCACCATGACCAGGCAGCTCAATGGATAGAACACCTTGCGCCAGAACTCGATTTCGTAGCGCTGCGCCGACTGCCGGTTGGCTTCAAGGTGCCGCTGGTAGACAAACAGGTCGATCGTTTTCATGCGCTCGGGATTCAGCACGGCAGCGGACACCATTTCAGCGCTCAGGCCGGTGTTCCAGCGGTACTCGGCAACAGATGTGCGCCTGACGGACGGCGCCTCGCCGGACATCGCATTGAATTCAGTGCGTACCACCTTGCGCAACAGCCAGGCGTCATCTGCTTGGAAGGCGGCCTTTTCCGCCTGCGTGAGCGCTTTCACCGCGCCGGTGTCATCAAACTCAAAGATCCTCACGTCGCTCATGCTGCCGTCGGATTCCATCGCGCGGACGTTGACCGATGCAGTCGAGCCAGGCTGCTTCTCTTTCAGCCAAGCGCCTGTCTGTCCGACAACGATGCGTCCCTGGAAGCGGGCCTTGAGCAGTTGGGCCATCCGGTCGGCAGGCGGCGCTACGTAGTCTCCGATCAGGAAGGTCAGCGCAACAAAGACCAGGCCCAGCTTGAACAGGGTTTTCAGGGCCAGCCAGGGGCCAAGGCCGCTGGTGCGCAAAATTGTGAACTCCGAGCTTTTGGCCAGACGGGCCATGACGAAGACACAACCGATCAGGACGGTGATGGGCAGCAGTTCATACAGATGGCTGGGAACCAGCAGCGCTACGTACAGCAGGGCGTGTGGCAACTGGTAGCCTTGCGCACCGCTGCGTCCGATCGCCGGCAATTCATCGACCAGATCGAAAAAGAAAAACAGGGACAAAAAGCCCAGCGCGACAAAGATCACCGCATAAATGACTTCGACATAGATCAGCCTGCGCAGGGTTTTCATGGCGCAGTCCCTGACGCGGGTCCAACCTGCCATGGCATCAGCGCGCGCAGCGACCAGTTGTAGTGCCGGCTTGCCAGCCAGAGTAGCGCCAGCAGAAGCGCTCCGCCATGAAGCCCGACCAGAAACAAAGGCAGGCTTACACGTCCAGCGCCAATCCAGCTTTGACCCAGGTTGATCAGGTTGTAGTAAACGACAAATGAAAGCAAGGCAAAAATCAGGTTGCCGCTGCGACCTACCCGGGGATTCACGCTGGAGACCGCCAGTGCAATCAGAACGAGGTTGATGGCTGCCAGTGCCAGGCCCAGACGCCAGGCGAGTTCTCCGAGAAAGATACGGCTCGGCTCCCGGATCAAGTCGCGCGTCGAGACCGATTTGGCCGGTACAACGTCTCGCGCAGCCAGGACATCTTCATCAATCCGGATGCCGTACGTTTCAAAGGCATTGAGCTTGAAATCCATACTCCCATCCTTAGGACTCTCCAGCCTTTGCCCGTCGTTGAGCAGCAGGAACCGGTCACTCCCGACCATCTCGATCCGGCCACTGCGGGCCGTTGTGACCGACGAGCGTCCATTTTCGATGGAAGAAATGAAGACGTTATTGCCTGATTTTTTGTCAGGCGAATCCTTGTCAATAAAAAAGACGCGGCTGCCATCGGCAGATTCCTGGAATTGTCCAGGCGCGATGCGCTCGATATCACCCCGTTTTTCGTAGCGGAACTTCAATTCCAGTGTCTGCTGGTTGGACCAGGGCCAGACCAGCAGCGCCAGAACGGCGACGGCGAGCAAAATTGGCCAGGCGAAACGAAATAGAGGCGGCAGAAAGCCGGCAAGCCCCCGGCCACTGGAGAACCAGATCACCATTTCGCTGTCGGTGTACATGCGAGACAAGGTCGCCACGATGGAAATGAACAGGCTGAGCGTCAGGAGGGTGGGCAGGTGGCCGAGCACCGTGAACCCCATGACCAGCAGGATTTCCGATGGGTTGACGCTGCCGCGTGACGCCTGCCCCAGCGTACGGATCAGCAAGATGGTCATGACGATGGTCGCCAGAACCACCAGCGTGGCACCAAAGCTGCGCGCCAGTTCCTTGCGAATGGAAGAATGGAATAACATCAGTTTCAAGGAAAAAACGAATTATGAACTTTGAAATAGCCTCTCTTGATCTGAATGCTGCAGCACGGGATAAAGCCGATGCGTTGATGGTCTTGGTGCCTGACGTTTTCGCTGCCGGCCCGGGCGGGCTGTCGCAACTGATTGCCGCCGCCATCAAATCCGGGGACCTGGAAACCAAGGCGGGCAAGCTGCTGCAAGCCTGGCGTGTATCCTGCGTCACTGCGCCGCGTCTGGTGCTGGTTGGTGTGGGCGATGGGTCGGCGCGTCAGATTCGCACGGCGATTGTGGCTGCGATGGCCGGGCTCAAGGTTGCGCCGGTAAAACGTCTGACGCTCTGCTTCAATGGGGCATGCGATGCCGGTGCCGTGCGTGCCGCCATGCTGGCGGTGGCAGAGGCGTCCTATGTGTACACGACCACCAAATCCAAACCCGAGGGACGCAAGCTCCATCGGGTTCTTTTGGGGGTTCCTGACAGTGCAGTCCTCCAGCCGGCTTTTGCACAGGCCGCTGCGATGGTGGCAGGCATTGAAGTGGCCAAGGAGTGGGCGAACCGTCCTGCCAACCATGCCACGCCGGCCCTGCTGGCCGATGCGGCGTGCGGATTGGCCAATGGTTCCAGATTGCAGTGCGAGGTACTGGGTCATAAGCAGGTCAGCAAGCTGGGTATGGGGGCGTTCCTGGCTGTGGCACAAGGGGCTGAAGCGCCCCTGCGCTTCATCGTGTTGCGCTACAACGGGGCAGCCAAAGCCAGTGCGCCCGTGGTGTTGGTGGGCAAGGGCATCACTTTCGATACTGGCGGTATCTCCATCAAGCCGGCTGCTGAAATGGACGAGATGAAGTACGACATGAGTGGTGCTGCCAGCGTGCTGGGTGTCTTCCGTGCACTGTCAGACCTCAAGCCTGCAATCAATGTGGTCGGATTGATTCCCGCTTGCGAGAACATGCCTGATGGGCGGGCGGTCAAGCCAGGCGATGTAGTTACCAGCATGAGCGGCCAGACCATCGAGATCCTCAATACGGATGCCGAGGGGCGATTGGTGCTTTGCGATGCCTTGACCTACGCTGAGCGCTTCAAGCCGCGTGCCGTGATTGACATTGCGACGTTGACGGGTGCCTGCATGGTCGCCCTGGGCGGTGTTCGCAGCGGACTGTTCGCCTCGACGGATGCTCTGGCGCAAGCCCTGCTGCGTGCTGGCGACGCTGCGTTCGACCTTTGCTGGCGGATGCCTCTGGACGATGACTATGCCGAGGGCCTCAAGACCAATTTCGCCGACGTGGCCAACGTGGCGGGGCGGGCCGGCGGTGCGGTTAGCGCCGCCAAATTTCTGCAGCGTTTTGCTGGTAAATTTGACTGGGCTCACCTGGATATTGCCGGAACGGCCTGGAAGGGGGGCGCTTCCAAGGGCGCGACCGGACGTCCCGTAGGCCTGCTTCTGGACTATTTGTTGACGCTTGACACCGGGGTCACCCCAGCAATTTCCAAAGTGGCCTCCAAGGCGCGTCCAGCGCGCCGGACCGGCGCATGAATGAAACCCGATTCCCAGCAATGACCCAGGTCACTTTTCATGTCAATGCACCAGATAAGACGGCTTATGCCTGCCGTCTCTTGCGCAAGGCTGCAGGGATGGGGGCGAAAGTGATGGTGACCGGGCGATCGGAAGAGCTGGGTCGACTGGACGTTGCCTTGTGGACTTTTTCTGCCCTCGAATTCCTTTCGCATTGCCGCAGCGACGCGCCTGCGCCAATGGTGGCGGTATCGTCCGTGGTCCTGGCCGATGCCGGACAACCTGTTCGTGGCGCCCGCGTATTGCTTCATCTTGGCGGTCCTTCGACGGAAGACGTGCAGACCTTCGACAAAGTCATTGAAATCGTGGGACAAGACCCCGCAGACCGTCAGGAAGCGCGCCAACGGTGGCGGCTTTATGCCGGGCAGGGGCATGAAATGGTGCATCACGAGGTGACGCAATGAATCCGGATGAATCCTTTCGTCCAGTGCCGCGAAGCCCCCATCGCTTTGTTCCGACACTGACTGAAGTGGTGCCTCAGTGCGCCTTCAGTTCCCCGTCCAATGCGCCCGAGATGACGCAGGAGCGTTTGGAGGAGATTGTGGATCACGCCTTCCGGCGCGCCGAAGACGCGCTGCTGCAAAGGGTGCCCGAAGTGCTGGCTGTCATGCTGCATGAGCAGGCGCTGGCGGTCAGTGAGCGTCTTCGTGGTGAGATCAAGTCGGCGGTGCGGCAGTCTGTGGCGTCGACCCTCTCCGAAATGCTGCCCGGCCTGCGTGTTCAGCCAGACGGCAGTACAGCCTCCCGAGCCAGCAGTCGAGAGAGCCCTCTCGGATAAGTGATGCTGCCCATTCAGTAGGCCACCTTATCTGAAGCAACCTAGCGTGTTCCCTATGGTTTGGGTCCGAAAATTGCGATATGTTCGCGACCGTTGAGTCATAAATTCAAATCTCAACTTTTACTACCTGGAGATCTTTATGCAATTGAAGTTGAAACTGACCGTCGCTGCCGCCTTGGCTGCCCTGGCTGGCATGGCGTCCGCACAGGACGTGCAAGTGGTCAAGATTGGTCACGTCGCCCCTGTGTCTGGGGGCCAGGCCCACTATGGCAAAGACAACGAAAACGGCGCACGGATGGCGATTGAAGATCTGAATGCCCAGGGTGTCACCATTGGCGGCAAGAAGATCAGATTTGAGATTCAGGCAGAAGACGACGCCGCTGATCCAAAGCAGGGCACGGCCGCCGCACAAAAACTGTGCGACTCCAAGGTGGCGGGTGTGGTTGGTCATCTGAACTCGGGCACCACCATTCCTGCTTCCAAGGTCTACAACGATTGCGGCATTCCCCATGTGACGGGTGCGGCCACCAACCCCAATCTGACCAAACCAGGGTACAAAACGACGTACCGCATTATCGCAAACGACAATGCGCTGGGTGCCGGATTGGCTTTCTACGCTGTTGACGCGCTCAAGCTCAAGAAGGTTGCCATCATTGACGATCGTACGGCCTACGGTCAGGGTGTCGCTGAAGTGTTCAAGCGCACTGCGCTGGCCAAGGGCATGCAAGTGGTGGATGAGCAGTTCACCACGGACAAGGCCACTGATTTCATGGCCATTCTGACGGCGATCAAGGCCAAAGGCCCGGATGCAATCTTCTTTGGAGGCATGGATCCTCAAGCCGGTCCGATGTTGCGCCAGATGGAGCAACTCGGTCTGGCCAACGTGAAGTACTTCGGTGGCGATGGTGTCTGCACCTCCGAGATCGCCAAGCTGGCTGCCGGTGCCAAGACACTGGGCAACGTGGTTTGTGCTGAAGGCGGTGCTTCATTGCAGAAGATGCCTGGTGGTACCGCATGGAAAGCCAAGTACGACGCAAAGTATCCAGGTCAGTTCCAGGTCTACAGCCCGTACACCTACGACGCCACGTTCGTGCTCGTGGACGCCATGAAGCGCGCAAACTCCGTGGATCCGAAGGTCTACACAGCCAAATTGGCCGAGACCAACTTCAAAGGGATTACCTCTACGATCGCCTTCGAGTCCAACGGCGAGCTGAAGAATCCTGCGATCACGCTTTATGTTTACAAGGAAGGCAAGAAGACCCCCTTGAACTAACGCACTGCAGTCGGTTCATTTGACGAAAAGCCACCGAAAGGTGTAATGCCAGTCAGTCAAGAGCTGACTGGCATTTTTGTTGAATACTTCTCAGTTCTTCGCTTGACAGCTCTGGGATATGAGCGGGCCACGCGCCGCTTGGGAATCACGAGCAAATGGGCTTGCTCAAAGAGCAGCGCCAGGTGCTTGGGCAGTGTCGTTTCGGACTCCAGTCTGGCATCGGTCCGCGAGGTGATGAAGCGGCGCGTGCACCCGCCCAGTTGAACTTCAATGCGCCGGGCCTGCCAATGGCTGGGTAGGTGGGGTGCAGTTACTGCGCGCGCGGTGGCCCCGGCATGCGGATGGTGCAGTCGCCCTTGGCGTGGGTGGCCACCACCTCGTGACGCAAATTGTCTTTGGCGCGCATCAGCCAGTGCCGCAGCACGCCTCCTGCTTCGATATGAGGGTGTTGCACTTGGAATTTGAGAGGGCCCAGCAAGAATGAAGCAGAGAAGTAAGCGCGATCAAGGACCGTGAGTGACTGGTCGCAGCCGTTGAGTTCAGCTGCCAAACTCAGCTCTCCCTGGGGCATTGGTATTGCAGTGGATACCAGCCAGGCTCTTCGATGGAGCCTGTTCTTGTCACATGGATGCTTGTTGCTGAATGCCGCCCATAAAAAAGGCCGGTAAAAACCGGCCTTCTGGAATTTTCAACCCTGAATTACTTCAGATGTTGGTTGATCATCTTGGTCATCTCAAACATGTCGGCCTTGGCCTTACCGAAGATTTCCTTCATCTTTGCATCGGCAACAATGATTCGCTTCTGGACGGCATCCTGGAGCTTGTTCTTCTTGATGTATTCCCACACCTTTTTGGTGACTTCAGTGCGTGGGTAGGGGCCTTTCCCAATGATTGCAGCCAGCGCGTCACTGGGCGTCATGGCTTTCATGAAAGCAGCGTTGGGGGTACGCTTCGCAGCAACCGGTTTGGCGGCCGCCTTTTTCGCGGGCACGGCTTTCTTGGCGGGAGCCGCAGCCTTTGCCGGTACCGCAGCCTTTTTGGCCGGGGCTTTGGCCGCTACTTTTTTGGCTGCTGCAGGGGCTGGTGCTGCAACTGCAGCCTTTTTAGCGGGAGCTGCTTTTTTGGCGGCTGGGGCTGCTTTCTTTGCAGGTGCAGCTTTTGTCGCCGGAGCTTTCTTTGCAGTTGCCATGGTCGATAGTCCTCTTCTGGAAGTTGATTAATCACCAGCGAAAACTGCTTCTCAACTGGCATCCGGGATGCTACTGGAGAAAGAATGTGTTTCCAAGCGGTGAGCGGCATATTTCGCCCAGTAACGTTGCAGATTTACCCCTTGATGCCCGGCTTCGCCCGTGCATGGCCCGTTTTGAGACGCTTCAGCACCCGTTCCTCGTGCCCGCGGACTTCTGGCGCCTCGGACGGTGCTTGTCAAAATGGGGTCGGAAATCTGGGTATTCCTTGCTGTTTGCCGCCTGCAATTTTTCGGAGTCCAGGTGGGCGACTGTCAAATCTCATTTGCCTACTATTACAACCTGTGACCTCTTTGACGCTAACGAAACCGATGCGTGTGGCCATTACCGCGCGCTGCCTCCGATGTTTCACTACGACGGTGCGACGCGCAAGTCCCGCGGCCAGCTGGTGACACTGCGCTGACCGAGCGACAACACACGGGTGCGTCATTTGATCAAACTGAGCGCGTGGTGCCGGTGGGAATTCGTGTCTTGGCGTTGCTGCTAACTGCGTCCAGCGCAATGACGCGCAGCGCGCTGTGTAGTTGGAGATTCAATGCATTTGGGTGCGCTTGGGCGACCGGCTCGATACCAGTGAACACGGCCAAGCGGTCAGCGCATGGGCTTTGCAAGCCTGAACCGACCTCACTCCACGTCAACGGCCTTGCCTTGCGGGCAGGGTTGCAAGCACCACACCCGCAAGCGCGATCCCCAAGGCCAGCAGTTGCATGCTGCCGAGCGACTCGCCCAGCACCACGATGCCGGCCACCGCAGCGCTGACGGGCAGCAGCACGGTGAAGACGCCGCCTTGTGCAGCGGGGACGACTTTCAGGCCGGTCATCCAGAGCCAGACGGTCCACATGCAGGCAGCCAGTGCATAAAACACCAGCAGCAGCCACATGTTCCATGCCACGGCGCTGAAGTCAAAGCTCCAGGCGACGTACACCCCCATCGGGGTCGAGAGTGCAAATCCCCAGAGGTTGATCAACGAGGTGATCCGCTTTGGCCCGAGCGTCTGGGTCAGCATTTTTCCAACCACCGAATAGGCGGCCTCGCAGAGGACGGCCCCCATCAGGAGCAGATGACCCAGCCAGGCCTTGCTGGACGCTGCGGCGCTTGCCAGGTCGCCGGATGCAGGCGCCGGATGCCCTGGATTCGCCAGGGCGAGCAGCCCGATGCCGGCTGCTGCACAGGCGATGGCAAACCAGATGCGCAGTCCGATGCGTTCGCGCAGAATGGCCCAACTCATCAGCGCGACCACCGCTGGAATCGACGCCATGATCACGCCTGCCGAAACTGCGCTGGTCATGCTGACACCGTAGATCATGCACAGGGTGAACAGGAAATTTCCCAGAAACGATTCGATGAACAGCAGGCGCCGTGTTTGCCCTGTCATGGGCGGTTCGCTGGCAGGCTTTTTCAGCCAGTGCGCCATGGCCAGACACAACAGTGCGCCGCGCCAGCCCAGGTGGCCCATCAACCAGGCGATCAACGGAATAAACACCGTACTGGCCAAGCCCCCCAGAAAAGTCAAGGTAATGATCGCGCGCCGGAAATCGCTGGCAAATCGCCGGGTGACCACCGCAAACGCCGG
>ERZ1034363.1458-NODE-1458-length-13376-cov-8.573351_pt1 | contig 13376 bp, 13 predicted proteins | sample MGYA00520616_ERZ1034363 | MGnify/ENA primary metagenome ERZ1034363 (study PRJEB33736, sample SAMEA104284506) | Azolla filiculoides | biome: Urban; feature: Water surface; material: Ditch water | place: Netherlands | collected 2015-10-28 | depth 0-0.1 m ...
GGCCGTCGATGGCCTTGATCCAGGCGTCGCGGTCCCAGTCACGGAAGTCGCCGGGGGGTGGGCCACCTGCGTTGGTGACCACGATGTCGTAGTCTTTGCCGGGGCCACCCGCCACGTTCCAGATGGCTTCGCGCCCAGCTTCGGTGGTGATGTCTTGCGCCACGGCGATCAACTGCACTTTGCCACCCGTTTCGGCACGCAAGTCATCCACTGCCTTGTTCAGCACTTCGGCGCCACGCGCCACCATGACCACGTTCACGCCTTCCAGCGCCAATGCCCGTGCGCAACCCCAGCCCAAGCCTTTGCTCGCGCCACCCACCAAAGCCCACTTGCCTGCAATGCCCAAGTCCATTTTTCTCTCCTGTTGATTTCAAAATTTGGGGGCGCGTGTCACCCAAAAAACACCTGACAGCACCAGCACAGTGCCGCCCACAATCCACATATTGAAGGGTTCACCCAAAATGAACACGCCCATGAGCAGCGTGGACATGGGGCCGATCATGCCGGTCTGCGCAGTCAGGCCTGAGCCAATGCGCTCAATGGCCATCATGACCAACACCACCGGCACCGCTGTGCAGGCCGTGGCATTGAGCAGCGACAACCAGAGCACGGGTTCGGGAACCTGCGCCAGCGACAACGGGCGCAGCACCGCAAATTGAGCAATGCACAAGACACACGCCACCGAGGTGGCCCAGCCCGCCAAACGCAGCGAACCAAGCCGCTGCACCATCTGCCCGCTGTAACTCAGGTACAGCGCATAGCTGATGGCACTGCCCAACACCAGCGCCGCGCCCAGTACGGCGTTTTTGCCGTCGAGTGCCGCTTCATGGCCAAACACCAGCATCACACCTGCATAGCTGATGGCCATGCCCACACCTTGGCGGTAGCTGATCTTGCGGCCATAGAGCAACCAGCCCAGCACCAACACCAACGTGGGGTTGAGGTACAGGATCAAACGCTCCAGCGAAGCGCTGATGTATTCCAAGCCCCAGAAATCCAGAAATGAGGCCAAGTAATAACCGCTGAAGCCCAGACCCAAAATGCCCAGCCAGTCACGCTTGGCGATCCGGGGTTTGCCGCGTCCGGCCCACCAGGCCATACACAAAAACAGGGGCAAGGCAAAGAGCATGCGCAGCATGACCAGAGTGACGGCATCGACACCATGGCGATAAGCCAACTTGACGATGATGGCTTTGCCGCTGAAGGCGATCGAACCGGCCATGGCCATGATCAGGCCAGTGGTCAGATGGGCATTTCTTTGTGCTTGCATCGTCAACGCCCAATCCGGCCCCATATCCATTGCACAGCCTCGTCCGCGGCCAGCTCGGGCGTGTTGGCATGGTTGGCATTCAGCACAAGATACCGGCTGTCAGGGTGTGGCGGCAATTTTTGATAAATCGCAGCTGAGGCAGAGGGGTACAGCATGTCTTGCTTGCCGATCGCCCAAAACACCGGGACGGGTTTTCGAAACGCGGCAGCACTCAGACCCATATTGCCCCAGCCTTGCGGGTTGAAATAACTCCACAAAGCTGTGGCAGTGGTTTTGATCGGGCGACGTTGCCCTTGGTTGATGTCGTTCATCTCGATCAAGGTGTCGCCCTGACCCGATTGCACCAACTGACGCGCCGCATCCACACTGCGCCGCACATCGGGCACTTGGTCAAAGACCTCGGGCACATGGCCTGGAGCCATAGGCAAGACAGCGTCCGCATCGCCAACCTGGGCCATGTAGGCCAGTGTGGCATTGGCACCAAAACTCTGGCCTCCCACTGCTACCCATTGGATGCCTGATTGACGCAAGGCCAGAACTGTGGACTGAATTTGTGCCAGCGCGTCGGCGTAAGGGCGGTCGTAAAGTCGATGACGTGACCATGGCATTTCAAGCATCCGAACCTGGCAATAGGGTTCAATTTTTTGAGCTATGGGCTTGAGATAAGGCGATTGCGCTGTGCCCCATTTGCCATGCAAGAGCACCACAGCACAGGACAGCGGTTGTGCCGATGCAAGAGCGCATGCCCATGCCCCCACAACCAGCACAACCCCACGCAACAACAGCGCCTGGCGCATCAAAAGCCCACAGCCTGCCCATCACGGCGCGGGTCGCTGGCGGCCATGTAACCTTCCACGCCCGGATTGCCCATGCGCCAGATGAACTGGCCGGCACCAAAGTCTTGGTAGGAGTCGTTGATGACGTCCAACTCGTGACCACGGGCGATCAGGCCCTGCACGGTCTGGCTGTTCATGGCGGCTTCGACGTTGATGTTCATGCCGGTGTTGTAGCGCCAACGCGGGGCATCGCACGCGGCTTGCGGGTTTTGCTTGTAGTCGAGCATGCGCACCAGGGTTTGCATGTGGCCTTGGGGCTGCATGTTGCCGCCCATCACGCCGTAGCTCATGACCGGCTGCCCATCCTTGGTCAGGAAAGCAGGGATGATGGTCTGGAAAGGCCGCTTACCGGGCATCACCAAGTTGGCCATGTTGGGGCCGTTCAGGTTGGTGCTGAAACCGTGGCCCCGGTTTTGCAGGCTGATGCCGTAGTTCGGTTCCACCACACCGGAGCCAAAGCCCATGAAGTTGCTTTGGATGAAGCTGACCATCATGCCGTTTTCATCGGCCGCCGTCAGGTAAATCGTGCCGCCCTTGACCGGGTTGCCCGCTTGGAAGTTTTGCGCCTTCTTCATGTCGATCAGCTTGGCGCGACTGGCCAGATAAGCCGGGTCGAGCATCTGCTCGGGCGTGACTTCCATGTAGCGCGGATCGGCCACATAGCGGTACACATCCGCAAACGCCAGTTTCATGGCTTCGATTTGCAGGTGCTGCGAATCCACACCGTCCACCGCGTGGCTGGCCAGGTCAAAGTTGGACAAAATGCCCAAGGCGATCAGTGCGGCGATGCCCTGCCCGTTGGGCGGGATCTCGTGCAGGGTGTAGCCCCGGTAGTCTTGCGCAATGGGCTTGACCCATTCGGGTTTGAAGTCGGCCAGGTCTTTGGCCGTGATGCTGCCGCCGTTTTCCTTGGCGAACTTTTCAATGGCTTCGGCGATTTCGCCGCCATACAGCGCTTGGCCTTTGGTTGCGGCAATGGCTTTGAGGCCACGCGCCGCGTTCTTGAACTGAAACAGCTCGCCCACTTCGGGTGCACGGCCCCAAGGCAAAAAGCTTTGTGCAAAACCCGGTTGTGACTGCAACTCGGGCGTCGCGGCGGCCCACTTTTGTTGCACCACCACGGGAATCAAATACCCGCGCTCGGCCACCTCGATGGCGGGTTCGAGCAAGTCAGCAAATGGCAGTTTGCCAAAGCGCTCGCTCAAAGCAACCCAACCGGCCACCGCGCCGGGCACGGTGACCGAGTCAAAGCCGCGCTTGGGCGGTGTGAGTGCGTCAGCGCCGTATTTGCGGTGAAAGTAGTCGGGCGTCCAAGTGGCAGGGGCAGGACCAGACGAGTTGAGGCCGTGCAACTCTTTGCCGTCCCACAAAATGGCAAAAGCATCCGAACCCAAACCGCAACTCACGGGCTCGGTCAGCGTGATCACCGCTGCAGCGGCAATGGCGGCGTCAACCGCATTGCCGCCCTTGAGCATCATGCGCAAGCCTGCTTGCGCGGCCAGCGGGTGAGAGGTGGAAACGATGTTGCGCGCAAACAGCGGCAGGCGGGTGCTGGTGTAGGGGAACTGGTGATTGAAGTTCATGTCATTCCAAAGTGATCTTGCGCTCGGTGATGATTTTTTTCCACTTGGCCGATTCTTTCGCCAGCATGGCGGTGAACTGGGCTGGCGTACCACCCACAGGCTCAATGCCAAACCGTTGCAGCTTGTCCAGCACCTCAGGGTCTTGCAGCACTTGATTGGCAGCCATGTTCACGCGGCTGACCACTTCAGGCGGCAACCCTTTGGGGCCAAACAAACCAAACCAAGTGTTGGACTCGTAACCGGGCAAGACATCGGCGATGGGCTGCACACCCGGCGCCAGCGCTGTAGGCTTGAGCGTGGTTACGCCCAAAGCCCGCAAACGGCCGTCGCGCACATGCGGCAAGCCCGTGGGCAAGCTGTCAAACAACACATCGACTTTGCCACTGACCAGATCGGGAATGGCCAAGGCTGTGCCCTTGTAGGGAATGTGGACGACAAACACATCGGCCTGCGCCTTGAACAACTCTGCCGACAACTGGACGATGGTGCCATTGCCGCTCGACGCATAGTTCAAGCGGCCAGGGTTCTTCTTGGCGTGATCGATCCATTCCTTGACGGTTTTGGCGGGCGAGCTGTTGGGCACCAGCATGATGCTGGGCGCATTGCCCACTTGGCTGATCGGAGTGAAGTCTTTGACCGCGTCATAGGGCATGCGCGGGTTCAGGTTGGGCCCGATCGAGTGCGTGCTGGAAGTGGACAGCAGCAAGGTATAGCCATCTGGGCTGGCCTTGGCGGCCAGGTCCGAGCCCAAGGTGCCGCCCGCGCCGGGGCGGTTTTCGACCACCAGCGTTGTGCCCATTTTTTCGCCCAGCTTTTGCGACAAGGTGCGCGCAAACAAGTCGGTGGCACCACCCGCCGGGAATGGCACGATGAGGCGGATGGGCTTGGTCGGGTAGGACTGGGCTTGCACGGAAGTCGCACAAACCAGCCCCACAAAAGCGGCCAGCAGGGTATGGATCACATCGTGTCTTTTCATGAAGTCCCCAAAAGCAAAAAAACAGGGCCCAAGCCCATGCAAAAGTGATTTTGGCAGAGCTGAGGCCGGGATGACGCCCTCTGGTGACATGCCCCTTGGACGCACCAAAGAAAACGGCCTCCAAGGAGGCCGCTTTCGCATTCAAAGCTTCAGTCGGTCATTCTTCGACGAAAGCCTCTTCACGCTTGGACTTGATCGAGGGCAAGGCCACGATGACCAGCAGCAGCAAGGCCGCGGCCAACAGGCCAGCAGACAGCGGCCGCGTCACAAAAACGCTCCAGTCGCCACGAGACAAGAGCATGGCGCGGCGCAGGTTTTCTTCCATCATCGGGCCCAGAATGAAGCCCAGCAGCAAAGGCGCTGGCTCCATGCCCAGTTTGATGAAGGTGTAGCCGATCACACCGAACATCGCCACCATCCAGATGTCCCAGGTGTTGTTGTTGGTCGAATACACACCGATCGCGCAGAACAGCACGATGGCAGGGAACAACCAGCGGTAAGGCACCGTCAGCAGCTTGATCCAGATGCCGATCAAAGGCAGGTTCAAGATGATCAACATGGCGTTGCCGATCCACATCGAAGCGATCAGGCCCCAGAACAACTCGGGGTTGCTGGTCATGACCTGAGGGCCAGGCTGGATGTTGTGGATGGTCATTGCGCCGACCATCAAAGCCATCACGGCGTTGGGTGGAATGCCCAAGGTCAGCAAAGGAATGAAGGAAGTTTGCGAGGCCGAGTTGTTGGCCGACTCGGGCGAGGCCACACCACGGATGTTGCCTTGACCGAAGGGCACTTCGCCGGGGCGCAGCTTGGTTTTCTTCTCGATGGTGTAGGCCGCAAAAGCCGCCAGCAAGGCACCGCCACCAGGCAAGATGCCCAAGGCCGAACCCAAAGCCGTGCCGCGCAAAACCGCAGGAATCATGTTCTTGAAGTCTTCGGCATTGGGCATCAAGCCAGTCACTTTGGCGGTGAAGACTTCACGGTCTTCCTCAGGTTTGGACAGGTTGGAGATGATCTCGCCGTAACCAAACACACCCATGGCGATGGTGATGAAACCCACACCGTCGGTCAGTTCAGGAATGTCGAAGCTGAAACGGGCCACGCCCGAGTTCACGTCGGTACCGATCAGGCCCATGAGCAAGCCCAAAACGATCATGCCCACGGCCTTGATCAGGGAACCCGAAGCCAGCACCACAGCCCCGATCAAGCCCAGAATCATCAGCGAAAAGTATTCGGCAGGACCGAACTTGAAAGCGACTTCGGTCAAGGGACCGGCGAAGGCCGCCAAAATCAAGGTACCCACGCAACCGGCAAAGAAAGAACCCAGACCCGCCGCTGCCAAAGCAGGACCGGCACGGCCTTTACGGGCCATCTGGTAACCGTCGATCATGGTCACGACCGAAGAGGCTTCACCCGGCAGGTTCACCAAAATAGCGGTGGTCGAGCCGCCGTATTGGGCGCCGTAGTAAATACCGGCCAACATGATCAGCGCAGCCACGGGGGGCAGCGCGTAGGTGGCGGGCAGCAGCATAGCGATGGTCGCCACAGGACCCACGCCAGGCAAAACGCCGATCAGTGTGCCCAGCAAACAGCCGATAAAGGCGTAAATCAGGTTTTGAAAGGTGAAAGCCACCCCAAAACCAAGGGCAAGGTTGTCAAACAGTTCCATGAATTATTTCTCCTCAACCGGTGATGAATGTGGGCCAGACAGGGAACTGCAGCTTCAGCAGCAGCACGAAAGCGCCGTAACTGCCGGCCGACAGGACCGCGGCCAGAATCAATACTTCTTTGAGCTTGAAGGTGTCACCCGCCAGGCTGACCACCAATGTGGTGCCGAAAATCGCGACGATCAAACCCATGGCTGGCACGCCAAAAGAAGGCAAGCCTCCCAGCAAAATGCCAAACAAGACGTTGCCGGCAATGATGAAAACCAAAGGCTTCCAGGCCCATGCACCGATCTTGTCACCGTCCTGAGTCTCCACCGTCAAGGCTTTGAACATGACGAAGGCACCAATCAGTGCCAACAAAACGCCCAACAGCAGCGGAAAGTAGCCAGGCCCCATGCGGGCACCGGTGCCCACGGTGTAGTTGGTCGCACCATAAGCAAAGGCAGCGCCAGCCACGGTGTAAAACAGGCCGGAAAAAAAGTCTTTTTGACTCTTGATGTTCACGAGATATCTCCTCTGATTTGAGTTGACGAGATTCTGCGTGAACAATCTGGTTTTAACGATGTGGGTTACACCTATGTTTCCGAGGTGACAAACACATGGTTTACCCTGATGCGAAGCCGGTTCGAGCTGCCTGTGCAGCCCGCAAGATCATTTAACCAAGGGCTTGAACACCTTGAGCCATTTGGGTGCGGGCAAGCCCCACTTCTCCTCGATATTGTCAGCAGCAGCGGTCAACGCTTCGCGTTGAGGCCGGCTGGCGGTTCGCTGCGCCAGCACAATGGCGTTGCCCTCGCGTGTGGGCTTGAATGCCCACACGGCGTCTTCGCCAAAAGCGGCGCAAATTTTCTCCACACTTTCGCCATAACTGGACGAACGGCCAAACAGGTTCACCGTCATGCAGCCTTGTTGGCTGAGCAGTTCACGGCAATGGCGGTAAAAGTCGGGGGTGTCCAGCACCGGGGCGGCGGCTTCTTCGTCGTAGAGGTCGACCTGCAACGCATCGACCGTGCCGCGCCATTCGTCCTTCTGGATTTCCAGCGCGGCATCGGCCAGCACCACGCGCAAGCGCTCGTCGTCGGGCGGCAAACGGAACCAGCCCCGGCAGGCATGCAGCACGCCGGGGTTCAGCTCGATCGCGGTGCAGGTCATCTTGAGCTTTTTGTAGCAAAACTTGGTGATCGTGCCGGCACCGAGGCCCAACTGCATGGCATGAGCCCCCTTGACTTCGTCGTGCGGGAAAAACAGCAGCCAGCCGAACATGCGCTGCACGTACTCCAGTTCGATGTCATAGGGCTTGTCCAGAAACATCGAGCCCTGAATCCACTCGGTGCCCAAGTGCAGGTAGCGGATTTTTCCATCTTCTGAGAAATTGACTTCGGGCAGTTCAATGGCTTTGTCGGCGGCTTTTTTGCGGGTCATTCAGGGTTTCCGTGCGGGTGCGCCGTTCAGGCGTCAGGTGTATCGGGTCGGTCAGGGGCATCGCCAGACAGCAGGCCATGCGCTTGCATGACCGCGCCCCAGGCAACGCGTTTTTGATCAAAGGTCCATGAAGCATGGGCGGGACTGGTCGATGGTAGGCGATGCAGCGTGACTTGCTCAGCCAATCCGGCTTGCAGCAGTGATTTTTCAACCGCCTTGGCATGCCGAAAGCTCTCGCCCCCGTTGTGAGCGATGCCGCTCAGCCGGGGGCAGCGTTGCAACAGGGCCGGAAAATTGTTCAATTGGGCCTGACGGATCGCGCTGTCCAGACTGCCCTCGCGTTCGCATTGCGCGTACACATCCCACACGCCCACACCTTGCGCCAGCAAACATTGGCAACGGCGGGCATAGTCTTTGTCGTCGGGCCAGGGCGCATCGGGCCACAGGGCTTGCACGATGCGCCAAAAATGGTTTTGCGGATGGGCGTAATACTGCTGCAACTGCAAAGACTTGACGCTCGGAAAACTGCCCAGCACCAGCACACGTGTATCAGCGCAAACCAGTGGCGGCAAGCCTTGAAGAAGAAGGGACGCCGAGGCATCGGTCTGCACAAGCCCGTTCATATCTGAGCCAGTTTGGGCAAGACCCGCAGCGCATTGCCCGTGCTGGCGCTGGCCAGCTCGGCCAGCGACGCACCGCGCACATCGGCCAGCACCTGCGCGATGCGGAGCAGCTCGGCCGGACTGTTGCGGCCTTGGGCTGCGCCTTGGGCACGTTGTTCGGCGGTTTGGTAAAGCCACTGCGGCGGAATGTCGGGTGCGTCGGTTTCCAGCACGAGCGCACTCAAAGGCAAATCGCGGGCCAGGCGGCGCAACTGCAAAGAGCGCTCATAAGTCAGCGTGCCGCCAAAACCCAGCGCAAAGCCCAGGTCTACAAAAGCCTGCGCCTGCTGGCTGCTGCCATTGAATGCATGCGCGATGCCGGAAAGCACCGGGTACTGGCGCAGACCTTTGATCAAGAGGTCGGCCGAGCGCCGCACATGCAAGATGACAGGAAGGCCGTGCTTTTGCGCCAGCTTCAGCTGCTCGGTGTAAAAAAACCATTGGCGTTCGCGCATTTCGGGGGTGCACAGCGCAGGCACAAAAAAGTCCAGCCCGATCTCGCCCACCGCCACCAGCCTCGGGTCGCTTGCTCGCTCGCTCAGGGCCTGGTCCAGCGCCAGCAAGTCACTGTCCTGCGCGTGCGGCACAAACAAAGGGTGGATGCCCAAGGCGTAAGCGTCGCCGTGCCGCTGGGCCAGCTGCGCCACATCGGTCCAGTGCTTGGCGTGCACCGCCGGAATCACGCAACGCGTCACGCCCGCTTGACGGGCCGCTGCGCGCACGGCGTCGCGGTCGGCGTCAAACTCGGCCGCGTCCAGATGGCAATGCGTGTCGATCCACATTCAAAAATTCAGACAGGCGCTTGCAACACACCCTTGACCAGATGCAGCTGCCGGTCGCAACGTGCGGCCAGGGCTTGGTCGTGCGTGACCACCACAAAGGCAGTGCCGCGCTCGCGGGCCAGTTGCAACATCATGGCAAACACACCGTCCGCCGTTTCGCGGTCCAGGTTGCCGGTGGGCTCGTCGGCCAACACGCAGGCCGGGTCGTTCACCAAGGCGCGGGCCAGGGCAACGCGCTGGCGTTCACCACCCGACAACTCGGCCGGTCGGTGATGCAGACGCTCCCCCAAACCCACACGCTGCAGCCACTGCGTGGCCACGGCGGCGGCTTCGGCGCGGTCCTGGCGGCGAATCCACAGCGGCATGGCCACGTTGTCCAGAGCACTGAACTCGGGCAGCAAGTGATGAAACTGGTAGACAAAACCCAGGTAGCGGTTGCGCCACTGGCCTTGCTCGGCCGCACTCAAGGCCGACAACAGCTGCCCCTTGAGCTGCACCGAACCCTGTGTGGGCGCGTCCAGCCCGCCCAGCAAATGCAGCAAGGTGCTTTTACCCGAACCCGAAGCGCCCACGATGGCGAGCGTCTCACCCGCGTACACGGCCAGGTCCACGCCTTGCAATACGGTCACATCCAGACGTCCCTCGGTGAAACGCTTGGTCAGGCCGTGGGCCTGAAGCACCACAGGGTTCATGTCATTCATAACGCAGTGCCTCCGCCGGGTTGACCTGGCTGGCCCGCCAGCTGGGGTAGAGCGTGGCCACAAAGGCCAACACCAAAGAAATGATAGCCACCGGCAAAATGTCGCTGGCCAGCGGCTCGCTGGGCATGCGGCTAATCAGGTAAATGTCGCGCGGCAAAAAGCTGGCGTTGAACAGCTTTTCCAACGCGGGCACGATCACGTCGATGTTGAACGCCACCAGCAGGCCCAGCAACAAACCACTCAGGGTGCCGATCACGCCCACCGTCGCGCCCTGCACCACAAAAATGCCCATGATGCTGCGCGGGCTGGCCCCCAGCGTGCGCAAGATCGCGATATCGGCGCGTTTGTCGGTCACCGTCATCACCAGCGTGCTGACCAAATTGAAAGCCGCCACCGCCACGATGAGCGTGAGGATGATGAACATCATGCGTTTTTCGACCTGCACGGCCGCAAACCAGGTCTTGTTTTGTTGGGTCCAGTCGCGCACAAAAAACTGCGGGCCCAAATCCAATTGCAAGTCACGCGCGACTGCACGCGCCAGGTGCAAATCACGCAACTTCAGGCGCACGCCGCTGGGGCCTTCCAGCCGGAACATGCGGGCAGCGTCATCCACATGCATCAGCGCCAGCGCCGAGTCGTATTCGTAATGGCCGGAAGAAAACAGGCCCACCACACCCATCTGCTTCATGCGCGGCACCACGCCCGCAGGCGTGACTTGGCCGGACGGCGACACCAAGGTCACTGGGTCACCGGTCTGCACGCCCAGGTTGCTGGCCAGGTCGCGCCCCAGCACCAAGCCAAACTCGCCCGCTTGCAAGCGCGACAACACGCTGGCTTGGCTGTCCGATGACAAGTCGCTGACTTCCGGCTCCAGCGCCGGGTCAATGCCGCGCACCAGCACGCCCTTCATGTCCTCGCCCCGCGCCAGCAACGCCTGCGCGGTGATGAAGGGCGCAGCACCCACCACCTGCGGGTGGGCCTTCAGCCGGGCCAACAAGGCAGGCAAATCGGCCACGGCCGCGCCGTCGGCGGCATACACCTCGATGTGTGACACCACGCCCAGCATGCGGTCGCGCACCTCTTTTTGAAACCCGTTCATCACGCTCAGCACGATGATGAGTGCCGCCACGCCCAGGCCAATGCCCATCATGGACACGCCCGAAATGAAAGAAATGAAGCCGTTGCGCCGGGTGGTCCGGCCTGCGCGCGTGTAGCGCCAGCCCAGCACCAGCTCGTAGGGAATGTTTTTGAAAAATGCCATAGGCCGCTATTGTGACCAATCGGTCAATGCCTCGATGAAACCGTAGAAACATTTGGCAAGCATGGTGTTTTCACTTAGAAAGTCGCGGCAGTGACGGTATTTGAATGGCTTTGAATCAAAACTTTGGCATCTTGGACCATGACATGCGTTGGCTTGGGGTCAAGGTCGCATGCATCACTTGCCAAAAGGAGACAAGCCATGAGCCATCCACGCGCCACCTTGTGTGCCATTGCCGCAGCCGCACTGCTGAGCGCCTGCCAGACAGCCCCTGTCCAGCCCACCGCGCCGTCCACCTCGGCCGAGGAGGTGGGGGAATTCCGCAAAGGCTCGGGCTACCTGAACGGTTACCTCGACCGCAAAGCCTTGCCCGATAGCCTGGCCTTGGTGCCCCCACCACCCCCACCGGGCTCGGCGCGCCAAGCGGCTGACCTGGAAATGCACCAACAAACCCGAAACCTGCGCAACACGCCACGCTGGGAACAGGCCGCCAAGGATGTGAACCTCAAGTTCCCAGAAGCAGCGGGGGTGTTTTCATGCGCACTCGACATGCCGATCTCGCACGAAGCCACGCCCCACTTGAACATGCTGCTGCGGCGGACCCTGATCGATGCGGGTCTGGCCACCTACAAGGCCAAAGACCACTACAAGCGACAACGTCCTTTTGCACAGTTGGGGGAAAGCACCTGCGCGCCCAAAGAAGAGGCCCAATTGACGAAAGACGGCTCTTACCCGTCGGGCCATGCGGCCTTGGGTTGGGCGTGGGGGCTGATCTTGGCGGGCGCAGCCCCTGACAAAGCAGATGCCTTGTTGCAACGCGCCCATGCATTTGGCGACAGCCGCATGGTGTGCGGGGTGCACTGGCAAAGCGATCTGGAGGCCGGACGCGTGGTGGGTGCCGCCGCCGTGGCGCGCCTGCAGGCCGACCCGGTGTTTCAAGCACAAGCGCAATTGGCCAAAGCCGAAATTGCCGCCGCCCGTGCCAAAGGCCTCAAGTCAGATCGGTCCGACTGCGCGGCAGAGGCGGCAGCCCTCAAGCGCTGAACGCGCGCTACCTTGGCGTGCATGGGGCCTGCGACAATCAGGCCCCATGCACCTGATCATTCCCTATGCGGCCAGCCACAGCCTGCAAAGCCCCGAGGCCTTGGCCCACTTGCAGTTGCCGAATTTGCGGGCCCTGCTGGCCGTCTTGCAGCGCCAAGAGGTGCTGCAAGACGGCGCTGAAACGCCTCTGCACATGCCCCATGAGCGCCTGCATGCCCAGGCCTTGGGCTGGGGGACAGGGGCGACCACCCTGCCCTGGGCCGCTTGGCAAACTAGGCAAAGCAGCCCCGAACCGCAAGCCTGGATGACCCCCTGTCATTGGCAAATTGGTATGGACCAGGTGGTCATGCTCGACCCCGCCAGTTTGTCCCTGTCAGATGAGGAATCGCAGCAATTGCTGCAGGCCATGCAACCGTTCTTGCAAGAAGACGGTCTGCAAGTCACCTGGCACAGCGCGCTGAAATGGCATGTTCAGGGCAGCATGCTGGCCGATCTGAGCTGCGCCTGCCTGGACCGGGTGATCGGTCAAAACGTGAAGGACTGGATGCCTACCGGCACGGCCGAACGCCCCTTGCAACGCCTGCAAAGCGAAATGCAAATGCTGCTGTACAACCACCCAGTGAACAATGCACGCGACGCACGCAGGCAAATCGCCGTCAATTCTTTTTGGCTGCACGGAGCGGGCACGCTGCCGGTTGATGCGGCCATCTCTGCACCCCACTTGGAAATACCCGACGCCCTGCGTCACAGTGCTTTGCGCGGCGATGTGCAGGCCTGGCGACAAGCCTGGCAACAACTCGATGCGACGGCCGTGGCCGACTTGCTGGCCCACTTCAAAGCCACCGGCCAGGCCACGCTGAGCCTGTGCAGCGAACACGCGGCGCACACCTACACGGCAGAGCCAGCCGGCTGGCACCAGCGCACAACACGCGCATTCCAACGTCTCTTCAACAAAGCCACACCTGCAGCGGCTCTTCAAGCCCTCATCACCCCATGAATTTGCTCACCCGAGATGTGCCTCCCCGCAGCGCCTGGGCGCTGGAACAAGCGGGCATCCACCCCCTGCTGGCCCGCCTGTATGCCGCCCGTGGCGTCCAATCCAAAGACGAACTCGACGACGCCCTGAACCTGCTGCTGCCCCCGGCCGGCATGCTGGGCACGCACGAAGCGGCCAA
>ERZ1034363.1460-NODE-1460-length-13362-cov-24.192322_pt1 | contig 13362 bp, 8 predicted proteins | sample MGYA00520616_ERZ1034363 | MGnify/ENA primary metagenome ERZ1034363 (study PRJEB33736, sample SAMEA104284506) | Azolla filiculoides | biome: Urban; feature: Water surface; material: Ditch water | place: Netherlands | collected 2015-10-28 | depth 0-0.1 m ...
TGTTTTTAGCCATGGGCTGGCTAGGTGAGAGCAAGAAAACACTTAGTGATCACACGGCTTTGATTGAAGTGGCCGGTGTCATTGAAGCCGATGGCGAAGTCAATGCCGACAGTTTTATTGGTAGCTTGCACGATGCCTACGAAGACAAACACACCAAGGGCATTATCTTGCGTATCAATAGCCCAGGCGGCAGTCCGGTGCAAGCCGGGATTATTAATGATGAAATTGAGCGGCAAAAACGCTTGCACCCAACCATACCGGTGTATGCGGTGGTGGAAGACATATGCGCTTCTGGCGGTTATTACATCGCCGCGGCGGCAGACAGGATATACGTGGATAAAGCCAGCATAGTTGGATCCATAGGGGTGTTGATGGACGGCTACGGCTTTACCGAGCTAATGAAAAAAGTAGGGGTGGAGCGCCGCTTGATGACGGCCGGCGAAAACAAGGCCATGTTAGACCCGTTCTCGCCCATCAATCCTAAACACCAAGCCTACGCGCAAACCATGCTCAATGAAATCCACGAGCAATTTAAAACCGTGGTGCGTGAAGGCCGTGGTCAGCGTTTGAAAGAAACACCGGAAACCTTTAGCGGCTTATTTTGGAGCGGTGAGCAAAGCGTTAAGATGGGTTTGGCTGACGCCATAGGCAGCACCGATTTCGTGGCGCGTGAAGTGATTAAACAAGAAGACATAGTCGACTTCACCTACCAGGATGACTTTGCTAGCCGCTTAGCTAAGCGCATAGGCGCAAGCGCTAGTGCCAGCTTAGGCGAGGGTATAGCGCGTCAGCTAACGAGTAGCGGCGAACTAAAATTGCATTAAGTTATTTGTGTGACTTGGTGTAATTAATTAAGCCATTGGTGGAGCTGTCAAAGCTTGTGACAACCCCATCACTGGTTAACAAGGGTAGGATTTCTTGGGCAATTTGCTTGCCGTATTCCACGCCCCATTGGTCGTAGCTATTGATGTCCCAAATCATGCCTTGGACGAATATTTTATGCTCGTACAAGGCGATCAGTTTGCCTAGCGTATTGGGTGTAAGTTTATCGAACAAAATGGAAGTGCTTGGTCGATTGCCTTCAAACACCTTATGCGGCAATAGGTTTTCTAATTCCGCACCAGTTAAGCCTTGTTCTTGCAATTCCACGCGGGCTTCATCCGGTGTTTTGCCCAGCATTAAGGCCTGGGTTTGGGCAAGGAAGTTTGCCAGTAAAATTTTGTGGTGGGCGTAACCGTGTTTGCCTATGGCGTAGTGGCTGTGCACTGGCATTAAAAAATCGCAGGGCACGACTTGCGTGCCTTGGTGTATTAATTGATAAAAGGCGTGCTGACCATTGGTGCCGGCTTCGCCCCAGATCACTGGGCCGGTTTTGTATTGTATGCGCTTGCCATCGCGGCAAATGAATTTACCGTTGCTTTCCATATCGGCTTGCTGCAAGTAAGCGGGGAAGCGTGACATGCCTTGATCGTAAGGCAATATCGCGTGGGTGGCGACGTCAAAGAAGTTGTTGTACCAAATCCCTATCAGCGCCATGATCACCGGCATATTTTCTTCTAATGGCGCAGTTTGAAAATGCTGATCCATTTCATGTGCACCGCTTAGCAAGGCTTCGAAGTGATCCATGCCTACGTACAAGGCGATGGATAAGCCTATCGCTGACCACAAGGAATAACGACCGCCGACCCAATCCCAAAAAGCAAACATATTCGCCTGATCGATACCAAAATCGGTGACCGCCTTGGCGTTAGTGGAAAGGGCGACGAAGTGTTTGGCCACGTGGGCATTATCCTGCGCCTTGTTTAAAAACCAGGTGCGCGCTGAAATGGCGTTGGTCATGGTTTCTTGGGTGGTAAATGTTTTAGATGCCACGATAAACAAGGTGGTTTCAGGCTGGCATTTTTCTAAGGCGCGCATCAAGTGGGCGCCGTCGATGTTTGAAACGAAATGCACCGCTAAATCCGCACTGGCGTAAGGCTTTAATGCGTCACAGACCATGACGGGGCCTAGGTCTGAGCCGCCTATGCCTATGTTAACCACATCGGTGATGCGTTTGCCGGTGTAACCTAACCACGCACCTGAACGGACTTTTTCTGAAAAATCGCGCATTTGCGCTAACACTGCGTTGACCTCAGGCATGACGTCCACGCCATCGACCAACACCGGGCGATTGCTACGATTGCGTAAAGCCGTGTGCAACACAGCTCGATTTTCCGTGATATTGATTTTCTCACCGGCGAACATGCGGTCACGCCAATTTTCTAGCTGCGCTTCTCTGGCTAATTGCATTAGCAGTGGCAGCGTTTCATCGTTGATGCGGTTTTTAGAGAAATCAAACAACATATCATCAAGCTGAAAGCTGAATTTATCGAAGCGATTTGTATCTTGGGCAAATAAATCGCGCATATTGCTTGCCGCGATTGTTTTCTGATGACGGCATAGCGCTTGCCATACCGGTAAAGTTGTTAGTGCAGCCATTTATTTAGTCGTGCTTTAATTTAAAGTTAATTTAACTGTAAAACGATACCTGCCAATGGGGGTAAAGTTATGACCAGTGATTGATTGTGTTGCATCCATGCCACGTTTTCCGTGTGTAAGCCTAGTCCGTTACCTTGATTGCTGCCGCCATAGCAAGCCGCATCGCTGTTAAAGATTTCTTGGTAACTGCCTGCTTGTGGCACGCCTATCCGGTAACTGTTGCGTAAGACCGGTGTGAAATTAAGCACTATTATAACAAAACTATTGTCCAAACCGCGCCGTAGGTAGCTAACAATTGATTGGTCGCTATCGTGGCAATCTATCCAAGCAAAGCCTTGCGATTCAAAATCCAGGGCATGCAATGCATGCTGTTGTTTATACAGTTTATTTAAATCGCCACTGACTTGTTTGATGCCACGGTGCCATTGGTGGCCCTGGTAATCGTCACCCAGTAAATGCCAATCCAAGCTGCTGTTGACGTTCCACTCGCGTCCTTGACCGAATTCATTGCCCATGAAGTTGAGTTTTTTACCCGGCGTGGTCATTTGGTAAGTCATCAGCAGGCGCAAGTTGGCGAATTTTTGCCAAGCATCACCAGGCATTTTATCCAATAAAGAATGCTTGCCGTGCACCACTTCGTCGTGTGAGAAGGGCAACACAAAATTTTCCGAGTAGGCGTAGAGTTGACCGAAAGTCAGCATGTCATGGTAGTAGCGCCTATGCACGGGGTCGTGCTCAATGTAGGCGAGGGTATCGTTCATCCAGCCCATGTTCCACTTCATGCTAAAGCCCAGTCCGCCTAAGTAGACTGGACGCGATACACCAGGCCATGCGGTCGATTCCTCGGCTATGGTTAAAACGCCAGGAAACTCTTCACCGACCATCACATTAAATTGCTTGAAGAAATCGATAACGTCTAGGTTTTCTCGGCCACCAAATTTGTTGGGCAACCATTCGCCGGCTTTGCGCGAGTAATCCAAATACAACATGGACGCCACGGCATCCACGCGGAAGCCGTCCAGGTGAAATTCCGTTAACCAATAATGCGCGTTAGCCATTAAGAAATTACGCACTTCATTGCGACCGTAATTAAATATATAGGTACCCCAATCTTGGTGCTCGCCTAAGCGCGGGTCTTCGTGCTCGTATAAGGCGGTGCCATCAAAGCGTGCCAATGCCCAATCGTCTTTAGGGAAATGGCCGGGCACCCAATCCAATACCACGCCGATGTTGGCTTGGTGGAATGCGTCAATTAAAAAGCGTAAATCGTCGGGTGAGCCAAACCGGTTGGTGACACCGAAATAGCCGGTGGTTTGGTAGCCCCAAGATTCGGTTAACGGGTGCTCAGACAGTGGCATCAATTCAACGTGGGTGTAGCCCATCTCGGCCACGTAGGGCACTAAGGTGGCGGCCAATTCCCGGTAGCTTAAAAACTGCCCTTGCTCATTGCGCTGCCAGGATCCCAAATGCACTTCGTAGCAATTAAATGGCGCGTGCAGCCAGTCATTTTTTTTGCGTGCAGCCAACCATGCTTCATCCTGCCATTGATGTTGGTTGAGGCTGATCTTAGCCGCCGTGCCTGGGCGCGCTTCAAATTCGAAACCGTAAGGGTCGGTTTTGACTAAAACGGCGCCACTGTGGCGGTTACGCAGTTCAAATTTATAGCTATCGTTGCTGCTAAGACCAGGAATGAAAATATCCCAAACGCCGCTGGAACCATGGGCGCGCATGGAATGCACGCGGCCATCCCAATTATTAAAACTACCGGTTACGCTGACACGTTCAGCATTCGGCGCCCACACGGCAAAGCGCACGCCGCTGACGTTTTCTTGCACTTTCCATTGTGCACCCAAGGTTTTGTAAGCTTGCAGCAAGCGGCCTTCGCCAAATAAATACAATTCATCTTGAGTTAGGCTGCTGCCAAAGGTATAGGGGTCATGGGTTTCGTAAGCGTCATCACCGATAGTGATTTTAAGCAAGCAGGGCAGACTTAAGGCGGTTTCGCTGCTCACTTCAAATAAGCCATCGGCATGGGTTTTTTCTAGCGCTAGCCATAGCTTGCCGTGTTTGACGCTGACGCTGCTAGCTTGGGGAAGGAAGGCTCGGTATACGTAGCCGCCATCGATTTGGTGCAAGCCTAAAAAACTAAATGGATCATGGTGCTTGGCTTTTAAAATCATGCGCAAGCCATCTTGGGCAAGCTTAGTGCCTGATTGCAGCGGCATTTTGCTTTTAGCTGTCGGGTTGGCTGCGGATTTAGCCGCCACTTTTGCGGGTTTTTTAACCGTGACGCCTGTCGTCTTTGCCAAGATGCCTCTCCCTAAATTCCATTGCAAAATTAATTGCGATTATTTGGCTTTATTTGCTTGTTTAGCCGTGTTTTAACTAGATTATAGTGCTTTAAGCTGATTATAATGTAGAACAGAATGCGTGAATGTTTAATTAAACCAGATAGCACAAGGGGTTTGCTTGATGTTCATCAAACTTCAGGAGGGTAGCATGCCGAATTCGCAAAAAATGAGTCAACATTCAGACCGTTTTATTAGTACCTTAACCAAGCACACCGCAGCCATCATATTGGCTGGTGGGCGCGGCAGTCGCTTAAAAAACTTAACCGATTGGCGCGCTAAGCCGGCGGTGCAATTCGGCGGCAAATACCGCATTATCGACTTCCCTCTGTCTAATTGCATTAATTCCGGCATACGCCGCGTCAATGTGGCTACGCAATACAAGGCACAAAGTTTAATCCAACACTTGCAGCGCGGCTGGGGATTTTTGCGCGGTGAGTTCGATGAGTACGTGAATATTATTCCAGCGCAGCAACGCATATCGGAGGACTGGTATAAAGGTACGGCCGACGCGGTCTACCAAAATATGGATTTATTGCGCGAAGGCGGTGCCGACTACATCCTGATATTGGCCGGCGATCATATCTACAAGATGGATTACGGCAGAATGCTCGCCACCCATGTGAAAAATAACGCCGACATGACGGTCGCCTGCATTAACGTGCCATTGGAAGACGCCAAGGGTTTCGGCGTATTGGCGGTAGACGATACGGATAGGGTGGTGGAGTTTGCTGAAAAGCCGGCCTCGCCTAAACACATGCCCGGTGACCCGACTAAAGCATTTGCCAGCATGGGCATTTATATATTTAACGCCAAATTTTTATACGAGCAATTGGTGCGTGACGCCGGTGACCCAAAATCCAGCCACGATTTCGGTGGCGACATCATTCCTTACATTATCCAAAAATACAAAATCCAAGCACACCGCTTTACTGAAAGTTGTGTAGGCGCTAAAAATGGTAATTACTACTGGCGCGACGTGGGTACCATAGACGCCTATTGGGAAGCCAACATGGAATTAACTCGGGTGATACCCGAGCTCAATCTATACGACAGGGACTGGCCGATCTGGACCTACCAAGAGCATTTGCCACCGGCTAAATTTGTCTTTAATGATGAAGGGCGTGCTGGTTGCGCGACCGATTCCTTGGTTTCCGGTGGCTGTTTAATCAGCGGTTCTACGGTAGACAGTTCGGTGTTGTTTTCCGACGTGCGCGTGCACAGTTATTGCAAGATTGAAGGCACGGTTATTCTGCCTAAAGTGACGGTGAATCGCCACGTGGTATTAAAAAATGCCGTGATAGACCGGGGTTGCGTGATTCCTGAGGGCATGCAGATAGGCGTGGATTTAGCCTTGGATGCAAAACGTTTTTACGTGTCTGAAAAAGGCATCACCTTGGTGACGCCAGATATGTTAGGGCAAGATTTATACAGAGTTGTTTGATAGATAAATCAAGTGCTTATAAAGTATTTTTAATGTTTAATGAAAGTTGTGTTTAATTGAAGTCAACCCGCCCTAAGCTGTACCTCAACCTTTATTGGCACATGCATCAACCGGATTACCGCGACACCGTTAGCAATGAATACGTATTGCCTTGGACCTATTTGCATGCCATAAAAGACTACAGTGACATGGCTTATCACTTAGAAGCCAATCCGAAAGCGCGGGTCAGCTTTAATTTTGTGCCCATCCTGCTTGAGCAGTTGCAAGACTACAGCGAACAATTCAGCACTAACAGCCTGCGTGATCCGCTCTTGGCTTTGCTGGTGCATGAGGATTTATCTGGCTTGAGCGAGGCAGAATGCCAATTGGTGGTTGAAAGCTGTTTCAAAAGCCACCATGAAAAAATGCTCAGCCCCTTCCCGCACTACCAGCGTTTATTAAGCATATACCAACAAGTCGAGCAGACCGGCTGCCAGGATCAATTTCGCTATTTGTCCGGTCAATACAAAGCCGATTTATTGGTTTGGTATCACTTAGCCTGGTGCGGTGAAAGCTTACGTAGGAACAATAAAGTCGTACAAGACTTGATGGCCAAAGGCGTGCTGTTTAGCCTGAGCGATAGGCAGCAACTTTTTGCCGTCATTGCCGACACCATAGCCGGACTGATCCCTCGCTACAAAGCATTGCTGCAGCGCAAGCAAATTGAGATTTCCAGTACCCCTTATTACCACCCGATTTTGCCCTTGTTGTTGGATTTTAAAACCACATTGGACGCCATGCCTTATGCGCCTTTGCCCAAATACAGCAAGTATGCAGGCGGTCTAAGTCGTGCGGTTGCCCATGTAACGGCAGCCAAGGCTTACCACGAAACTATTTTTAATGAAGCGCCGCGCGGTATGTGGCCAGCTGAAGGCGGCGTGTCTGAAGCCGCTTTGTCATTGATGGCGGAACAAGGCGTGGCATGGGCAGCGACCGGTCAATCGGTGTTGGTCAACAGTTTATTAAAATCGCAGTTAAGCGTGGATGACAAAAACGATTACCTCTATCAACCCTATCGAGTCAGCAATGGCAAGCAGAGCTTGTTGTGCTTTTTTAGGGACGACAACCTGTCGGATAAGATAGGCTTTGAATACGCAAAAATGCACACGCCGGATGCCGTGCAAGATTTTATTGCCAGCTTAGAGCGCATTCATCAAGCGGAAAGTAGCGATCCCACTCAAGCTAAAGTAGTCAGCGTGATTTTAGACGGAGAAAACGCATGGGAATATTACCCTTATAACGGCTACTATTTCTTAACGGAGTTATACCAAGCCTTGAGTGCCCACCCCGATATTGAAATGACCACCTTCAGCGATATCGTCAGCATGGTTGAAGCCAAGGCTAGCACAGCAGACCATATCGCTGCGCCAGCCCTGCCACACATAGCAGCAGGCAGTTGGGTGTACGGCACGTTTAGCACCTGGATAGGCAGCAAAGACAAAAACTTGGCTTGGGATTTGTTGTGCGAAGCCAAGAAAACTTACGACAGCGTGCTAGCAGCGAACAAGCTTAACGCTAAGCAAATAGCTGCCTGTGAACGGCAATTGTCTGTATGCGAAGGGTCGGATTGGTTTTGGTGGTTTGGCGATTACAATTCGTCCGACAGTGTGGCCAGTTTTGATCAGCTTTATCGCCGCAATTTGATGAATTTATACGCCTTGTTGCAGCAACCCGTGCCTAAAGCCTTGCATACCAGTATCAGTAGCGGTGGGGGCCATGCGGACAATGCCGGCACCATGCGCAGAGGTCAAGCCTAATCGCCTGCGGCATAGCGATTGGGTATAGACACACATGGCAGACACACACTACAGCGCCCCCCTAAATAAACGCCGTGCCGGGGTGTTGCTGCACATCAGTTCCTTACCTGGCGCCAACTCGGTAGGTAATTTGGGTGAGGACGCTTACCGATTTGTTGATTTCTTGCAGGCCGTTGGTGCCAGCGTTTGGCAAACCTTGCCTATCAATATGCCGCATGCCGACAATTCACCCTATCAGTGCCTGTCTGCCTTTGCGGGCAATACCGATTTTATAGACCTATCGGCGCTGGTGGCCGATGAATTGTTGAGTGCAGGCGATCTTCAAGGGCGCTTAAGCAGAGCGGCCTTGTTTTCTAAAGCCTATCAGGCCTACACCCGCAATAATCAGGCTGGCATGCAGCAGGCTTACGCCGAGTTTTGCCAACAACAAGCCTATTGGTTAGCGGATTTTTCGCTATTTTTAGCCCTACGGCAGCACTTTAAACAGCAGGCTTGGCATCAGTGGCCAGCCCCTTATAAAAACCGCGATGCGGCCACCTTAAAGCAGGCGCGCCTGGATTTGGCTAAAGAAATAGCCGAGATAGCATTTGCTCAATACCTGTTCTTTAGTCAGTGGCAAAAGCTCAAGGGCTATGCCACATCAAAAAACGTGTGTTTGTTTGGTGATATCCCAATTTTTGTGGCATTCGATAGCGCAGACGTTTGGGCTAAAGCGCATTTGTTTAAATTGGATGCCAATAAAAACATGGCGGTGGTGGCGGGTGTGCCGCCGGATTATTTTTCGGCTACCGGCCAACGTTGGGGTAACCCGCATTACGATTGGCAAGCCATGGCAAGCGACCACTATGCCTGGTGGATAGCGCGCATGGCAACGCAAAATGCCTTATTCGATGTGGTACGCATAGACCACTTTAGAGGCTTGCAAGCGGCATGGGAGATCCCGGTGGATGAGGCCACGGCCATCAATGGCCATTGGGAATTAGCACCAGGTGTGGCCTTGCTTACGGCTATCAAGCAAGCCTTGCCGACTATTTGTTTGGTCGCTGAGGATTTGGGCATCATCACCGATGAAGTGAACCATTTACGCCTGCACTTTCAATTGCCTGGCATGAAGATTTTGCATTTTGCTTTTGGTGGCGATAGCGACAATCCCTATTTGCCGGAAAATATAGAAGAAAACAGCGTGGCCTACACCGGTACGCACGACAACGACACCAGCCTAGGCTGGTATCAGGCATTGGATGAGGCGCAAGGCCGGCATCTGCATGCGCACTTAGTGGCACATCTAGGCGAGGCGCATGAGCGCAACATGCCCATGGATTTAATGAGCGTGGCCATGCACTGCAAGGCCATATTGGCCGTGGTGCCCATGCAAGATGTGCTTGAATTGGATGGCCAGCACAGGATGAACACGCCAGGCACGGCCAGCGGCAATTGGCATTGGCGTTTTAATTGGGCGCAACTCACCGATGGCATGCGGGCCCAATTTGCCCATGTCGTGAACGAAAGTGGGCGGGCTTAAAACCATGTCGATGTGGATAGGCATGGACATAGGTGGCACCAACTTGCGATTAGGCGTGTTTGCCGGCGAAGCCTCACCCAAATTGCTAGAAGAAATGCGTTTTCAGGCTGACTTCAGCAAACTTTGCATGGCGCACAAAGACGCGCCCGAGCAGGCATGGCAGCAAATACTAAGCACGCTAGCGAATGCTATTGCCACAGTGCGTAAACAATATTCAGCAGTAGTCGGCGTGGGCATAGGCTTTCCAGGTTTTATTGATCCAGATAGCCAAAAAATAGTGGCTTCGCCCAATTTGCCGGGTTTGCACCAACTGGACTTGAGTGCCGATTTAAGCCGCTTAATTGCCTTGCCAGTGTGGACGCTAAACGATGCCTTGGCCGCAGCCTACGGCGAATATGCCTTGCGCGCGCAACAAATCAACAGCTTGATTTATCTGGGCCTAGGCACCGGGGTAGGCGGTGGCATGATACTGGATCAGCGAGCCGTGGCTGGACAACACGGGGTAGCCATGGAAGTGGGGCACATCATTATTAAGCCGCAAGGGCGTTTGTGCGGTTGCGGTAACCGTGGCTGCATGGAGCAATACGCCTCGGCGAGCGGTGTTAGCCTAACTTTTTTTGAGTCCAGCGGCCGGCATGAGAGTGCGCAGACCATTGCGGAATTGGCGCAGGCAGGTAATCAAGCCGCTAAGCATGCTTATGCCATAGCGGGGAGTGGCTTGGCCCAAGCATTAGCGCAAGTGCTGAAAGTGGTAGACATCAGCCAAGTGGTGATAGGCGGGGGCATGCGAGCAGCCTGGCCATTGATGGTAGACGCGTTTACTGAGCAATTGGATGAAGATTTGATACCGGTGCTACGTGGCAAAATTAGCCTACACTTGTCTGAATTGGGCGATCAAGCCGGCATGCTAGGCGCGGCCATGCTGGCCAAGGCTTACAGCCAGGTTTAAGAGTGGTCTTGTGCAGTTAGGGTGGCGAGATAGAGCGATTCGACTTTAGCTCTAGCCCATGGGGTTTTACGCAGGAATTTTAGACTGGAAGCCAGGCTGGGCTCGTGACTAAAACAGCGCACCGGTATGCGGGTGGCTAAACCCGGGTAGCCATAATGTTCAACCAACTGGTTTAGCATGGTGGCTAGGGTGATGCCATGCAGCGGGTTGTTAATTTGATTACTAGGGCAGGGATTCATTATGGCCAGTGTAAGGTTTGGCTGCAAAACAGCCAATAAAAAACATTAAGGATAAATGCGCATGAGCATGACTTCATTAGACCAGCAAGCAGTCGGCATGGCCGACATAGGCAATCGGCTGGCGTTTAGCAAAAAGCTGCAAAATACCACCAATAAAATTCACGCAGCCAAGTGCATAGATGAGATTTTAACCGAAGTCAGCAGCGAGATATGCGATTTGTTTGCGGCCGAGCGCATCACGCTATACCTGCAATGCGATGACGGTAAGGCCATCGTCTCTAAAATAAAAACCGGTCTTAATCAATTCAAAGAACTGAAGTTGGCCATCACGCAAACCAGCATAGCCGGTTACGTGGCGCTCAATAAATGTTTGCTAAATATCGCTGATGTATACGATGACGCCGAGCTATTGGCCATCAGTCCGTCCATCCAATTTCTAAAAGAAGTGGATTTAAAAACCGGTTTTCACGCTAAGCAAATGTTGGTTTTTCCAATATTGTCCGCGGACGACGGGCGCTTGATAGGCGTGGTGCAATTAATTAACAGTTTATCCGGCTTGCCATTCTCCCGTTTATTGGAAGAGGGTGCGCCTGAGTTGGCTAAGACCCTAGCCATCGCTTTTGATCAACGCCAGGCCATGCCCTTAATCAAAAGTAAGTTTGATGGTTTGCTGGCCGCCGGCCACCTTGGCCAAGAGGAATTAGCCAGCGCGCAACGTTTGGCGCGTAGCAAAGGCAGCGATTTGGAGTCGGTATTAATCAATGATTACCAAGTGCAGGCCCGCCACATAGGCGGGGCTTTATCCGAATTTTTTAATGTGCCGTATGAGCCATACCAAGCCGATCGCCTTAAGCCGGTTGATTTGCTCAAGCAGCTTAAGCAGGAATACGTTGAAGCTAACGCTTGGTTGCCAATATCCCTAGGCGATCAAGACAGCCTGGTGATTCTGACGCCGGACCCAGAGCGAATTAAAAGCAGCGGCATTGTCAGCCACGTTTTCCCACGTTACCCCAACATTCGTTACTGCGTTTGCTTGCAGCAAGACTTTACGCAAACGGTAGAGCAATTTTATGGCAGCAACGGCACTAGCGGCTTTGTCGGCGATCTGTTGTCAGAAATGGCCGATGAAGAAGAGCAAAGCAGCCTGAGTGCCGATGAAGTGAACATGGCGGCGGACAATGAATTGGTTAAGTTGGTCAATAAGATCGTGGTCGATGCATACAACCAAGGGGCGTCCGATATACATATAGAGCCCTATCCGGAAAAAGGCAAAACGCAAATTCGTTTTCGTAAAGACGGCACATTGGTCAATTACATAGAGGTGCCAGCCAGCTACCGTAACGCCCTGTGTGCACGCATAAAAATCATGTGCGACTTGGATATATCGGAAAAACGTCGGCCACAAGATGGCAAGATAAAGTTTAAAAAATACGGGCCATTGGACATCGAGCTGCGGGTCGCGACCATCCCTTCAGCAGGCGGCATGGAAGACATCGTCATGCGTATTTTGTCGGCGGGCAAACCCATCCCGCTGGACGAGTTAGGTTTGTCCGATTGGAATAATCAACAGCTCAAAAGCTTGATAAGCAAACCTTACGGCTTGTTTTTTGTTTGCGGCCCAACCGGCTCAGGTAAAACCACCACCTTGCATTCTGCATTAGGCTACATCAATACACCGGAAACCAAAATTTGGACTGCCGAAGACCCGGTAGAGATCACGCAAAAAGGCTTGCGCCAAGTGCAGATTAATAAAAAAGCCGGGCTGGATTTTGCCACCATCATGCGGGCTTTTTTACGCGCGGATCCGGATGTCATCATGGTAGGCGAAATGCGTGATAAAGAAACAGTCGCCACCGGCATTGAGGCCTCCCTAACTGGCCATTTGGTGTTTGCCACCTTGCACACCAATAGCGCGCCTGAATCGGTCGTGCGCTTGCTCGACATGGGCATGGATCCATTCAACTTTGCCGATGCGCTATTAGGCATATTGGCCCAACGTCTAGCCAAGCGTTTGTGTGAGTGCAAGCAGCCTTATCAGGCCTCGTTGGATGAAATGCAGCTATTGGTGCAAGAGTACAGTGAAGAGTTAAAAAATACAGCGGCATGGCAACGGGATCCGCAGGCCAGTGAGCGAGCTGTATTAGACGGTTGGCAACAAGCCTACGCAAACGGTCAGGGGCAGTTCACCTTATACCGGCCATGCGGTTGCGATAAGTGCAATGGCACAGGCTACAAGGGCAGGTTGGGTTTGCACGAATTGATGTTGGGCAGCGACGCGGTTAAAAAGAACATACAAGAACGCGCTAGGGTAGCGGACATTGTCTCTACCGCGCTACATGAAGGCATGCGCACCTTAAAGCAAGATGGCATAGAGAAGGTCTTGCTAGGTTTAACCGACATGCATCAAGTGCGGGCTGTGTGCATCAAATAAAGCCGTGCGCCCAGTAATAGCATGATTTACCTTGTGCAGGGATTTTGACTTCTCTACAATGCGCATACATTTAGGCCATGCCCCCGTAGCTCAGTGGATAGAGCATCCCCCTCCTAAGGGGAGGGTCACACGTTCGATTCGTGTCGGGGGCACCA
>ERZ1034363.1463-NODE-1463-length-13350-cov-14.864688_pt1 | contig 13350 bp, 32 predicted proteins | sample MGYA00520616_ERZ1034363 | MGnify/ENA primary metagenome ERZ1034363 (study PRJEB33736, sample SAMEA104284506) | Azolla filiculoides | biome: Urban; feature: Water surface; material: Ditch water | place: Netherlands | collected 2015-10-28 | depth 0-0.1 m ...
AACAGAAGCCACGCAGTCGCGCCAACGGCAAACAGAATTGCAATGGTGATTTGAAGTTTCATGCGCCGTCTCCTCTTGCCCTGATTGCTTCTGCGTTTGCTCGTAGCACCAGACCCATCGGTCCGTTGCAGTCGTCTGCGTTATCGTCCACCAACTGAGCGCAAGCCTCACGCTCGGCTTTGACCGCAGCTTCGACACGGCCTTTGCACAATGCATTGAAGGCATCGCGTACTTCCTGTGTTGCCTGTTCATAGTTGTTCATGTGTTGCTCCTTTGCAAAGTCATCAATGTTTTTGAGCGCATCGGAAAGCTCAATAACGCCATCCCATGCGCTGTGTTGCATTGCCAATTTGAGACTTTCCAGCGGCTTGCGCTTTTCCAGCCGATCATTTTGTTGCTTTGCTAATCTAGCCATGCCAGCAATTCGCTCAGGAGTCCATCCAGCAATTGCCTTGTTAATTGCATCATCCATTGTCATTAATGTCTCCAGTTAGTTTTAGTGCCATCGTTATCACGTGTTCAGGGTATTGCTGACCCTCTCGGACTTGATCGCAAACAGAACACGCCACAGGCTCCTGCTGTGCTGGCTGCGGGGATGTAGAGTTCAATGCACCGATGTACGCCAACAAAGGAACCTTTTTATGGTCAGCTCCAGTCACCAGCTTTTCTTGCAGCGCTTCTATTGCGTTTTCAAACGAGTCAATTTCTGACTGCCCGTATTCTCCGTCTTCAATTCCTGCCAGCGACAGCGACCCCACAAGCACGTAGTCGGACAAGTCTTTTTTATCAGCAGTCCATTGGGCAAAATACAAAGCATCACCCACAGGCTCCTGCTCTGGCTGTGCCCCGTCCGGTACGGACATTAAGGCTTCTTTGATGGCGGTGATGGCTTGCAATTGTTTTTGTTGTGGATACATAGATGTTTCCAACGCCTCCAGCGCCAGCTTCATTGCTTCTTTGCTCATCATGTCCCCTTAGTGCCCCAATCGGGCATAGATTCGTTTGCTGCCAATTCATTCAGTTGGTTGTTTAAGCGATCCAACTCAGGGATGTTGAAACCACCACGGCAAAAGCAACCCCATGCCCAAGTTGCTTCTTCCCATAGGCAATCACGAAACAGCCTGTCACGGACAAATGCGCCGGGGCTGTTAGGCATATAGCACTTCAAAGGGTTAGCGATTTCCTCTTGCATTGCGTTTGCAATGGCTTGGTAGTTCATGGACATCTCCTGTTGTTGATGGATTTATTGTCCACAGATTTCTAGTCTTTTGCATTAGTAGAAACCCTAATAGGGTTTGGAACATCGTCAGGCCATAAGCCACGCACTGTGAGCATGGCAACGGTCAGATGGTGCGCTTCTTCCCACATTTCCATGCGCTCGGCTTTGGTCATGGATGTGCCTTGGTCAAGCTGGCTGTGGCAGCTAAAGCAAAGGCTTGCGATCAGGTTGTCATCGGCCTTAATCCCTCTACCCTTACCACCACCCCAATTTGTGTGTGCGGCCACCACAGTACCGTCATCGGCCAAGCAGTGTTGACAAGGTATCTTCCGAGCAGCCTCCAGCAGCTTCTTGCTTCGGATGTAGTTATGCTTCGGGAACATCATCTTGCGATCCAATGCTTGTAGGCGACCACTTTACCTCTCGCTCATCGCCAAAGGCGTGTGCAAGTGTTATCAAGTCTGTCATCTCTTGCTTTGTCATCTTGCTGGTTGATGTGCCAAGAACAACAAAGCCACCATCAATGCCGTGGATGGCTCTTTGCTTTTTTAGTCCAGCCGTCAGCAAGTCCTTGTATTCTTCTTTTGTCAGCTTCTCACCATGCCAAGGCACTTGTTTTGACAAGTCTGTCAGCACTGACCACAACAAAGCGTTTTGCTCATGGCTGCGCTTTTCTTGTTCAATCGTCAGCACCAGCTTGTTGCCAGCCAGCAAGTAGGGCTTGGCCTTTTGCCAAATGTCTTTCAGGACCGTGTAGCCATGCTGTGCGTTGTAAAGAGTGACCTTCATGGCAACTCCTCACGTACCAATATATGTATGCTTGCAATGGTGTCAAAGCGTTTAGTTGCGTGTAGCGAAACAACTTGCTTGTCATCAAGATAAACAATGTTGTTCATGGCATCAAGCACGCACTTACAAACATTGTCAATGTCATTGACTTTCGGTCGCTCAACACCAGCCAAACAATCAGCACGGCGCTGTTTGCTGTAACTTGATGGAACTTTGTAGTTCGCATAAATATACACAGCCATAGGCGTTGACAGCGGCTCGCTTGACCCCATTGCTTCACGGGCTTTGCTGGCAATCGTTGTCTCATACGTAACCGTCTTCTTTGGTGTGTATGTGCGGCCACGGGCAAACCTTGGTCTTTGTTTGCCAACAGGATCGCCTTCTACACTGAAAATTAGCTGAAAGGTCATGCTTCTCTTGCTTTCAGCATGGCGTCTGCCACTGCATAAGCAACTTCAGCAAGTGTGTCTACGCTACCAGCAAACTGTGTTGCTTCTTTTCCATTAAGAACTGCATCCCATATTTGAGCACCAGTTAAAGCCTGTGCTGCAAAGTAGTCGCGCATGGTCATGCCTTTTTCTGGCTCTCCCCATCCGTTATGAAATGTGCTTGGGAAAGCCCGATCGGTTGTGTTTGTTGTCATTCAAGTTCTCCACTTTGTAGTTTCATCATGTATCCCTTAATTCGTTGAACAGCACCAGTGCCGTAAGTCTTTTCCAACCACTCCATTCGGACAGGCGTTAAAACCTTTTGGCCTGTAGATTCGTAGGTGCAGTAAAGAACCCGAGCCTCGCCAAGTTCGATCCTGTACCTATCACCTTCATTGGATATTGTTTTTCTGCTGTATGCCACGGTATTTACCCTAATGTCCACGCTTTTTCTTGTTTGACAATTGCACCAGTTTGAGAAAGATAGGCCAGCGTAAAGTGAACTTGCTTTTCTTTCCAGCCAGTGATCTCAACAATCTCTCGTCTTGTCAACGGGCCATGCTCAAGCAGCTTTTTCAGTGCGTATGACCTGCTCATTTCACAACCATCCAGGCAGTCTTTGGAATTGGATACACACGGTCTTTTGGATGTGGGCAGTCTTCAGGGACAAACACAGCGCAATAGATTTTTTGGTACTGCTTGCGGCTTCCCATGATCCAGCGGTCAACGTAAACGTCTGGCATCCCAAGGATGGCCGTTTTGACGTTGGAAATGTGAATGCCCAACTTGTCAGACAATTCCTGACGGGTCAGGCCATGAGGATGTTGTAGCAGCATCTTGCGGATGGCTTGTTGGCGAGTTGGCTTCATAAGCGGCCTTCTTTCAATTGGGCCAGCAATGCCTTGGCTTTGGCTTTTGCTGCATCTGTGGCCTCGATTTCGGCCTGTGTGCGCTGCTTTGTGATCTGAGGGACCGGCTTAACAGGGATTTCAGGGCCAGAGTTGCATAGATTGCGAAACTTGATGGCGCTTGGAGGGTAGTCTTCGTTCATCTTTCGCAACGCAAAGTCAAGACTTGGCTTGTACGTCAAAAAACCACCAAGCGTTTCTTGCCAAACCTGTCTTACAACCCCAAGCTCCATGCCTTCCCAATGCCGGTTGAATGAGGCTCCGTAAATGCTCCCCATGTACACAAAGATGTAGTCCAGCCCTTGGTCAGCAGAGCAAAAATCAGTTTCCGAGTAATTTGACATGGTTGCCACCTCCAATAAGGCCACGGGTCAGGCCAGACATCACGGATTGGTTTGTTTGACCAGTGCGGCTCAGGGATTGCTTTTGGTCAGGCTTAATCCATTCAGCCTTCAGACCTTGTGAGCCCCTGGTACACCACTCGATAAGAAATTGCTCCAAAGGCCAACCAAGTTTTTGAGCCTCTTGCCTCGCTCCGTTGACAACGGTTTCTGTCACGGATGCTTTCTTCGCCTTCCTGAGTGACAACCAATCCTGCCAAACTTGCTCTTGCACATCAGGTGGGCAGGCAACGGCAGTTGCCTTCTTCTTTGTATCTGTCTTTGTCTCTGCCTCTGTCTCTCCCTCTCTCTCTGGGATAGCATCTTGATAGCACTCTGCTAGCACTCCACTAGCAACAACAAAAAATCCCTTATCAATCAACGGCTTAACGCCATCTTGATAGTCTTTGGGTGTGATGTGTAAGCGAAAGACAAGCTCATCCAGTGAGCCATCAAAAATACCATCTTTGGACTCAGATGCTAGCAACCAAAGCAAAGGTGCAAGCGCCTTGCTAGCAAGTGGCAAGCACATATAAACACGGTCATTCAGAAGATCACGGTGGAGTTTTATCCAGGGTGGGCAGCGGTCTTTGTAATGTTGAAAGACGGCCCAATTCTTTGGCTGTAAAAGCATGATTTTTCCATTCTCTGTCCTTCACTGAAGAAACGCACGGCAGGTGGGAAGGCTCACTTTTCGACAAGGAGATCAGGCCTTGTCTAGCCGGGTTTCATATAACTATATCACTTCTTTGGTGGCTTGCCAAAATATTGTTTGGTCCCATTGCCGTTGTCTTTGCGAAGCACTGTCCACATATGCTCACGCTCCAGGCGTGCCATCTTGCTGTGTGGGCTGGTTGTCGGCAGGTAACGTGCAATCTCCGCTGCTGTCGTCCCATCGGGCTTTGTCAGCAGCACCTTCAATCGAGCCATTTGGCCTACTGGTTTCTTTTTGAACATTGTCAACATTTGCTTTCTCCTTGCCAAAGATGGCGTTCCAACGGTTTGAAAAATCCTCTGGTGTTACAGAGTACGGACGGGGGCTTGAACCTTTGCTCATTTAGGTGATCTCTTAAAGTTCTGTTTCTTTGGTGTTGCGTGACCAACATGGAAGAACCCGCAATGAGGGCACTTGTATGCCTCCATTGGCGCATCCCTACGGCGGCCAACAATAACCAATGCCAGCTCTTTTGTTGGTAACTTGTCTTTTCCTTGGCACTGATATGCCTCATCTGCTTTGTATGTCATGCTCTTGAATATGCAATCACTTGCACAGGTTTGTTGTAGTTGTTTGGTCTGCCTTTGTTGACTGCGTTAGCAATCTCAGCCCTTGTAAACAATCCTCTTGCTGTTGACAGATCAAAGGCATTGCCTGTTGACTTCTTTGTCCCACAAGGCCAGAACGTATCAACGACAACAATGTTTTTCTTTTGTTCTTCTTCTGTAAATTTCTTTCCAGTTAAGACGTAAAAGTAATTGTTCTTCTGAGTTTCACCCATGCGAACAACTTTTTTCAGCTTGATATAGCCTTCTTCTAAAAGTTCATTTTTTATTTGTGCCGCACTAACTTGAAAGCGTTCCGTCAAACGGTTTGCAATTCTTCGGTGATGATCTCCAGTTAGTTTTAGCTGCTCAAGATAAAACAACTTAGCGAGTGATTTGCTCAATGTCAATGCTCCTGTTAAAAATGTGTTCTAGGCTGACAACAAGAAGCGCCTTTGTAGCTGCCTCCACATCACCAGGCATTGTGTATTGCACGACAAGCGATGTTGCGTAATCCAGCAACGGCTCGACAGCCATACGTTCGTGTTGTTCATGTGTGTTCATAGCGCAAAGCGTACACCAAAAGAATGATTGTCAACATAGGGAAAACACCTATACAAAACCATGTTTTTTGAGGTAACAATAGAGGCTCCACAACTTAGGAGAGTCCATGAACACACAAGCCCTCAAACAAGTACGCAGCTTGTTCTGCGTTCAAGGTGTGCCAGTCAGCACACAACGCCATAACTGTAGGCAGTGGGTTAAGTCGATCCGCTTCCTTGGTGACAAATGGCTTCTTGCCAGCAAAGTGTCACGGGTGAAATAATGGGTGCGATCTTTTTATTTGCATGTGTTTTTGCATGGTTTACACACATCTTCACTTGCTTTGCAGAAGGCTTGTGGGGCTTCTTGATTGCTGGCGCATTGCTGTTCCCAATCGGGATTCTGCATGGCTTCTTCATTTGGTTTCGTTAAGGACTGATATGACTGAAAACGATCTATACGCAATGGGCATGGAAAGCCCAACAGCATGGGCAAAGATGGAAGAACTGTGCAAAGCGTTTAACATCCCATACCCACCACAATACACCAAGGAATCAAAATGAATGTCTATCAAAAACTCAATGCAGCACGGGCAAAGTTTCACAGCATTGAACTCAAGAAGTCAGGCCACAACAAGTTTGCTGGATACAAATACTTTGAACTTGGTGACTTCATAATCCCAGCTTTGGAAATCTTTAAAGAGTTTGGATTGACAGGCATCATCAGCTTTGGCAAAGAAACTGCTGATTTGCGGATTGTTAACAATGAAAAGCCAGAGGAAGTAATCGTCATCGAATCACCCATGTCTAGCGCGGCTTTAAAGGGCTGCCATGAGGTCCAAAACCTTGGGGCAGTGCAGACATACCTGCGCCGATATTTGTGGGTTGCTGCGCTTGAAATCGTTGAACATGATGCTCTTGATTCATCTAAACCTGTTGAAGAAAAGAAGGTCATCATCACACCATCACAGGGTATTGCAGACACTATTCCTCCAGAGGAAATGCAGTACCTTCAAGAATTAGCAATCGAGTTGGTTGCTAACGTAGCTGAAGGCAATCCAAAACAAGCCCTTGAACGGCTTGATTCGGAGAAGCTAGAGGCAGATCAAAAGGTCGCACTGTGGTCAATGCTGGACAGCAAGACCCGTTCGGCTATCAAAAAAGCAAAGGAATGAAATGCAATACGACAACAGCAATCGCGGAGCAATCTTTAAAAACGATGACAAGCAACAAGACAACCACCCAGATTACAAAGGCAGTCTGAACGTCAATGGCGTTGATCTGTGGGTGTCAGGATGGATTAAAACAAGCGAGAAGACGGGTAAGAAGTTTATGAGCCTGTCTGTCAAGCCAAAGGATGCGGCTCCTGCTAAACAAGCCAAAAAGCCAGAGTCAAGTGGCTTTGATAGCATGGACTCGGACTGCCCATTCTGATTAACGGGCCGAAAGCGGATGCTGCTGTGAGGATATTCCTAGGTTCACTGAAACACGCCAGACGCAGCGAGTAGGTCTTTTTTCTTGTACACTATTGATTGGCTAACTCGACGGAGGACAGGGCGGATTGAATCCCCGCCTTGCCAATCTTTTAGGATTCTTCATGGAGATTCACATGAAAAAATGTTCTTGCTGCAAAGAGCAAAAAGAGTTTTGTTTTTTCAACATTGATAAAACACATTCTTCTGGCTATTCAACATATTGCAAGCCATGCAAAAAACAAAAAGACAGAATCCGTCAGTTGACAAGAATTGTAGACAAAGCAAAAAAAGATCAATGGCGAAAAGAATTCCCAGAAAGAAAAAACGCACAAGCAAAAGTTTATCGAGCACTTTTGTCTGGAAAATTGACAAGACAACCTTGTTTTGTTTGCGGAGAAGTTGCAGAAGCTCATCATCCAGATTACTCAAGGCCACTTGATGTTGTTTGGCTTTGTGCTCCACATCACAGACAAGCTCACATGATGACAAACCAATAAAACACTTTTTTTTAACCACAGGAATAAACCATGACTTTCAACCTTGAACCAAATGAAGCCGCTTTTATCGTTCGCGTGATCGGACAACTTCCAACAGAATCAGGCGCATATCCTTTGCACCAGAAACTTGTTCAGCAGTTCAAAGAACAAGAAGACGATCAAGAAGTGATGCAGGTCGGAGGCACTGACTAATGAGTTACGCACAGACTGAAATGAAGGTCATCCAGTGGGGTGAAGCCAGAGGCATTGTGCAAAACAGCACACCAGAGGCGCAAGCCAAGAAAACACAAGAAGAACTGAACGAGTTGTTTGATGCGATTGTGGCGAAAGACAAAGAAGCCATGATTGACGCATACGGCGATATTCTTGTTACGCTTGTGATTGGTTGCGCCTGTGCTGATCTTGACCTTGTAAGCTGTTTTAACCATGCTTATCAGCAGATTAAAGATCGCAAGGGTTATCTGACTGCTGAAGGTATCTTTGTCAAGGAGTCGTGATGCTTTGCAATGCTTGCCAACCATTTGGTTCTTGTGGAGGGACCAACAATTGCCAAATGTTTTCGGGATCTGCACTTGATAAACAAGTCTCAGGAAGCCACTACAAAGACAAAGGCATCCAGCCTATCGTCTACATCCACGCAAACGATCTAGGATTCTGTGCTGGAAATGTTGTAAAATACATTACACGATACAAGGGAAAGAATGGAGCCGAGGACATTCGGAAAGCCATTCATTACTGTCAACTGTTGCTGGAGCTTGAATACGGTGAAAAAGATTGATTTAACTGGTCAAAGATTTGGATTGCTTACAGCCATTTACAGCGATGGGAAGGACTCCACAGGAAAAACCACATGGCTTTGTCAATGTGACTGTGGCAACAAAAAATCAATAACTTTGTTAAATCTAAGAAGTAAAAACTCCAAGTCATGTGGATGCAAAAAACATTTATCTGGCTTGGAGAACTCAAGAACACTTACTGACACTGCCGTATTAAAAACAAAAGCAGTGTCATTTGCAATGCGCCGACATTGGAGAAAAGCCGTTCTAGAACGTGATTGCAATTGTCAAAAATGTGGGACAACTGAACAATTGCAAGCTCATCATTTGATGGGTGTACAAGAACACCCAGAGCAAATGTTAAATGTTGAAAATGGCGCTGCTTTGTGCTTTCGATGCCATCTTGATTTCCACATCAAATATGGAAGAAAAATGGGATTTACCAAAGAAAACTTTTATGACTTTATTGAGAAAAATTAAAGATGACTCCGCTTCTGTTTGATGTCTGTCGTTGCGATCCAGAAGTGGTGGACAACTACTGTCATGGGTGCAAGCGATGGCTCCAACACCATGAACAAGTATTGGGGCCACGCACTCCAGTTGTCAGCGTAGAGACAAGTGCATCAGAGGCTTGCTGCTACATTCCAATTAGCCACCTAGAACGCTCAAAGCATGGTTAGTATGCTTGATGCGGTCATCTAAGCCAATTGTGCCGCCGTTGATCTTCTTGGTCAGGGCCAAGTTATTTCCACTTTCTGCAATAGCATTCAGCTTTTGCGTGTCCCAAAAGAACCCGGCAGTAAGCGCAGCATACTGAGGTGTAGCAACCAAGTCAGGCTCCATAATTAGATCAACGCCCAGCGCCTTGCCTGCGTGAAAGTAGTTGGCCGAGCCTGTAAGCTGGATGCAACCACGACCACGGAAGCGGTAGCCATCGCCAGAAGCCTCGTCGCGGTTGCCCATACGGTTGGCATAGACAGTGTTTGCGATCTTCTTGGGGTTGCGCTCAAATTGCTTTGCAAACTCCAATGTCGGGAATCGACGAGGCCACAGCTTCATCAGCGTCTCAGCTCGGTAGTTCAGGTTCTCCTCCAGCGCACGGAAGTTACCGCACTCGTGGCCACACTGACCTATGAAAGCCGCTTGCTGGCGTGGCGTCAGGATGTTGAATCGCTCGAACGTAGCGTTCAGCGGGTCAACCCACTTCGGGTCAATGTGCAGTTGCTTGAGTTGTTCAGCGTTGAGCATTTGCGATTTTCCTCATTTCGTTGTAAGCGTCGATGCAGGCGTTGAGCTGGTTAATGGCTTTGTCTCCATCTGCGGCGATTTGGGCGATGAGCTGGAGGGTTTCTCGCTCGGAATCAGTAGCTTGGTCAGCCTGTCCGTCAGGTTGGCTTCTCGTTTCTGTGCTATCTCCGGTGGCAGCGGGGGCACTTGTGCTGGCTTGTACACAACTTGCGGTGGGGAGGCGCACCCTGCCAGCAGCAATGAGGCGATTGAGATCAGTTTGTTTTTTGGCGACATCGGTGTTGGCCTTTCTGAGTTCGTCATCTTTGGCAGCCACAGCCGTGGCCATCTCCTGCTCCTTGGCGCGGGACTCCTCATTTTTGCGAGCAATCTCCACTTGCATCTCAGCGTCACGCTGCGCCCATCCTTTGTGGTGTCCAGTAAAGTACGTGACGACTGCAATAATCGCAGCGCCGCACATAGCCCACGGGAGCGGTACGCCAAACATCACTTCACCTCTTGGCGAGCAGCAGCCAATACTTCACGTTCAGCATCGTCTTCCATGTGCTCTGGGGGCGTAGTAGGTGGCGGGCCCGGGGTCCAGGACTCATCAAGCTCCGGGTTCTGATACCCCATCCAGTTAAAGTTTGGCATCGTCGAAGGTGCAGGAGCAGGCGCTGGCTGTGGAGCAGGGACAGGTGGTGTAATCGCAGCAGGAGCAGCAGGCGGCGTGCCGCCAGATATAGCGTTGACCGCAGATCCAACAGCACGCTTGCCCACGATGCCACCAATACCGCCAACGATCAACAACACGATGTCATTGAGCATCTTGGTGTATGCCTGATCGATAGGGGCCATGGACTTGATCGGCTGCGTGACAAACGTCACGGAATACAGCAGCGCAAATACAATGAACGTCAGGATCAGCGTAATCATGACGACTACGAAGCCCCAAATCCTAACTTCGATCTGTTCAGCGGACAGGTGTTGCTGATTCAGCAGGTTTGGTGTTTTCAATTTGCTTCTCCAAGATTGGCGCTACAAGATACTCAGGGCAGGTTTGCGTGAACTGACAGCGAGGCTTTTGACACTGGTCGGCATAAAAGTTGTCAGGGTTCTGGCAGTAGTAGCGATACCGCTCATCACAGCCAGTCAGCAGGAATAACCCACAACCCAGCACAGCCACCCAAAACGTCACGCTGATGACGCGCCGAATATGAAACATGGCGCAAGCATACCCAGCTTCAAAACATTGCGCCATCAGTGGCGTCTCAACTCGACCATCGCCATTGAATGCCCACCAGTCTTCGAAATCTTCATGGTCCATTATCGGCTCCCAAGTGGATTTGATGTTGCCTTCTTGAGCGAGTTCATTTCTACACGCAAAGCAGCAGCGGTGCTGTCAAGGTCTTGCTTGAGCGCGGTCAGCTTGGTATTCACCTCTCGGCTCATGCTTTCCACAGCAGCTTTTGTCTCCCGGCTTGCTGCGCCCGACTCAGTCGCAGCGCCAGCGGCCACTGCTTTGGTTTCCCTTGCCAAGGCAATGGCATCGGACGATTTTTCAGCAATACGAACTGCCTGCTCAGCAATAGCAAGCTGGCGCTCTTTGACAGATTTGAGTTCAATCTCAAAGGCCTGAACCTTTTCTTTGAATTCGGTGTCGTCGTAAGGTTTAAATTTGTCCACCGCCTCGATGGTCTTGTTCATCTTTGACCAAAAATTAATCCCCGTATAAGCCGCTCCGCCGATAATCGGAAGGAAAGTCACGATCAAGCCAAGAATCATCTGGCTGGATAAGTTCAAGGAATAGCTCTTGTTGTCGTCGGATGCCATCGGGTATCTCCTGTGAAAGTGTAATGGTTTCAATTATCGTCGGTTGCTTTGGCAGCGCACCAACAGCCTCAAGTCTTTGAACGATCAACGCCGCTTTCACACCACTCCCTACACTTGATCCCGAGGCAGATGCGCCCTGAGATGGGGCAGGAGTAGAAGGCGTCGAACTTGCGGGTTGGCTCGACGTTGTTGGCTGACTCGGCGGTGCTGGTGGCTCCGGTGTCGTCGTCTGCACAGGTACTTCTGGCGCAATTACAGGTGCGCTCATGATGACGGGGGCAGACATGACTGGACTGCTTGGATTCAACGGGCTGCTTGGGTTCAGCGGACTGACAGGACTTGTCGGGTTGGTCGGGTTGCTGATCGACTTCACGCAAGTGTTTGACGTAATCACCCAGACGTTGGACCAGACCGGGCTGCCATATGGATTTGGGCATGTGCTCGTTTGCTGCTGCGTTACCAGTCCTGTATACCCCGTCTGACACGCTTGCGTTTGCGTCTGGACGCTGACCTGGCAGGTTGGTGGGTTCCATTTGCAAGCGTCCTGCGTCAGTTGCCACGGACCCCAGACTGGCTGACCGTATGGGTCTGGGCAGGTGCTTTGGCGGGTGTACGTTTTGCTGCCGTTTTGGTTTTGGCCGCAGGCTTCTTGGCGGGTTTCGCTGCTGGCTCTGCAAGTTGGCGGGAGCGGGACGCAGGTGTCTGCGATTTTGAACCAGCCGCTGTCTGTGGCTGTCCCTCCGATGCAGTTGTTTTCACGCTTCCACGTTTGCGTGCCAGAGTAGTTGATGGGGCATGGCCGCTGCTCGGACTGAGCACTGTAAGTGCATACGGGTGCGGGTGGGGTGTAGCTGGTGCAGTAGGCTTGCTGCCAGTTGGTGCTGTAGGCTCCGGGCGCACATGCCCAGCAGGTTGCGTTAGCGTAGCAATTGCCAGTCGTAGGATTTCGCTGATCCGTGCAATAGCAGCTTTGAGCCAAGACATTACTTGTCCCCAGCAGGAGCAGTAGCGACAGCAGGAACTTTGCCATAGAGCTTTTCAAACCGTTGTGGATGCAGCTTCAGCCAAGCGTCTCGAGCAGCGTCACCAATAGAGCCTCCAATGGGGCAGGGGCTGCCTGACATTTCCATCGCTTCCCAGACTCGTATGTCAGCGCACAGCACCGCAACCGCTGTGACTTTCAAGCCAAGATCGTTCAGAGTCTTTGCCAGCTTGATGCGCTCACAATTGCCATCGCTCAGCACCGTGCCCCCAGAAATTCCGATGACTGTTGACGACACCGCGCCAGATACAGGGACGGCGCAAATGTCAGAACCCATAGCAGACAGGCTTGGAGCCATCGCTGTGGGAGGCGGCTGCCCCTTGTAGTTGATCGTGGTGTCTTGCGCATACACCGCAAACGGAAGCAAAAGGAGCAGCAGTTTTTTCATGACTTGTCAGCCTTGCCGTCCAGCTTGTCAAAAATCTGTCGCAGGATGTCTTTGACTTCTTTGATGTCTGCACGATAGTCGTCTTTTGTCACATAGTCATGCGGCAGTTGCTTTTCCAGAGAACTCAGTGCGTCCTCAAGACGTTGCAGCCGCTGCATGACTTGATAAAAGACAAATACAGCCAAGAACCCTGCAACGGATACTACGAGGTTGAAGAGTTGCTGGTTGTCCATCAGTTGCTCCAAGGAGTACCGGTTGCGACAACAGGGTTCTTTTGCAAAGCAATATTTGCAGCCAAAGCAGCCTCAGTAGCGTCTTTGTCCACACCGTTTGACCAGCACCAGCCCAAGACCTCGGCCTCAGTGACATCAGCGTAAGGAATCATGCTGCCTTCAACTTCTGGGAAGCTGCAAGTGGAATAGATGGAAGCTGTGTAATTACCGTCCACGGCAGTGGCTGTCCAGTGCGCCACTGTTATGAACCCGTCAGAAGTCAAACGGTCGCATTGTGTGATTGTCCAAGTGGTGGTCATGATGTTTCCTTAAAAAGTTGTGCAATAAAAACCAAGCAAGCCGCCAGCAGCGGT
>ERZ1034363.1468-NODE-1468-length-13315-cov-4.742635_pt1 | contig 13315 bp, 8 predicted proteins | sample MGYA00520616_ERZ1034363 | MGnify/ENA primary metagenome ERZ1034363 (study PRJEB33736, sample SAMEA104284506) | Azolla filiculoides | biome: Urban; feature: Water surface; material: Ditch water | place: Netherlands | collected 2015-10-28 | depth 0-0.1 m ...
GGTGCAGCCAACCGCGACATCATCACCGACTTCGTCAGCGGTACCGACAAGCTGGACTTCTCGACCATCGATGCCAATGCCGGCATCTTCGGTAACCAGGCATTCTCGGGCGCCACCCTGGTAGCAAGCTCTGGTGGATTCTCCGCGGCGGGTCAGCTGCATTACTTCTACGAAACCGTCGCCGGGCAGGAATACACGGTGGTTGAAGGGAATGTAGGCCTTGGCAACGATGCCGACTTCCAGGTCGCCCTGGTCGGGCATCACACCCTCCAGGCCAGCGACATCGTGCTTTAAGTTCGGACCTTGCCGCAACAGCCAGCCGCTTTCCCGGGCTGGTTGTTGCAGTAATTCGACAGGCAACACCGGGATGGCAAAGCGAGGCAAAGAACATGGCGCAGAAAAACAGTCAGCCGAGTAACGAAATCATGGAGGCCGTCACCGGCTTCAAGGGGGCTTTCAAGACAGTCGGCAGCTTCAGCGCCATCATCAACCTGATGTTGCTGGCGCCGTCGCTTTACATGTTGCAGGTCTACGACCGCGTTCTGGCCAGCCGCAATGAGACGACGCTGCTCATGCTGACCGTGATGATTCTCGGCGCCTACCTGTTCATGGGCGCGCTGGAACTGATCCGCAGCTTCGTGCTGATCCGTCTCGGCGCCAAACTCGACATGCATCTGAACAAGCGGGTGTACACCGCTGCCTTCGAACAGAATCTTCGCCGTGCCGGCAGCAATGCCGGGCAGGCCTTGCAGGATCTGGCCAACATCCGCCAGTTCCTGACCGGCAACGGGCTGTTTGCCTTCTTCGACGCCCCGTGGTTCCCGATCTATTTGCTGGTCATTTTCATGTTCGACCCCTATCTCGGCCTGTTCGCCCTGGTCGGCACCATCCTGCTCGTCGCTCTGGCCTACATCAACGAATCCGTCTCGAAGGCGCCGCTCTCCGAGGCCAACAGCATGTCCGTGGCGGCCAACCAGCTGGCCACCAACAATCTGCGCAACGCCGAAGTCATCGAGGCCATGGGCATGCTGCCCAACCTCATGAATCGCTGGTTCAAGCTGCATGGCCGCTTCATCCAGCTGCAGGGCGAGGCCAGCGAGAAGGCCGGCGTCATCGGCGCCGTGACCAAGTTTGCCCGCGTCTCCATGCAGTCCCTGATCCTTGGCCTGGGCGCCTTGCTCGTGCTCGAAGGCAAGATCACGCCGGGCATGATGATCGTTGCCTCCATCCTGATGGGGCGCGTCCTGAGCCCGGTCGAGCAATTGATCAATGTCTGGAAAAACTGGAGCAGCACGCGCAGCGCCTACGAGCGTCTGAACGAACTGCTCGGCAGCAACCCGCCGCGCCGGACCGGCATGCCCCTGCCCAAGCCCAGCGGCCAGATCTCGCTCGAAGGCGTCACCGCCATTCCGCCGGGCGCCCCGGTTCCCGCCGTCAAGAACCTGAGCCTCAACCTGCAGCCGGGTGATGTCCTCGGCGTGATCGGCCCGAGCGGCGCCGGAAAGTCGACCCTGGCCCGTTTGCTCGTCGGTGTCTGGCCGTCCGTTGCCGGCTATGTGCGTCTGGACGGGTCCGATATCTATCAGTGGAACAAGGATGAACTCGGCCCGCATATCGGTTATCTGCCGCAGGATATCGAACTGTTTGCCGGCACGGTCAGCGACAATATCGCCCGTTTCGGTGAAGTCGACCCGGCCAAGGTAGTGCTTGCCGCCCAGCGGGCAGGGGTGCATGAAATGATCCTGCACATGCCGCGCGGCTACGACACGCCGCTCGGCGATGGCGGTGCCGGCCTGTCCGGTGGCCAACGGCAGCGTCTGGGTCTGGCCCGGGCGATGTACGACGATCCCTCGCTCATCGTTCTCGACGAGCCGAACTCGAATCTCGATGAAGTCGGCGAACGGGCCCTGGTCCTGGCCATCGACGATTTGCGCAAACGCGGCAAGACAATCGTCATGATCACCCACCGTAGCAGTGTGCTGGCCGCCACCAACAAGATCCTGCTGCTCATGGATGGCATGCCCAGACTGTTCGGCCCGAGCGCCGAAGTCATGGCCGAACTGATCAAGATCAACCAGCAACCGCCTGCCACGCAGCAGGAGTCTGCCCCCGTCAATACCGAAACGCCAACCGCCAAGCCTCGCCTGCACAAGGTCGAGACCACCGGGAACCTGGAGGCCGTCGCATCATGAGCCAGTTACCTGTCAATCTGCCGGTTATCTGCGCTGCTCCCACCGCGCTGACCCTGGAGCACGACGTCAAGACCGAATACTCATCCTATGTCCGTCTTGGCTGGTGGCTGGTCCTCGCAGGCTTTGGCGGCTTCGTGCTGTGGGCCTCGCTGGCCCCCCTCGACAAGGGTGTCCCGATGAACGGTACGGTCACGGTGGAAGGCAACCGTAAGGCCGTTCAACATGAAGCCGGTGGCACGGTCGAGGAGATCCTGGTCAAGGAGGGCGACATGGTCCGGGCTGGCGATGTCCTGGTGCGCATGAACAGCGTGCGTGCATCCGCCGAGGCCGAGATGTCCCGCGTCCAGTATTTCACCGCGCGCTCAGCCGAGGCGCGACTGCTGGCCGAGCGTGACGGGGCAAAGGGCATCACCTTCCCGGCCGAACTCAGGAACAACCTGAACGATCCGCGCATTGCCGAAAGTGTCGCCCTCCAGGAGCAGCTGTTTACGTCGCGCCGGGCCGCCCTGCGCAACGAGCTGGCGTCCATCGACGAAAACATCGCCGGTCTCTCCATCCAGAACAGCGGCCTCAACGAATCCCGGCGCAACAAGCAGCAACAACTGGGCTTCATCAAGGAGCAACTGGAGGGTTTGCGCGAGCTGGCCAAGGACGGCTTCGTGGCGCGCAACCGCCAGCTCGATGCCGAGCAGTCTTATGCCCAGATCAGCGGCGCCATTGCCCAGGATATCGGCAACATTGGCCGCGGCATGCGGCAGGTCGCCGAATTGCGGCTCAAGCGCCAGCAGCGCATGGAGGAGTACCAGAAGGAAGTCCGCGCCCAGTTGTCGGATGTCCAGAAGGAGGCCGGCTCGCTCGGTAACCGCCTGTCCGGGCTGGATCACAATCTGAAAAACGTCCAGATCAAGGCCGCCGTCGATGGCACGGTCATCGGAATGAGTGTCTTCACCGCGGGCGCCGTCGTCGCCCCTGGCTTCAAACTGATGGATATTGTCCCGCGCGACGATCTGCTCGTCGTCGAAGGGCGCCTGCCGGTTCATCTGATCGACAAGGTGCAAACCGACCTCGATGTCGAGCTGATTTTTTCGGCCTTCAACCAGAATATGACGCCGCACGTTCAGGGCGTGGTCAAGCAGGTCTCTGCCGACCGGCTGGTTGATGAACGCACCGGTGAGCCGTACTACAAGCTGCTGGCCAGCGTGACCCCCGAGGGAATGAAGAAGATCGCCAAACTGAAGGTCAAGGCGGGCATGCCGGTTGACCTGTTTGTAAAAACCGGCGAGCGAACCATGATGAACTATCTCCTCAAGCCTATAATCGACCACTTCAAAATGGCCATGACCGAGGAGTGAATATGTGGGTTTCATCATCGCGGCAATGTGCGATTGCCACGCTGAGCATTTCGCTATTACTGAATGCCAACGACTCTGCAGCCCTCGGTCTGATCGAGGCCTACGATGCCGCACTGAAGAACGATCCGGCATTCCAGGCAGCCATTTTTGAACGACAGGCCGGGGCAGAATTCCGGGAAATCGGAACGTCCTACCTGCTCCCCAATGTCTCGGCCAATTACTCGATCAGCCAGAACCAGGCTGACATCAAGACCGAAACGGCGCAGGGCGAGCGTTCGGAAGAGCGGAGCTACCAGAGTAAGTCGGGCGGCATCCAGCTCCGCCAGCCGCTGTTCAATCTCGATGCCATGGCGCGCTATCGGCAGGGTATAGCCCAGACCAGCGCCAGCGAAGCGCAGTTTTCATCGAACAGCCAGGACATGATGGTGCGGCTGGTCAGCCTCTATGTCAGCGCCAAGTACACCGAAGACCAATTGGCCATGGCCATTGCCCAGCGGGACGCCTTTGCCGAACAGCGCAAGGCCAATGACCGGCTGTTCAAGCGCGGCGAAGGCACTGTCACCGACATGATCGAGACCCAGGCCAAGTTCGATCTGGCCGAAGCGCAGGTCATCGAGGCGCGCGATGCCGTGACCAATGCCCGCGATGCACTGGCCAGCCTGATCGGGCGCGAAGTCACCCAACTCGACCCGCTGCAGGAAAATTTCCGCGCCGCCCCCATGCAGCCAGCCAGCTTTGAGGAATGGAAAACCATTGCGCTGGAAAAAAATCCCGAACTCGTTGCCCAGAAGTACGCTGTCGAGGCCGCCAATCAGGAAATCAAGAAGAACCAGGCCGGCCACGCCCCACGGCTGGATGCCGTGCTCGGCCTCAATCAGTCGAGCTCCGATACGGTCAGCACCTACAAGCAGGAGTCGACGGTCAATAGCATCGGCCTGCAACTCACCATCCCGCTTTATGCCGGTGGCGCCATTCGTGCCCAGTCGCGGCAGGCGGCAGCCAATTACGGAAGAGCCCAGGCCAACCTGGATGGCAAGACTAACGACGTCCTCCTCGAGTTGCGCAAGCAATACAACGCCAGCCTCAACGCCAGCGCCCGCATCGACGCCCTGATCAAGTCGGCGGATTCGGCGCGCCTGTTGATCGATGCCACGACCAAAAGCGTCAAGGCCGGCTTGCGAACCAACCTCGATTCGCTCAATGCACAGCGCCAGCTTTTTGAAGTGAAACGCGACCTGGCGCTGGCCCGCTACAACTATCTGGTCAGTTACCTGCGCTTGCGCAAGGCTGCAGGCATCCTCGCCATGAGCGACCTGCAAACGGTAGCCGGCCTCTTTGAGGCCAGCCGGTAATCATTGGGAAATCTGGCAAGCGCCGCGATCCGGGGGCCTGACCACGGGGGTTTATCAGGTCCTGAACTGCGCCACGGTCTCGCGCAGCGAAGCCGACAGGGCCTGTAGCTGACGCGCCGCTTCAGCCGTCTGGCGAACGGCAGCCGCACTTTCCTCGGACATCTGGGCAATGGTTTCCAGCTTCTGGGCGATCTCGTTGCTGGCCATGCTCTGTTCGGCAATCGAATCGGAAATGCCGTTGACCACCACGGTGACGCGCAGGGCGCCGTCGCGGATGCGGTTGATCGAATCGCCGGCCTGATTGGCCAGCTCGACGCCGTTGCCGACCTGGCGGACGCCGTCCTGCATGCTGCTGACGGCGCTGCGCGTGCCATTCTGTATCTTGGCCACCATCTCGCCGATTTCCTTGGTCGAATGGCCGGTCCGTTCGGCCAGCTTGCGCACTTCGTCGGCGACCACGGCAAAGCCGCGCCCCTGTTCGCCGGCACGGGCGGCCTCGATGGCGGCGTTGAGCGCCAGCAGGTTGGTCTGGTCGGCAATTTCCTTGATGGTATTGACGATGGAGGTGATCTGGTCGGACTGGTGGCCGAGATCTTCGACGATGACCGAGGAGGCCTGGACGGCGTCGGAAATCTTGCGCATTTCGCTGGCCGCATTGTGGATGACGGCGGCGCCTTCTTCGGAGATGGCACCGGCCGTTTGCGAAATGCCATGCGCCTCGTTGGCGTTTTCCTTGACCTGATCGATGCTGACCGCCATTTCCTCGACGCAGGCGGCCATCGACGAAGCTGCATCGCTTTGCTGGCTGGCCCGCTCGGCAACCTGTTCGGAAGCGCTGAACAACTGGTTGGCAGCGCTCGACACCTGTTCGGCATTGGCGACAATGCCGGCGATCATGGTGCGCAGGGTTTCCTGCATGGTCCGGATGTTGGCGAGCAGGCTGTCCTTGTCACTGGCGGCACACTCGACCGGCGTCGCCAGGTCGCCGGCGGCGATGCGCTTGGTGATGGCCGAGGCGAGGGCGGGGTCGCCACCCAGGGTCTTGATGATGTTGTTGGAAAGGAGCAGCAGTGAAATGCCGATGAAGCCGGCGATGCCCAGTCCCCAGATCAGAAGCTTGATGGCGTCGCTGCGGAACTTGGCGTCAACATCATCGATGTAGATGCCCGAGCCGATGACCCAGCCCCAGGGCTCGAAACCCATGACGAAGGAGATTTTCGGTACGCCTTCTTCGGCACCCGGCTTCGGCCAGAGGTAATCGACAAAGCCCGAACCATTGGCCTTGACCGTCTTGTTGAATTCGACAAAGAGCAGCTTGCCGTTCTTGTCCTTGATCTGATCAAGCTTCTTGCCATCCAGTTCCGGCTTGATCGGGTGCATGACCATGATGTCCTGGAGGTCGTTGATCCAGAAGTATTCGACCTTGTCGTAGCGCAGGTTGCGGATCGCTGCGGCGGCGGACTTTTTGGCATCGTCGGCCGACAACTGCCCGTCGCGCGCCTGTTTTTCGTAGTGGCCGAGAATGCCATGCGCCGCTTCGACCAGATTGCGGACCTTGGCCTGTCGATCTTCCAGCATCTGGCTCTTGCCGTTGATGAGCAGGGCCGAGAACAAGGCAGCAAGCGCGACTATGGTCATGGCGGTCATGGCAAGCAGCTTGCCGCGTAGGGTCATTCCCTGATTGGCCATTTTGCACCCTCTTTGCAGATATGGTGAATGATACAAATTTGATATTTATAAATTTAGCACAGTCTGCTTATGCGAAAAGGGTTTTGTCGTGTTCCGATTCCGAAATCTGTCAGCCTTGCCAGTTGAAATTCGGCCGAAAGACCCAATCTTCCCGATAACAGAAAATCAGTTTCCGGAGAGTCAATCATGCGTCTCGACAAATTCACGACCAAATTCCAGCAAGCCCTGTCCGATGCCCAGAGTCTGGCCATCGGCGGTGATCAGCAATTCATCGAAGCGCAGCACCTGCTGCTCGCCCTGCTCAACCAGGACGATGGCGGTACCTCGTCGCTGCTGGCGCGGGCCGGGGTCAATGTGCCCGGCCTCAAGCGCGACCTCGAGCAGGCGCTGACCCGCCTGCCGCAGGTCCAGGGGCATGGTGGCGATGTTTCCATCGGGCGTGAACTCAGCAACCTGCTCAATCTGACCGACAAGGAAGCGCAGAAACGCGGCGATCAGTTCATCGCCAGCGAAATGTTCCTCCTCGCCCTGTGCGACGACAAGAACGAAACCGGCCGCCTGGCCAAGCAGCACGGCCTCAGCCGCAAGTCGATCGAAGCCGCGATCATGGCCGTGCGCGGCGGGCAGGGTGTCGATTCGCAGGAGGCCGAAGGGCAGCGCGAATCGCTCAAGAAATACTGCATCGACCTCACCGAGCGCGCCGCCCAGGGCAAGCTCGATCCGGTGATCGGGCGCGATGACGAAATTCGCCGCGCCATCCAGATCCTGCAACGACGCACCAAGAACAATCCGGTGCTGATCGGCGAACCCGGCGTCGGCAAGACCGCCATTGTCGAAGGCCTCGCCCAGCGCATCATCAATGGCGAGGTGCCGGAAACGCTCAAGGGCAAGAAGGTGCTGGTCCTCGACATGGCCGGCCTGCTCGCCGGCGCCAAGTATCGCGGCGAATTCGAGGAGCGCCTCAAGGCCGTGCTCAAGGAAGTCTCGCAGGAGGCGGGGCGCATCATTCTGTTCATCGACGAGTTGCACACCATGGTCGGGGCCGGCAAGGCCGAGGGCGCCATCGACGCCGGCAACATGCTCAAGCCTGCCCTGGCGCGCGGCGAGTTGCACTGCATCGGGGCGACGACGCTGAACGAATACCGCAAGTACATCGAGAAGGACGCGGCGCTCGAACGCCGTTTCCAGAAAGTGCTGGTCGAGGAGCCGAGCGTCGAATCGACCATCGCCATCCTGCGCGGCCTGCAGGAGAAATACGAACTGCACCACGGCGTCGATATTACCGACCCGGCCATCGTCGCCGCCGCCGAGTTGAGCCACCGCTACATCACCGACCGCTTCCTGCCCGACAAGGCGATCGACCTGATCGACGAGGCGGCGGCGCGCATCAAGATGGAAATCGACTCCAAGCCGGAAGTCATGGACAAGCTCGACCGCCGCATCATCCAGCTCAAGATCGAGCGTGAGGCGGTCAAGCGTGAAAAGGACGAGGCCTCGAGAAAACGTTTCGGCCTGATCGAGGAAGAAATTGCCAAGCTCGGCAAGGAATATTCCGATCTCGAGGAAATCTGGAAGGCCGAGAAGGCGCAGGTCCAGGGTTCTGCACATATCAAGGAAGAAATCGACAGGCTGAAGGCCGAAGTGAATCGCCTGCAGCGCGAAGGCAAGCTCGACAAGGTGGCCGAACTGCAATACGGCAAGCTGCCGCAACTCGAAGCCCAGCTGAAGACGGCCGAAAAAGCCGGCGAAGGCGAGGGTAAGAAGAATATTTTGCTGCGCACCCAGGTTGGAGCCGAGGAAATCGCCGAAGTGGTCAGCCGTGCCACCGGCATCCCGGTCAGCCGCATGATGCAGGGCGAGCGCGAGAAGCTGCTGAAAATGGAAGAACGGCTGCACAAGCGCGTCGTTGGGCAGGATGAAGCCGTGCGTCTGGTCGGCGATGCCATCCGTCGCTCACGCGCCGGTCTGTCCGATCCGAATCGCCCCTATGGCTCCTTCCTCTTCCTTGGCCCGACGGGCGTTGGCAAGACCGAGCTGTGCAAGGCGCTGGCCGAATTCATGTTCGATGCCGAGGATCACCTGATCCGCATCGACATGAGCGAATTCATGGAGAAGCATTCGGTCGCTCGCCTGATCGGCGCGCCGCCGGGCTATGTCGGCTACGAGGAGGGCGGTTACCTGACGGAAGCCGTGCGCCGCAAGCCTTACTCGGTGATCCTGCTCGATGAAGTCGAGAAGGCGCACCCGGATGTCTTCAATGTCCTGCTGCAGGTGCTTGACGATGGCCGGATGACCGATGGCCAGGGCCGTACCGTCGATTTCAAGAACACGGTGATCGTCATGACCTCCAATCTCGGCAGCCAGATGATCCAGCAGATGTCGGGTGACGAATACGGCGTGATCAAGATGGCGGTTATGGCCGAGGTGAAGAATTACTTCCGGCCAGAATTCATCAATCGTATCGACGAGGTCGTGGTCTTCCACGCCCTTGATGAAAAGCACATCGCCGGCATCGCCAAGATCCAGCTTGGCTATCTCGAAAAGCGTCTGGCCCAGCTCGACATGGGGCTGCTGGTCGACGATAGCGCCCTGGCCGAACTGGCCCAGGCCGGCTTCGACCCGGTTTTCGGCGCCCGGCCGCTCAAGCGCGCCATCCAGCAACAGTTCGAGAATCCGCTGGCCAAGGCCATTCTCGAAGGGCGGTTCGGTGCCAAGGATGTCATCCACGTCAGCTGCGACCCGGCCACCGGCGGGATCATGCGCTTTGCCAAATAAGGCTTTCGCAGCCTGGCAGCAGGCGCGTCACGACGAACTGGCGGCGCCCGAAAGCTGGCTCGGGCTGGCCGGCCTGTTCTGGCTGGCGCCGGGTGCCAACCGGGTCGGCAGCGGTGCCGATGCGCTGGTTTGTCTGCCCGATGGGCCGGCGCATCTGGGCGATCTGTTCTGGCAGGACAGGCAATTGAGCTGGCATCCGGTGGGCAGTGCAGCCCGTGAATTGCACACCGACAGCCTTGGTCCGCCAAGCGTGGTCGAGGCGGGCGACTGGGCATTTTTTGTCGTCGACCGCGAGGGCCGTCTGGCCGTGCGTCTGCGCGACCGTGCCTGGGCGGCAAAGGCGCCGTTTGCCGGGCTGGACTATTTCGATTTTTCGACGGAATGGCAGATCGCGGCCGACTGGCAGGCGCTGTCACCGCCCTTGAGCATGGAAGTGCCGAATGTCAGTGGTGACCTGAAAACAGTCGAGGTGGCGTATCAGGCGGTGTTTGAGGTGGCCGGCCAGGCGGTGACCTTGTTGCCGATGGCCGTTGGCGAACACGAAGTGTTCTTCGTTTTCCGCGACCGGACGTGCGGCAAGGAAAGTTACGGCGCCGGTCGTTTCCTGAAAACGGCACCGGCTATCGACGGCAGGATCGTTCTCGATTTCAACCGCGCCTACAACCCGCCCTGCGCCTTCACGCCCTTCGCCACCTGCCCGCTGCCGCCGCCGGAAAACTGGTTGCCGTTTCCGGTGACGGCCGGGGAGCAGACATACCGATCAGGCGACTGAGTCCAGCGCTTTCCTGAAGTTGTCGACGGTTTGCGTCGGGTTGTGCAGTTTTTCCAGCCCGAACAGACCGAGGCGGAAGGTGCGGAAATCAGCCGGTTCATCGCATTGCAGCGGTACGCCGGCAGCCGTCTGGATGCCCTGGGCGATGAATTTCTTACCCGTGTGAATGTCCGGGTCGGTGGTGTAGCTGACCACCACGCCGGGCGCCTCGAAGCCTTCAGCGGCGACGCTGGGGAAGCCCTTGGCGACGAGCAGTTCGCGGATGCGCAGGCCGAGTTCGATCTGCTCCTGGCAGACTTTCTCGAAGCCATAGGCTTCGGTTTCCAGCATGACGTCGCGCAGGGTCGCCAGCGCATCGGTCGGCATCGTCGCGTGATAGGCATGGCCGCCGTTTTCGAAGGCTTCCATGATCTGCAGCCATTTCTTGAGGTCGCAGGCGAAGCTGGTGCTGCTCGTGGCATCGATGTGGGCGCGGGCGCGCTCGCCGAGGGCGACCATGGCGCAGCAGGGCGAGGCGCTCCAGCCTTTCTGCGGGGCGCTGATCAGCACGTCGACATTGTTGGCGACCATGTCCACCCAGACCGTGCCGGAGGCGATGCAGTCGAGCACGAATATCCCGTCGACCGAACGCACGGCTTCGCCGACAGCCCTCAGGTAGCCGTCCGGAAGGATCATGCCGGACGAGGTTTCGACGTGCGGCGCGAAGACGACTTCGGGCCGCTGCTCGCGAATGGCGGCGACGACTTCTTCAATCGGCGCCGGGGCAAAGGGCGCCTGGGCGCCGCTGCCGACCTGGCGGGCCTTGAGGACAATGCTTTCGGCCGGGATGCGGCCCATGTCGAAAATCTGCGTCCAGCGGAAACTGAACCAGCCATTGCGGATGACCAGAACCTTGCGGTTGGTCGCGAACTGGCGGGCGACGGACTCCATGCCGTAGGTGCCGCTGCCCGGCACGATGATGGCGGCCTTGGCGTTGTAAACCTTCTTCATCAGGCGCGAGATGTCCTTCATCACGCCCTGGAAGCGCTGCGACATGTGGTTCAGGGCACGGTCGGTGTACACCACCGAGTATTCGAGCAGGCCTTCGGGATCGGGTTGCGGCAACAATGCGGGCACTGGATATCTCCGGTTGAACAATATTTTTGAGAGCATACCTGCAAGCCCTGTTGGCGCGCTAGTCAGACGCCGCTCATTGCGCCACACTGGCGGAAATCCAGCCGTCGAGGAGTCGCCATGAACACGCCCCAACTGCCGTCCTATCTCTCCAGGGAAAATATCGGTCCCTGGCATATTTTTCTGCAGCAGGTCGAACAGGTGGCTTCACTGCTCGACAAGTCCCTGTTGCCTTGGGTGGACACCCTGCGCCATCCCAAGCGCTCGCTCATCGTCGATGTGCCGATTCGCCGCGACAATGGCGTGGTCGAGCATTTCGAGGGCTACCGCGTGCATCACAACACCTCGCGCGGGCCGGGCAAGGGGGGCATCCGCTTTCATCAGGATGTGACCCTCTCGGAAGTCATGGCGCTGGCCGGCTGGATGACGATCAAGAACGCCGTGGTCAATGTCCCCTTCGGTGGCGCCAAGGGCGGGGTGCGCGTCGATCCGCGCCAGCTCTCGCTGTCCGAAGTGGAAGGCCTGACCCGGCGCTATACCAGCGAGATCAGCGCGATGATCGGGCCGGACAAGGACATCCCGGCGCCGGACATGAATACCAACGCCCAGGTCATGGCCTGGATGATGGATACCTACTCGATGGGCGAGGGGCGCACGGTGACCGGCGTCGTCACCGGCAAGCCGGTCTCGCTCGGTGGTTCGCTCGGTCGCTCCGATGCGACGGGGCGAGGCGTTTTCGTCACGGCGCGCGAGGCCGGGCGTCGCCTGAACGTGCCTATCGAAGGGGCGCGGGTGATCGTCCAGGGCTTCGGCAATGTCGGCGAGGCGAGCGCCCGCATCTTTGCCCAGAACGGCGCCCGGGTCATCGCCATCCAGGATGTCAGCGGCACGGTCTATCACGAAGCCGGTCTCGATATCGTCGCCCTCAAGGCCTATCTGAGCGAGCACAAGACCCTGCTTGGCGCGCCCGGCACCGAGACGATCAGCAACGATGACTTCTGGGCGATACCCTGCGATTTCCTTGTGCCGGCCGCGCTCGAATCGCAGATCAACCGCTACAACGCCGAACGCATCGCCGCCCGCATCATCGTCGAAGGCGCCAACGGCCCGACGACGCCGGAGGCCGATGTCATCCTCGCCGAGCGTGGCATTACCGTGGTGCCAGACGTACTGGCCAATGCCGGGGGCGTTACCGTCAGTTATTTTGAGTGGGTGCAGGACTTCTCGAGCTTCTTCTGGACCGAGGATGAAATCTACAGCCGCCTCGAGCGCATCATGTCGGAAGCCTTCAACGCCATCTGGCAGATGGCCGCCGACCGCAAAATGCCGCTCCGTTCGGCCGCTTTCGTGATCGGCTGCAGCCGGGTGCTCGAAGCACGGGCGACGCGCGGGCTGTATCCCTGATTGGTACCAGGCGCGGCCAGTTCGTGTCAGGGAAGGGGAAAAATGCTTCCTATGGTTGACTGGCCCGATCGGGCTATTGTCCGGGGTGGGGTGTGTGACTAGACTGAATTACACCCCGCCATCAAGGAGCCTTCCCATGAAAAAATATCTTGCCATCGCTGCACTGCTTAGCGCCCCGGTCTTCGCTACGGCCGCCACCAATCTTGTCGCCAACGGTAGCTTCGAGAACTTCAACCAGGGCCCTGGCTGGGATATATACACAAGCGATACAGCCTGGACGATCGGTACTGACGGCGTTGAGATCCGCAACAATGTTGCCGGCACTGCCGCTGATGGCGTTCGTTTCGCCGAACTCGATACCACGGTGAATAGCTGGATTTCACAGGACATTTCCACCGGCGCCAACCAGTCGCTGTTGCTCTCCTTCTCCTATGCCCCGCGTATCAATGTTTCGGCGGACAGCAATCCGATTGACGTGTTCTGGAATGGTACGTCCATCGGTACTTACACCGGTAACGGGAACGTAGGTTCCAGCTGGTACAACGTCAGTCTGTTTCTCATGGGCGACGGAGACGGGACCAATACTCTGAAATTCATGGCTTCCGGGCTCTCCGACAGTCTTGGCGGCTCTCTCGACAACATCTCGGTAACCGCCGTTCCGGAACC
>ERZ1034363.1469-NODE-1469-length-13309-cov-3.933872_pt1 | contig 13309 bp, 12 predicted proteins | sample MGYA00520616_ERZ1034363 | MGnify/ENA primary metagenome ERZ1034363 (study PRJEB33736, sample SAMEA104284506) | Azolla filiculoides | biome: Urban; feature: Water surface; material: Ditch water | place: Netherlands | collected 2015-10-28 | depth 0-0.1 m ...
CGATCAGCGCCCAGACCAGGGCCGACGAGGTCTGGAACAGCTGCGGCCCGGCGTTGATGCCGTAGTTCTGCAGCGCGCTCAGCAAGATGGCGGCGGTCACCGATGTGGGGATGCCCAGCGTCAGCAGCGGCACCAGCGTGGCCGTGACGGCTGCGTTGTTGGCGGCTTCGGGGCCGGCCACACCTTCGATGGCGCCGGTGGTGCCGAACTCGGCCTTGTGCTCCGGGGCGGCCAGCTTGCGCTCAGTGGCGTAGCTCAGGAAGGTCGGGATCTCGGAGCCGCCGGCCGGGATGGTGCCGAAGGGGAAGCCGATGACCGTGCCGCGCAGCCAGGCGGGCCAGGAGCGCTTCCACTCGGCCTTGGTCATGTGCGCCTTGTTCATCTTGTTCAGGCTGGCTTCGCTCTTGCCTTCGTACAGCGCGTTGTAGAGCGCCTCGGTCACGGCGAACAAGCCCACCGCGACCAGCACCACCTCCACGCCATCCATGAATTCGATGATGCCGCCGGTGTAACGCACCTGGCCGGTGATCTGGTCCATGCCCACCAGGCCAGCTGCCAGGCCGACAAACAAGGCGGTCAGGCCGCGCACCGTGCTTTGTCCCAGCACCGCGCTGACGGTGGTGAACGCCAGCAACATCAACATGAAATATTCAGGCGGCCCCAACTTGACGGCAAATTCGGCCACCACCGGGGCAAACAGGGTGACGATCACCGTGGCAATCGTGCCCGCCACAAACGAGCCGATGGCCGAGGTCGCCAGCGCAGCGCCGGCGCGGCCACTCTTGGCCATCTTGTTGCCTTCCATGGCAGTCACCATGGTGGCGGTTTCACCCGGCGTATTGAGCAGGATCGAGGTGGTGGATCCGCCGTACATGGCACCGTAATAAATGCCGGCAAAAAAGATCATCGACGCAGTGGCATCCACCTTGGCCGTGATCGGCAGCAGCATGGCCACGGCCGTGGCCGGGCCGATGCCGGGCAACACGCCCACGGCCGTGCCGAGCGCACAGCCCACGAAGGCCCACAGCAGGTTGACCGGCGTGCCCGCCGTGACAAAGCCCTGAATCAGCTGGTTCCAGATTTCCATTACAGCCACCCGCTTTGTGTCAGGCCCGGCAGATTGATCGCCAGGAATTGCGTGAACATCCAGTACACGGGCGCGGCAATCAGCAGACCGGTGAGGCCGTCCTTCACCCAGGTTTTCAGGCCGTGGGTGGACTGGCCCTCGGCGTTGCGCATGCCGCGTGCGGCCAGCACAAAGCACAGGGCGCAGCTGAAGATGAAACCAATGGTCGTGATCAGGGCCGCGTTGACCAGCAGCCCGGCCGACATCCAGACAAAGCCGGGCCAATACGGGGCGTCGCCCGGCGGGCCCTCCTCCATGTGGCGGAAGCCGCCGGTGCGCACTTCATAGAGCATGAACGCGCCACAGGCCAGCAAGGCCACCGACACCAGCCAGGGCAGGAAATTGGGGCCGACACCCGCGTACCCTGCCGCCGACGGGATGCTGATGGCGCCCGCCGCCAGCACCAGCGCGATGGCGATGACCCCAAGGCCGACCAGACCCTGCAGGAACGAGGGGGTGCGAGTGTCTTGCGTCATGGCGCTTACACCATGCCCGATTTGACCATGGTGGCACGCAGGGCCGCGAAGTCATCATCGACGAACTTGGCAAACTCGGCCCCCGTCAGCACGGCGGGGGTCCAGTTGTTCTTCTCCAGGGCCTCGGCCCAGGCCTTGGACTTTGTGGCCTTGACCAGCAGGTCAATCAGGACCTTGCTCTGGGCGGGCGTGATGCCTGGCGCGCCATACACGCCGCGCCAGTTGCCAATCTCCACGTTGATGCCCTGCTCCTTGAGCGTGGGGATGTTGACGCCCTTCAGGCGGGCGCCCGAGGTCACGGCCAGCCCCTTCATCTTGCCGGCATTGATGTACTCGGCCATCTCGCTGTAGCCGCCGCCACCGATCGTGACGTTGCCGCCCAGGATGGCCGCAGTGGCTTCGCCGCCGCCGCGAAAGGCCACGTAGTTGACCTTGGTCGCATCCACACCCACCTCGCGCGCAATCATGGCGGCGGCAATGTGCTCGGTGGAGCCACGCGAGCCGCCGCCCCACTTGACGCTGCCGGGGTCTTTCTTGAATTGTTCAATCACTTCCTTCATGGACTTGAAGGGTGAATTGGCCGGCAGCACGAACACGTTGTATTCACTGGTCAGGCGGGCCAGCGGCGTGGCAGCACTCAGGGACACCGGCGGCTTGCCCGTGATAATGCCGCCCAGCATGACGGCACCCATCACCATGAGGGTGTTCGGGTCGCCCTTGCTGCCGTTGACAAACTGGGCCAGGCCCAAAGCACCGGCGGCGCCGCCCTTGTTGTCATAGGTCACCGTATCGGCGAGCTTGGCGTCCAGCAGGGCCTTGCCCAGCGCACGGCCTGTGGTGTCCCAGCCGCCGCCCGGATTGGCAGGAATCATCATCTTGAGGTTGGTGGCCGCCAGCGCCGACAGCGGAAGGCCACCGGTTGCGGCCAGGGCCGCCAGGGATTTGAGAAAAGTATCGCGACGCATGGGTGTCTCCTGAGGTCTGTTGAATGACCCGTTGATCTTCGCGCCTCAAGCTGTCAAACGGCTGTCCTGGACATCAGGGAAAGTGCTAATGTCGCGCTCCATGAAACTGCTTCTTGTCGAAGACGATCCGGTCATGCAGTCCACGCTGCAGCGCAGCCTGTCGCGCGGGGGGATGACCGTGGCGACCTGCGGCGACGGCCAGCAGGCGGTGCGGAAATGGCCCATCTTCAATCCCGACGTGGTCGTACTGGACCTGACGCTGCCCCTGCTGGACGGCCTGCAGGTGCTGCAGCAGGCGCGCGCCAGCGGCTGGACCACCCCAGTCCTGATCCTGACGGCGCGTGGCACGGTCGGCGACCGCATCATCGGACTCAACACCGGGGCGGATGACTACCTGCCCAAACCCTTCGACCTGGATGAGCTCGAAGCCCGGGTCCGTGCGCTGGCACGGCGCAGCGCGACGCAAAAATTTCCCCAGACCGGCCCCGAGCCGGCGGCCGTGGCCACCTTGGGCGACCTGTTGCAGGACCGGCACAGCGGCGCCATTTATTGCCGCGACGCCGTACTGGATCTGGCTCCCCGGGAGCTTGCCCTGCTGCAGGCGCTGCTGGCGCGGCCAGGCCATGCGGTTTCAAAGGAACGGCTGTTTGACCGGGTCTTTCCTGGCGAGGTCGACGTGCACTACGAGGCCATTGAGGTGGTGGTCTACCGCCTGCGCAAAAAGCTGGCGCACACAGGTGTCACCCTCGTCACGCTGCGCGGTCTGGGCTACCTGCTCAAGGCGAATCCATGACCGTGGCGCAGGACGGGCCAGGTGCAGCCGCCTCGTCGCTGCGGCGCAGGTTGCTGCTGGGCATCCTGATTCCAGTCAGCCTGTTCATCGCGGTCAACACCTTCAGCCAGTACCGCCAGGCCCTGGCTGCAGCCAACACGGCCTACGACCGCACCTTGCTGGCATCGGCCAAGTCCATCGGAGAACAGCTTGACGTAGAGGGCTATGACGAACAAGCCCGTCTGCGCGCCCTGGTGCCTTATTCGGCACTGGAAGCCTTCGAGACCGACAACCAGAGTCACATTTTCTACAAGGTGTCCGGCATGTCGGGCGAAGTCGTCTCGGGCTTTGCGGACCTGCCGGCCTGGCGCGGACGCATTGCGGCCCGCCCGGCCTACGCAGCGCTGGTGGACTTTTACGACGACACGTTTCGGGGCGAAGCCGTGCGCGTGGCGGCACTGCTGCAACCGGTGTCCGGCTCCAGCGGCCGCACGATGGCGTTGATCCAGGTGGCAGAAACACTGGAATTGCGCCACACTCTGGCCCGCCAGATGCTGATTGACACGCTGTGGCGCCAGGCGCTGCTGGTCGGGGTGATCGCGCTGGTCGTCATGGTGGTAGTGCAACGCGCCACAAAGCCGGTGCGCGACCTGAGTGCGGAGCTGCAGGCGCGTCCCGCGAACGATCTGACCGCGATCCACGCGCCCCTGGCGCCGCGCGAGTTGCTGCCGCTGATCGAGGCGACCAATGCCGTGATGACGCGGCTCGACCATTTGCTGGCGCACCAGAAACGCTTCGTGCGCGACGCCTCGCACCAGCTGCGCACCCCGCTGGCCGTGCTCAAGACCCAGGTGCAGTCCGCGTTGCGCGGCGATAGTGCCCCCCTGCAGGCCCTGGCTGAAATCAACGCCACGGTGGACCGCGCCACGCTGCTGGCCAACCAGATGCTGGCGCTGGCCAAAGTGGAGCAGCTGCGCCAGCAAGCCGGCGAAACCGTGCTGGACCTGAGTGAAGCCGTGCGTGCGGTGGCACTCGATCTATCGCCCTTGATCGCCGGCAAGGACCTGGATTTCGCCATCGAAACAACCACAGCCCCCGTCCGCGCACATGCATGGATGCTGCAGGAGCTTGCTCGCAACCTGCTGCACAACGCGATCAAATACACCCCCCAGGGAGGGCTGTTGTCGGTACGTATCGTCAGCGACGCAAACACGGCGGCACTCACGGTAAGAGACGGTGGTCCCGGCATCTCGCCAGAATTGGCCGAACGTCTGTTTCAGCCTTTTTCGGCGGGCGATGTGCGCCACGGATCGGGTCTGGGTCTTGCGATTTGCCGCGAGATTGCAGATGCCCTGGGAGGACATATTGCGCTGGAAAACCGTATCGACCACGCCCTTGTGACTGGACTGGACGCCACCGTACGGTTGCCTTTGACGCACATGCCGGGTCACAATCTCCCTTAATGGAAAAACTGCGCATCGACAAATGGCTTTGGGCGGCCCGCTTCTACAAAACCCGCTCCCTCGCTGTAGATGAAATCAATAAGGGCCGCGTGCAAGTGAACGGCCAGGACGCCAAGCCTTCACGCGAAGTCAAGGTAAATGACACGGTGTTGTTGCAGCAAGGCCCCATACAGCGCACAGTGGTCGTGCTTGGCATTTCGGGTACCCGGGGCCCTGCGCCGGTGGCGCAGCAGCTCTACCAGGAGAGCCGCGAAAGCATAGCCGCCCGCGAGCGCGCCGCCGAGCAACGCCGGCTGGCGCCCGAGCCCGCCCTCGGCATCGCGCACGGCCGCCCGACGAAACGAGATCGTCGTGAACTGGGCCATGCCTGGGACGCTCGTTGGAGCGCGTCGATCGACGAATGACAAGACACTGGCCATCAACGATGCCCGCTTGACACGGCACGGGGACCAGGTTCCGCTGAACACCGGATGGCGGAAATGGGCAGTTCGACACGAATCAGGGATGCAGTGGGCAGCAAGGCTGCAAAACAGGAAGTCGTCATGCGTCTTGATTGACTCCAGGAACCGGGTTACCTGCAGGATTCACAGGAGACATCAATGCATGGCTTGGTGACAAAATGCGCAGACAATCCATAAAAATGCAGTGGATCAGGATTTCGGCGCCAAATCGCCGCAATAACCTAAAAATCTGGAAATATCAAAAGCTGCCGTTTTGTTGCAAAATACTTAAAATACCACCAAAGTACACTCACATGTATCCTCAAAAAGTAGCTGATCCGAAAGAAGATTTCTGTGGCACCGCCTACGCGGCGAGAGTCTTGGGTTTGTCCGTGGGAACCATTCAGTCACTGGTCGAAAAAAATGAATTGCGCGCATGGAAGACCAACGGTGGTCATCGGCGTATTGCGATGGACTCGCTGCTTGACTACCAGAAGCGGAACAACGTCAAGTCGGCGTCGCCTTCTGGCACGACGGATCGACTGAAAGTCCTTGTCGTCGATGATGATCCCATTGCACGTGAACTTCTCAGTACATGCTTGGCCATGTGGGATTTGCCCATCGATTTCACGGTGATGAGTTCGGCGTTTGAGGCTCTGATTGACCTCTCGCGAATCCAGCCTGATGTCCTTATCACCGACTTGCGGATGCCAGGCATGGATGGATTTGAACTGCTGCGAACACTTCGCCAGAATCCCGTTTTCAACAATACCCATCTACTCGCCATTACGGGCATGGATGCTGATGAAATCAAGGAAAAAGGCGGATTGCCAGACCGTACGGTCTGTAAGCAGAAGCCCATCGATATGAGCTGGCTTAACGGCTATCTGGTCGCATTGCTGAGCCAAAGGAGCTATCCCCGGTCAACATAATAACTCGCCTCGGCGAGTGGTAGCAGGCCACCGGCTTTCACCTGATGGGATTTCAGCCTGAAATCGAAGCGTTGAGGCAGATTTCCGAGCCTGTCAGAAACTTTGTGTGTAAGGCATAGCATGTCAACAAGGAGCATGAATGCCACGCAAGACGAAAACAACCGCCGCGGCGGACAAGGCGGCGCAGCCGCAATTCTCAGCCGAGCTGCTTGAGCAACTCATTCCCGGGCCGGTGACGCCGGCCGAGCTGGAGGGCGTCTTCCAGCAGTTCAAGAGATCGGTTCTGGAGCGGGCGCTGGGCGCCGAGATGAGCCATCACCTGGGCTACGCGCCCGGGCAGGCCAAGCCCGAAGGGGCAGCCACCAATCACCGCAACGGCAAGAGCGCCAAAACAGTGCTGACCGACGCGGGCGCCTTGCGCATCGACGTTCCCCGCGACCGCAAGGGAACTTTCGAGCCGCAACTCATCGGCAAGCACGAGCGCCGCTTCACCGGCTTTGACGACAAGATCATCGCCATGTACGCCCGGGGCATGACGGTGCGCGAGATTCAGGGCTTTCTTGCCGAGATGTATTCGGTCAACGTCTCGCCCGACCTCATCAGCAGCGTCACCGACGCCGTGATGAGCGAGGTCACGGCCTGGCAGAGCCGCCCGCTGGAGTCGATGTACCCGGTGGTGTTCTTTGATGCGCTGCGGGTCAAAATTCGCGAGGACGCTGTCGTGCGCTCCAAGGCCGTCTATCTGGCGCTGGGCATGTTGCCCGATGGCAGTCGCGACATCTTGGGGCTGTGGATCGAGAACACCGAGGGGGCCAAGTTCTGGATGAAGGTCTTCAACGACCTGAAGACCCGCGGCGTGCAAGACATCCTGATTGCCGTCACCGACGGACTCAAGGGCATGCCAGAGGCACTGGGCGCGGTATTCCCGGCCACGACGCTGCAGACCTGCATCGTGCACCTGATCCGCAACAGCCTGGACTTCGCCAGTTGGAAGGACCGCAAGGCGCTGGCCGCGGCCATCAAGCCGATCTACACGGCAGTGAGTGCCGAGGCCGCTGAGAGCGAACTGAACGCATTTGAGGCCGGACCTTGGGGTCAGAAGTTCCCCACAGTCGTCAGCGCCTGGCGCAGGGCCTGGGACAAGGTCATCCCGTTCTTTGCCTTCCCGCCCGAGGTGCGGCGCGTGATCTACACGACCAATGCGATCGAGAGCGTGAATGCGCGGCTGCGCAAGATCATCAAGACCAGAGGACACTTCCCCAGCGACGATGCGGCCACCAAGCTGATCTGGCTGGCGTTGCGCAACATCACCGAGGATTGGGGACGAGCAGCCAATAATTGGAAATCAGCGATGAACCAATTCGCGATCCTCTACGAAGACCGGTTTACGAAATCGAGCACGTAAGATCAGCAGCCAGCTTCACAAAATCGGTGAAGGTTCAATGAGCCTCACACACGGAAATTCGGACAGTCCCGGCGAGTGTCCCACCACCATTTTGACGTTCAAGGGCGTTCGCTAACATCCAGCGAACGCCCTTTTTCTTTGTGAAATCAAACGCTTGCATCGTGAGCGCGTTTGGCAACGTGCGCGGTCCGCGATCATCAGATGGGCGCGGCACCCAGGGTGGGCCGGTCTGGAAAATCGTAGACTGTCTTCAGTCGCACTCCCATTTCACTGCGGGAGATTGTTCATTCGCTCCGCTGAAGCTGTTCCTCCATGCCGCCAAACCACTCCCTCTGGAGCCCCCTTCGCCAGCCCGCTTTTCGCGGGCTATGGCTTTGCGGGGGTGTCTTTTTTGTTGGCAGTGGCATGCAAACCATGGCGGCGGCATGGCTGATGGTCGAGCTGAGCGGGTCCTCACTTCTGGCCGCACTGGTGCAGACAGCCGTCTTTTTACCCATGTTCCTGCTGGCGCTGCCAGCCGGTGTGCTGGCTGACACGACCGATCGCCGACGCCTGATTTCTGGCGCGCTGCTGGCCCAGGTGGCCGCATCGGCCTTGTTGGCCCTGCTGGTGCTGGGCGGCTGGGGTGGTCCGGTCTCGGTGTTGTTTCTGGTTTTTATCTGTGGTTGCTGCACGGCTGCATTGACACCTGCATGGAACTCCTCCGTAGTGGATCCTGTGCCGCGCGACGAGTGGCCGCAGGCGATCACCGCCATCAGCATTGCCTACAACGTGGCGCGTGCCATCGGACCCACACTTGCCGGATTGATGTTTGCCCGTCTGGGGGCGGGCTGGGTGTTCACCGTCACCGCGTTCACCACGTTGGTGATGTGGGCGTCCATCCGTCGCTGGCCACCACGCCCGCACCCGCCCTCGCGCCTGCCCGTCGAACGTTTGTGGGGCGGCACTCTCAGCGGGCTGCGCTTTGCCTGGCACTCCCGCATGATCCTGGCGCAACTGGTGCGCGTGATGGCATTCAGTGCGGCCGGCTCGGCGCTCTGGGCGCTGCTGCCGGTGATCGCACAACGCCAGCTTGGTGCGGGCGCCGAAGGTTTCGGCCTGTTGATGGGGTGTCTGGGGATGGGCGCTGTCGCCTCGGGCCTGGTGATCGGGCGGCTGCGGGCCCGCTTCGGGCTGGATGCCATCGTCGCTGCGAGCTGCGTGGCATTTTCTGCGGTCATGTTTCTGGCGGCCTGGGTGCGTGTGCCGGCATTGATTTACAGTGCCATGGCGCTCGGTGGTGCGGCCTGGATGGCCGCCATGTCCACCTTCAACAGTGCGACACAGGCGAGCGCGCCGCCGTGGGTGCGCTCGCGTGCGGTGGCATTGCACATGGTGGCTTCTCTCGGTGCGTTTGCCATCGGTTCGGCCCTATGGGGCGCGGTTTCCGACATTACCGGCCTGAGGACGGCACTCGCAACAGCAGGCGTGCTGATGGCGGCCGGCCTCGGACTGGCACGCCCTTTTCCGTTGCGCGTGGGCGCGGCGCACGAGGTGACGCAGGGCACGCCGTGGGACGAACTTTTTGTTGAGGACGAGCCCAGTCCCGAGGCGGGTCCCGTGGCAGTGGAGGTGGGCTACCGCATCCGCGCCGGCGAAGACCGGGAGTTTCTGGACACCATCAGCCGCATGAAAGCGCCGAGACGGCGCGATGGTGCCACGTTCTGGCGGGTCTACAGGGATCTCGGTGAGCCTTCGCGCTATGTGGAGCGTTTCATCGTGACGTCCTGGGCTGGCTACCTGCATCAACGCGCGCGTGCCACGGTCGCGGATCAGGCGCTGGAGGCTGAAGTCCGTGCTTTTCTTGTTTCTGGCGAGAGCGCCGGGATGTCCCACTACATTGCCGAGCGCTGAACGGCGCCGGGACTGTCCCCGCTTTGCGATACTCGGGGCCATGCAAATTCAGGACATTCTTTACTCCCAGGGCTTCGGGACGCGGCGCGTCTGTGCGGGGCTGGTACAACAGGGCTTCGTGACCGTCAACGGCGTGCCCTGCAGCGAATCTGCCGCCGACTTCGATCCGGAGGGCCTGCAATTCACTGTGCAGGGGAAACCCTGGTCGTACCACGAGAAGGCCTACATCCTGCTGCACAAGCCGGCCGGCACCGAGTGTTCGCAAAAGCCATCGACCTACCCGAGCATTTACACGCTGCTGCCTGCGCCGCTGCGCCAACGTCCGCAAAAGGGTCCGGTGCAGGGCGTGCAGGCGGTTGGCCGGCTGGACCAGGACACCACTGGTCTGCTGCTGCTGACCGACGACGGCAAGTTCATCCACCGCATGAGCTCACCGCGCCACCATGTGCCCAAGGTCTACGAAGTGACCACCAAGCACCCACTGGACGACACGCAGGTACAGAAACTGTTGTCCGGCGTGGTGCTGGACGATGACCCCAAGCCGGTCAAGGCGGCTGCCTGCGAGGCGGTGGACGCGCACCACCTGCGTCTGACCTTGACCGAAGGCAAGTACCACCAGGTCAAGCGCATGCTGGCTGCCGTGGGCAACCGTGTCGAGGGCCTGCACCGCTCCCGGATTGGTGGGCTGGAGCTGTCTGATGACCTGGCGCCAGGCCAATGGCGCTGGCTGGGGCCGGAAGACCTCGCGCTGATCAGTGGGTGAGCTTTTCACCGGGGGTTTCAGGATGTTTTTTAAGAAAAACCCGATCTCCCCAGCGTGGAATGGTCACTTTTTGCTATCTATTTTGAACTTTTTCAAAGCGCAGCCAGAAAATCACGGATCACCGCGTGCACTGCAGCCGGCTGGTCCCGGTGGGGGGAATGGCCGCAGTCCGGCAGCTTGATCAACCGGGTCTGTGGCGCACTGGCGGCGATGTCGTCGATCTGTGCCATCGTGCCATAGGGGTCGTCCACGCCCTGGATTGCCAGCAGTGGCGAAGTGATGCGCCGGCAGTCTTCGCGGATGTCGAAGGCGCGGAAATCGTCGCTGAGCCAGACGTCGTTCCACTGCCAGAAGGCCACATCCACATCGGCGTGGAAGCGTGCCAGCCGTTCGCGCAGCCCGCTGCCCAGATACGCATCGCGGGCCTGGGTGATGGCCGCGATCGAGATGGCTTCCACCTTGACGTGTGGCGCCATCACGATGCAAGCGGTCACGGGCAGGCGGCTGGCGTACAGCAGGGCGATGGTGCCACCGTCCGAGTGGCCAACCAGCACCGGGCGATCGATCTGCAGTTGCGCCAGCAAGGCCGGCAACACCTCCCAGGCTTCGCGGTGCATGTAGTCCGGCTGCAGCCGGCCCGAGCGCTGCCCATGGTGTTCTGCCGACGCGCCGCGCACATCGGGCACGGGGTCGGATTGACCATAGCCCTGGCGCGACATCACCAAGCCGGCCCGGCCAGTGGCGGCGCAGAGCTGGTCCGGCCAGTCGCGCCACATGGCCACCGATCCCAGGCCTTCGTGCAGGAAAACCAGTGGTGCCGCCTCTACGGCGCCCTCGGGGGCGGCAATGCGGCGCACTTCGATGCGCACGCCATGGATGTCGATCAGGTGCATGGTGTGGATGTTAAAGGCGTGGCCGGGTGCCTGCAGGCAGCCCGGATACACTTGAAGACTGTTCAGAAAGTAGTGTTTGTGAAGTATTTTTTCCGCTTTTTTGGCCTTTTGGCTGTGGTTTTTTTGTTTATCCCGGCCTTGGTGCAGGCTGCAGCCCCAGCGCCGGTCTTTGTGCTGAATTCGCTTGACGGCAATGTCAGCGTGATCGATCCCCTGACCTGGAAAGAGACCAAACGCATCCCCACCGGCAAGGAGCCGCACCACCTGTATCTCACGCCGGATGAGAAGTCGGTGATCGTGGCCAATGCACTGAGCGACTCGCTGACGTTCATTGATCCGCGCACAGCGGAAGTCCAGCGCACGGTACTCGGCATCCTGGACCCCTATCAGTTGCGATTTTCACCTGACATGAAATGGTTTGTCACGGCGGCCAACCGGCTCAACCACATCGACATTTACCGTTGGGATGGCAAGGAGCCCACGCTGGCCAAGCGCATTTCCACCGGAAAGACACCCAGCCATGTCTGGATCGACAGCAAAAGCACCACGGTATGGTCCACCATGCAGGACAGCGACGAATTGGTCGCGATCGACCTGGCTACCCAGGCCGTGAAATGGCGCGTCAAGACCGGTCCGATGCCCGCCGACGTATTCGGCACGCCTGACGACAAGACTGTGCTGGTCGGCCTGACCGGTGGTGAAGGCGTGGAGGTCTATGACGTGAGCGGCAAGGAGGGGCGCCTGATCAAGACCATCAAGACCGGCAAGGGCGCGCATGCGTTTCGCGCCACGGGCGACCGCCGCCATGTGTTCGTGAGCAACCGGGTGGCCAACACCATCAGCAAGATCGATTACCAGAGCTTCACGGCCGTGGATACCTTCCCCGCGCCGGCCGGCCCCGACTGCATGGACGTTTCCGCCGACGGCAGATTCATCATGGTGGCTTCGCGCTGGGCCAAAAAACTCACGGTGATTGACACCACCAGCCGCACCGTGGTGCGCCAGGTCAATGTGGGCAAGTCCCCGCACGGTGTCTGGACGCTGGACCATGCGCCACGCCAGTAAGCCTGGCCACCGCCTGCGCGTGCGGCCTGCCGTGCGAACGAGTGTTTTTGCTGTAATAGGTATAGCAAGCTTGTGCCATTTGACGCTGGGATGGGGGCAAAATTTCTCTAAAGCCAGCTGTGCAAAGCCGCTGTATCTGACGTTCGATACCGGGCACATGGAAATCGCCCCGTTTGTCGCCGACGTGCTGAACCGGCAGAAGGTTCGGGTCACCTTCTTCGCCGCCAACGAACGCACCAGGACGGGTGACGGCAGCCTGGGCCAGCACTGGGCGCCGTGGTGGAAAGCGCGCGCGGCCGAGGGCCACGAATTCGCCTCCCACACCTACGACCACGCCTACTGGCGCGGCGATGTGCGCGGGGTGGAGCCAAAATTCCGCATACGTCCCTCGGCAGGCGCCTTCGAGGGGCGCGAGTTCACCTGGGATGCCGCCAAGTATTGCGCCAATGTGGCTTACGCGGCCGAACGGCTGCAGGATTTCACCGGCAAAAAACCATTGCCGCTGTTCCGCGCGCCGGGCGGCAAGACGTCGGAAAAACTGCTGGCCGCGGCCAAAACCTGCGGTTACGCGCATGTGGGCTGGTCACCTGCCGGTTTTCTGGGCGACGAGTTGCCCAGCGAGACGGCGCCCAATGACGTGCTGCTCAAAAAAGCCCTCCGTGACATTCGCGCGGGCGACATCCTCCTGGCCCACCTGGGCATCTGGTCGCGCAAGGACGCCTGGGCGCCGGCGGTGCTGGAGCCGTTGATCGTGGGGCTGAAGGAGCGCGGATTCTGTTTTGAGACGTTGCGTGCGCAGCCGGCCTACCTGGGCTGGATTGCGGCGCACGGCGGTTGAAGGGAGGGCGAGGGATGGACTGGTTTGCCGACAACTTTGCCGCCGTCCAGCAATGGCTGTTCGAGGTGGTGGTGCAGCCGCTGGCGTTTGCGCTTGGGGCTGGCAATCTGCTCGAACTGGCCTATGACGGCACGGGTTGGCTGGTAGTGGGGCTGCTGCAGATTGCGGTCATGCTGACGGTCATCGGACCCCTGCAGCACCTGTGGCCAGTGGAGCCGGTTACCAACCGGCGTGCCGTGGCGGTGGATGTGATTTACACACTGATTCACCGGCTGGGG
>ERZ1034363.1471-NODE-1471-length-13295-cov-3.203586_pt1 | contig 13295 bp, 11 predicted proteins | sample MGYA00520616_ERZ1034363 | MGnify/ENA primary metagenome ERZ1034363 (study PRJEB33736, sample SAMEA104284506) | Azolla filiculoides | biome: Urban; feature: Water surface; material: Ditch water | place: Netherlands | collected 2015-10-28 | depth 0-0.1 m ...
GTCGAGCCGTTCGTAGCCGCTCGAGCTGCGGATCTCGGCTTTCGAGGCACTGCCGTCGGCTTCGATCAGCACGCGCAGCACGACCTTGCCCTCCTCGCCGAGTCGCTTGCTGAGCGGCGGATAGGCCGGCCTGGGATTGTTGAGGTAGTCGGCGCTCGAGCTCGGCCACTCGATCCGGGCCGGCACCGGGCTGGCGGCGGGAGCCGTGCCGGCCGCGCTGGCCGCTGTAGCGCTGGCAGGCGCCGCGGCGGACGGGGACGCTGGTGCGGCCGACGGGCTGGCGCCGGCCGGGGCTTGCGGACTGGGGGTCTGAGCCGGGACGGCGGCCGGCAGCGCAGCGGGCGGCGGCTGCAGTCTGGAGGGAAGCGAAGGGGCGGGCGGCTGCTGCGCCGGCTTGGCCGGGGGCTGGGGCCTGACCGGCGCTGGTCGCGCCGCGGCAGCCGGTGCCGGCTCGGGCAGCAGCAAGACGGTCGTGACGACCTCGCCGGGCACCAGCCGTTCGGGCGGATCGGACCAGCCGCTCAGCAGGGCCCAGAGGCCGAGCGCATGCGCAGCCAGCACCGCGACAAGCACCGAGGCGTGGCGCTGGCGGTGGTCTGGCGAGGCATTGGCCGGATCAGGCCTGCGGACAGAGGGGAAGGCAATAGTCATAGGATGTCGCCCTGTGGCGCGGGGACAGGTCGGACCACGAGGAAGGGAGAAGCAGATTATAAACGAGAATCAATCTCATTAATATTCTGATGCCACAAACAGGATGGCTTGAGGTCGGCCAGGCGATCGATACCGCACAGGGCCAGCGCGGCCATGAACTCGTCGAGCAGCAGGCGCAGCACATGGGCCACCCCGGTGGCGCCGGCATTGCTGAGGCCGTACAGGACCGGCCGGCCGATCAGCACCGCCTGCGCGCCCAGCGCCAGCGCCTTGACGATGTCGGTGCCGCGCCGGATGCCGCCATCGACCAGCACCGGACAGGCGCCCTGCACCGCCTGCACGATGGCGGGCAGCAGCTCGACCGTGGCCGGCAGGGTATCGAGCACGCGGCCGCCGTGGTTGGAGCAGATCAGGCCCGCCACGCCCAGGTTGACGGCCTGGCGCGCGTCGTCCGGATGGGTGATGCCCTTGAGCAGCAGCGGCAGCGGACTCCGCGCCAGCAGCCATTCGACATCAGCCCAGGACAGGGCCTGGCTCAGCAAGGCCTGCAGGCCGCCCGGCCCGCCTGCCGGCGCCGCGGGTCCGGACAACGCCAGCCAGTCGGGCGGCAGGGTGAAGCCGGCGCGCCGTTCGCGGTCGCGCACGCCGTTGACCGGGGCATCGACCGTCAGCACCAGCGCTTCGTAGCCCGCCTGCTGCACGCGCTGCACGAGCTCGAGCCAGTAGCCGCGGTCGCCCAACCCGTAGAGCTGGAACCAGAGCGGTCCACGCCCGGCGTCGCCGAGCGACAGCTGGGCGACGGACTCGGGGGGCGTGCTGGTCTGCGCGCTCAGCACCAGCCCGGCCCCGAGCGCGGCAGCGGCCAGCGCGGTGGCGCGCTCGCCGTCGGGATGGGCCAGGCGCTGGCAGGCCATCGGCGCGACCAGCAGCGGGGTCGGCCAACGGCGACCGAGCAGGCTGAGCCCAAGGTCGAGCGGCTGCAGCGGCCGCAGCACCCGGGGCCGCAGCGACAGCCGGTCCCAGGCCTGGCGATTGGCGCGCAGCGTGATCTCGTCGGCCGCGCCACCGCTGAAATAGGCCCAGACCGCCGGATCGAGCCGGACTTGCGCCAGGGCCTCATGGTCGGACAGCGTCAGCAGATCGGGCGGCAGGCTCTGGCGACGCGGCAAGGAAGGCATGGTGTCAGGCCGGGCTCAGGTGCTGGCCCATTGCCGCAGCAGGTTGTGATAGACCCCGGTCAGCGCCAGGGTCTCGGCGCTTTCGCCGTGGCGCTCGCGCAAGCGCAGCAGGTTCATGTCGAGCTCGAACAGGGTGCGGCGCTGCTCGTCGCTGCGCACCATGCTCTCGATCCAGAAGAAGCTCGCCAGGCGCGCGCCGCGCGTGACCGGCGTGACCTCGTGCACGCTGGTACCGGGGTAAAGCAGCGCGTCGCCGGCGGCCAGCTTGACACCCTGGCTGCCCAGGCTGCCATGGCTGTCGTGCACCCGCAGCTCGCCGCCGTCGTAGGATTCGGGATCGGCCAGGAACAGGGTGCAGGACAGGTCGGTGCGCACCCATTCCTGGCTGGCCCTGGAATGCAGCACCGCGCCGTCGACATGGGGGCCGTAGTGGTTCATGTCGCCACTGTAGCGATTGAACAACGGGTTGAAAATCTTGCGCGGCAGCGCGGCCGAGAAGAACAGCGGATCGCGCTGCAGCGCGGCCAGCACCAGCTGCTGCAGTTCGGCCGCCTGCGGGCTGTCTTGCGCCAGCTGCGCGTTGCGCTTGCGCGCGATGGCCTGGTCGCCGGCCGTGCTGGCGCCGTCGGTCCAGGGGGCATCGTCGCCGAGCAGGGCACGGGCGCGGGCCAGTTCTTCGGCGCGCAGGAGGTTCTTCAGGTGCAGCAGCATGGGGGCAGGCCCCGGCCGCGAAGCCGGAGCAGTTCAACAACAGGTTCGGATCAGAACAGGACCTTGTAGCTCAGCTGGACCTGGCGTGCGGCGCCGGGAACATAGAAGCCACGGTAGAGCGCATCGGCATACAGCTCATCGGTCAGGTTGGTGACGTTGAGCTTGAGCGTCTGGTTGGCATCGACGGTGTACTCGGCCATCGCGTCGACCGTGGTGAAGGCCTTGGCCGTGACGGCGCGGTTGCCCTCGGGGTTCTGCTGGCCGCGGTAGTTCAGGCCGGCGCCGAGGCGCCATTGCGGGGCCACGCGGTAGGTGGTCCAGAGGCTGGCGCTGTGCTTGGGCGTCAGGGCCGGACGATCGCCTTCCTGCTGCGCATTGCCAGTGGAGCCGGCGGGTCGGCCGCTGTCGATCCTGGCCAGCGGGATCCAGCTGTGGTTGTAGAACAGCTCCCAGTTCGGGCTCAAGCGGCCGGCCAGGTTGAACTCCATGCCGGTGGCGTGACGCTTGCCCGACAGCAGGAAGGAGTCCTCGGTCGGTTCGTCGGTGTTGCGCTCGTTGTACTTCTCGGAGTGGAACAGCGCGACGCCGAGCGAGGCCTTGTTGTCGAACAGCTCGAACTTGCTGCCGAGCTCGAGGTTGCGGCTCTTCTCGGGCGGGGTGTTGGCGATCTTGGCGTTGTTGCTGCCCGGCGTCATGGCGCCGAGCGCGAACTGGTAGCTGTCGCCCGAGGTGTTGTACGAGGTGCCATACGACACATAGTAGGATTCGGTCGCGCTCGGCTGGTACAGCGCGCCCAGGCGCGGGCTGATCAGGTCGTCGCTGACCTGGAAGCTGGTCGCAGGCGTGCTGCCGTTGGCCGGTGCGTGGTAGGAGCCCTCGAAATGATCGAGACGCAGGCCACCGATCAGCTTGATGGTTTCGGTGATGCTGACGGTGTCCTGGGCATAGAGACCGATATTGCTGGCCTTGAAGCGGTTGAGCAGCGGTGGCAGTCTTGTGTCGGCACGGGTGGCGCCGTCGTTCGGTGTCCCGACCTGGGTCGTCGGTGCCGCCGTGAGGCCGGTGGTGTAGCTGTTGTTGCGCTCGGCGTCCTCGTACGAGAGATCGACACCGGCGATCAGGCGGTGCTGCTTGCCGAAGGCCTGGAACTTGTCGCTGTAGTCGCTCTGGAGCTGGGTCAGGTCGCTGTAGCCGACCCGGGCCTTGGCGTTGCGCGCCAGCACGCTGTCGGCGCTGAGGGTGTCGGCCGTCACGGCCAGACCGTCCGGCTGCTGCGCCGCCGGCGCGAAGCGGACTGCGCTGGCCAGCAGGTCGCGCTCGTAATGGCCCGTGCGCAAGGTGGTCTTGAGCTCGGAGTCCTGGCTGAAGCGATGCAGGTGGCTGAGGGTGGCGTAGCGGCTTTCGGTCTTGAGGTAGTCGCTGGCCAGTCCGTAGTAGTTCTTCGCCGGCAGGGTGGGATTGATCTTGCCATCGGCGCCGATGAACCAGGGGTGGTTGTAGAGCGGCTGGCCGTCGGTTTCGAGGTGATAGAGGCCGACCGAGAACTCGTCGCGCGAGCCTATGCCCCAGCGATAGCCGGCGGCAATGCCCTTCTTGTCGAGGCTGGCGCCCTGCTTGTCGGCCTCGTGCGTCATCGCGTTGATGCGCAGCGCCGAGTCCTCGCCGGTCTTGAGGTTGAAGTCGCCGGTCACGCGCAGTTCGTTGCCGCTGCCGACGGTGACATCGACCTCGTGCTGGTCCATCAGGAACGGCTGCTTGCTGACCTGGTTCACCACGCCACCGGTCGATCCCTTGCCGAACAGCATCGAGGCCGATCCCTTGAGGACTTCGACGCTGCCCTGGTTGAAGGTGTCGCGCTCGATCAGCGGCGCATCGCGCAGGCCGTCGACGTAGATGTCGCCGGCCTGGCCGAGCGAGAAGCCGCGCAGGCGCACGTCCTCCTCGCCGGTCTCTCCGGCCATGAAGGTCACGCCAGCGGTGGTCTTGAGCACTTCACGGAAATCGTCGAGGTTGCGGTCATCCATCAGCCGCTCGGTCATCACCGTGACCGTCTGCGGAATGTCGCGCAATTCCTGCTTGCCCTTGGCGGTGGTGGTCGAGGTCGCACGCAGGCTGTTCTTGGTCTTGAGCTCGACCGGCTCGCCCTGCTCCTTGACGGTCACGGTCGACAGCGTGGCCTCGCCGCTGGCGGGAACCGTCTGCGCGCCGGCATTCATCGAGCCGGCCAGCAGCAGCGCGCCAAACGGCAACAGGGGCAGCAGCGGCAGACCGGGGGCAGCGGGGGACTGGACTTCAGCGCGGGGCGGCTGGGAGGCCTGGAAACCGAGGGACAGATCGGAGCGGACGTTGCGAGTCATGTTGCAGAATCGTTGGACAGATTGCTGGCTGGCTGGCAACGCCGGGACGCGCTGTGGCTGGCTGGATGGCGCGATTATGACATCAAACGAGAATCAATCTCATTCGCAAGCCAAAATTAGGCCCGACTCCCGGTTCGGGACGCGGGCAATGGCGAGGCGGATCGGGGGCTGGCGGGCTAGACCTTGCGGCCGCGGGCGATCTGGCGCGACAGCAGGATCAGCGGCAGCAGGCCGACCACGACGATGGCCAGCGCGGCGCTGGAGGCCTCGGCCAGCCGCTCGTCGGAGGCCAGGTTGTAGGTCTGGGTCGCCAGGGTGTCGAAGTTGAAGGGCCGCATGACCAGGGTGGCCGGCAGCTCCTTCATGACATCGACGAACACCAGCAGGCCGGCGGTGAACAGGCTGCCGCGCAGGATCGGCAGATGGACCCGGCGCAGCACCGCGAACTGGCCCGAGCCCAGGCTGCGCGCGGCGTCGTCCATGCTCGGAGTGATCTTGCCGAGGCTGCCTTCGACGGTCTGCAGCGCCGCCGACAGGAAGCGCACCAGATAGGCATAGACCAGGGCCGCGATGCCGCCGGTCAGCAGCAGGCCGGGGTTGCTGCCGAACAGCTGCTGCCAGCCGGCCGCCAGCCAGTGGTCGAGCCGGGTCACCGGAATCAGCACCCCGACCGCGATCACCGAGCCCGGCACCGCGTAGCCAAGCCCGACCAGCCGGTTCAGGCCGCGCGCCAGCCAGCTGCGCGACAGGCGTGCCGCATAGGCCAGCAGCAGCGCGAGTGCGACCGCCAGCGCGGCCGTCAGCAGCGCCAGCGTCAGGCTGTTGCCGGCCAGGTGGAAGAAGCGGCTGCCGAACTCGCCGAGGCCCTGGGCCCAGGCCATGCGCAGCAGCAGGCCGGCTGGCAGCAGGAAGCCCAGCAGCAGCGGCAGCAGGCACCAGAACGCCGCCAGCCAGGCCCGGCCGCCGCGCAGCCGCTGGCCCGGCAGCGGCCGGTTGCGGCCGGTGGTGTTGTGGTAGCTGGCGCGACCGCGCGAATGGCGCTCGATCAGCAGCAGCAGCACGACGAAGCCCAGCAGCAGCGTCGCGAGCTGGGCCGCTGCGGTGCGGTCGCCGAGCGAGAACCAGGCGCGGTAGATGCCGGTCGTGAAGGTATCGACGCCGAAATAGGCCACGGTGCCGTAGTCGGCCAGGGTTTCCATCAGCACCAGCGCGACGCCAGCGGCGATGGCGGGCCGCGCCAGCGGCAGCGAGACGCGCCAGAACACCTGCCAGGGGCCCTGCCCCAGCGTGCGCGCCGCCTCCAGCATGCCGCTGCTGCGCTCGAGGAAGGCATTGCGCGCCAGCAGGTAGACATAGGGATAGAGCACCAGCGTGAACATCGCGGCCGCACCGCCCAGGCTGCGCACGTCGGGGAACCAGTAGTCGCTGCGGCGCCAGCCAAAGGCCTCGCGCAAGGCGGTCTGCACCGGACCGACAAACTGCAACCAGTCGGTGTAGAGGTAGGCCAGCACATAGGCCGGCATCGCCATCGGCAGCACCAGCGCCCACTCGAAGACGCGCCGGCCCGGGAAATCATGCATCGCGGTCAGCCAGGCAGTGCTGACGCCGAACAGGATCACGCCCGCGGCCACTCCCAGGCAGAGCCGCAGCGAGTTGACGATATAGTCCGCCAGCACCGTGTCGACCAGATGCTGCCAGGTCGCTCCGGTGCCTCCGGCCAGCAGGTAGAAAGCGATGCTGGCGACCGGCAAGGCCGCCAGGGCGGCGACCAGCAGCGACAGCTGAAGCAAGGGAGAAATGGGACGCATGGTGAACGGAACCGGTTTTTAGTTGAGAATAATAATCGTTTGTTAACTATCCCTGCTGCCATGGCTCATCTGGACATCGTCAATCTCGTGCAACGCTACGGTCGGCAGACCATCGTGCAGGACGTCAGCCTCCAGGTGCAGACGGGCCAGATCGCCTGCCTGCTGGGGCCGTCGGGCTGCGGCAAGACCACCTTGCTGCGCTGCATCGCCGGCTTCGAGCCCGTGGCCGGCGGCGAGATCCGGCTCGATGGCGTCTGCGTCAGCCGCCCGGGCTACAGCCTGGCGCCCGAGAAGCGCCAGATCGGCATGGTGTTCCAGGACTACGCGCTGTTTCCGCACCTGACGGTGGCGCAGAACGTCGGCTTCGGCCTGAGCCAGGCCAGCGCGGCCGAGCGGCAACAGCGGGTCGAGCATCTGCTGGAACGGGTCGGGCTGTCGGGCCAGAGCCACAAGCATCCGCACGAGCTCTCGGGCGGCCAGCAGCAGCGGGTCGCGCTGGCGCGCGCGCTGGCGCCGCGGCCGCAGCTGGTGCTGCTCGACGAGCCGTTCTCCAACCTCGACGTCGACCTGCGCGAGCGGCTCTCGCTCGAGGTGCGCGAGATCCTCAAGCGCGAGGGCGCGACCGCGGTGCTGGTCACGCACGACCAGAACGAGGCCTTCGCGATGGCCGACGTGATCGGTGTCGTCGCCGAGGGCCGGATCCAGCAGTGGGACAGCGCCTACAACCTGTATCACCAGCCGGCCAACCGCTTCGTCGCCAACTTCATCGGCCAGGGCGTGATGCTGCCGGGCCGGGTCATCAACGAGCACGAGGTCGAGATCGCGCTCGGCCTGCTGCCCTCGGTCAATCCGGTCGAATGCGGCCGCAGCTGCGCCGACTGTCCGCAACGCGACCCGTCCGAGCCCTGCGCGGTCGATGTGCTGCTGCGCCCGGACGACGTGGTGCACGACGATGCCAGCCCGGTGCGGGCCAAGGTGGTCAACAAGGCCTTTCGCGGCGCCGAGATCCTCTACACGCTCGAGCTCGCGGGCGGCGAACGGGTGCTGTCGCTGGTGCCGAGCCACCACAACCATGCGCTCGGCGAGCCGATCGGGATCCGGCTCGACGTCGACCATGTGGTCGCGTTCAAGTCGAGCGCGGCCTGAGGCTCAGAAATAGCGCTCGAGCTCGGCGAGTTCGCGGATGAAGACGACCTGCTCCCGCAGCACCAGCGGCGCCTGCTCGCGTGGCAACAGCGTGAAGACCTGCATGCCGGCGGCCAGCCCGGCCTCGACGCCGGGCAGGCTGTCCTCGACCACCGCGCAGCGCGCCGGCGCCACGCCCATGGCGGCGGCCGCGTGCAGGAACAGGCCCGGCTCGGGCTTGAAGCTGCCGACCTCGTAGGCGCTGTAGAGGCGGTCGCGCACCAGCGGCAGCAGGCCGGTCAGGCCGAGCGTGAGCTCGACCTTTTCGCGCGGGCCATTGGTCGCGATGCAGAACGGCAACGTCAGGCGGCGCAGCAAGGCCTCGGCGCCGGCCATCGGCGACAGGCCGAGGCGGAAGCGCTCGGCCATCGCGGCGCGCAGCTGCTGCAGGAAAGCGTCGGCGAATCCGGGCTCGTCGCGGCCGGCCTCGGCGGCCAGGCTGGCGGCGCATTCGGCCATGCGCCGGCCGCGAAAGCGCTCATGCAGGGCCTCGCGCTCCCAGGCCAGGCCCAGCGCCAGGGCCTGCTCGTGCAGCACGTCGAGGCCTGGGGTTTCGCTGTCGACCAGGGTGCCGTCGGCATCGAATATCACCGCTTCAATCTGCTGCATGCTCAAGGCTCCGGTTCAAATCGCTGATGGTAAGCGCGGGCGCGAGAAAGCCCCGGGCATGAGCCCGAGGCTTGCGGCTGGATCCGGCCCTGGCTTGCGCGTCAGCCGTAGAACCAGTGTGCCGGGACCATGACGAGCTGCGGGAACAGCACCATCAGGAACAGCAGCGCGAACTGCGCGATCATGAACGGCCACACCCCCTTGGTCACCTCGTCCATGCTGATCTTGCCGACACCGGCCACCGTCGACAGCACCGTGCCCACCGGCGGCGTGATCAGGCCGATCGCGTTGTTGATCATGAACAGCACGCCGAAGTAGACCGGGTCGATCCCCGCGGCCTTGACGATCGGCATCAGCACCGGCGTCAGGATCAGGATCGTCGGCGTCATGTCCATCGCCGTGCCCACCAGGATCACCACCCCCATGATCGCGAACATCAGGATCGTCGGGTTGTCCAGCAGCGGCTCGAGCAGCGCGACCAGCTCGGCCGGCAGGTTGGCCACCGTGATCATCCAGGCCGAGACCATCGCCGCGGCCACCAGGAACATGATCACCGAGGTGGTCTTGGCCGCCGCCAGGAACAGGCCGTAGAGCTGGTCGAGCTTGAGCTCCTTGTAGACAAACAGCGAGATCAGCAGCGCGTAGACCGCCGCGACCACCGCCGCCTCGGTCGGCGTGAAGACACCGAACTTCAGGCCCACGACCACGATCACCGGCAGCACCAGCGCGAAGGTCGCGTCCTTGAAGGCGGCCACCACCTCGGCCTTGCTCGCGCGCGGCGCCGCCTTGATCTTCTCCTTGCGCACCAGCAGCCACCAGGTGACCCACAGCGCCGCGCCCAGCATCACGCCCGGCGCGATGCCGGCCATGAACAGCTTGGAGACCGAGACGTTGGCCGCGACGCCGAACACCACGAAGCCGATCGAGGGCGGGATGATCGGCGCGATGATGCTCGCGGCCGACAGCAGGCCGGCCGAGCGCGCCGGGTCATAGCCGGCGCGGTTCATCATCGGCAGCAGCAGCGCCGCCAGCGCCGCCGCATCGGCCACCGCCGAGCCCGACAGCGCGGCCATGATGATCGCGGCCATGATGCCGACATAGCCCAGCCCGCCCTTGACATGGCCGACCAGCGTCATCGCGAAGTTCACGATCCGCTTGGACAGGCCGCCCGCGTTCATGATCTCGCCCGCCAGCATGAAGAAGGGCACCGCCAGCAGCGGGAAGCTGTTGCTGCCCTCGATCACGTTCTGCGCCAGGATCTGCGCGTCGAACATGTCCAGGTGCCACATCAGCGCCGCGCCCGACAGCAGCAGCGAGAACGCGATCGGCACGCCCAGCATCATCGCGCCGATCAGCGCGCCGAGGAAGATGGTTATCGTCATGGAATTCTCCTATTCGGTTCAGTCAGCGGCTTCAGGCGTGCGGGTCGCCATGCGGCATGTCGTCGGATTCGCGCACGCCGATCAGCTCGCCCTCGCTCAGGCGCCCAGCGAGCAGCTTGAACAGGTCGTGGCTCAGGATCAGGCCGGCGAGCACCGAGAACAGCAGGCCTGACGCATAGAACCAGGCCATCGAGACTTCCATCACCGGACTCGTGGTCTCGTAGTTGATCACCACCTGGTCCCAGCTGCCACGGAAGATCAGCCAGGCGCAGAACAGCATCAGCACATGCGCGGCCAGGAAGCAGGCCTTCTTGCCCGCGACCGGCAGCTTGGCGATCAGCGTGTCGGTGCCCAGGTGGCCCTTGTCGTGCAGGCCGACGAAGGCGCCCAGGAAGGTCATCCAGACGAACAGCCAGCGCGAGAGTTCCTCCGACACCGTCAGCCCGGAGTTGAACGCGTAGCGCAGCACCACGTTGGTGAACACCAGCACCACCATCAGCGCCAGCGACACCACCATCAGCAGCGACAGCAGCCGCGAGATCTGGTCTATCAGTTTTTGAAGCATGGGGGAATTTCTCCTTGAAGTGGCGGATTGTACGAACCAGTTAGTTTTTTTTGTGTTGGGGGAAACCCTAGGATTGCCGGCCTGGATCGGCGCATTTCACTGCCGCAAGTAGCGCCAGACCATGTCGATCACGCTGTCGCGTCGGCGCTCGAGATAGCCGGTCTCCAAGGTGTCTTGCTTGAAGATCAGGCCGAAGGTGTGCCGGTTCGAGACGTTGAAGAAGGACAGCGCCGAGATCGAGGCGTGGATGTCGAGCAGGTCGAGCCCCGGACGGAACACGCCAGCGGCCACGCCGCGCTCGTAGAGCCCGCGGATCGCGTCGATCGCTGGCACGTTGAGGTCCTGGATGTATTGGCTCTGACGCATGAACTGGCCACGGTGGATGTTTTCCGACATCACGATCCGGACATAGCTCTCGTTGCGCAGATGGCGGTCGAAGGTGAAGCCGACCAGGCGGCGCAGCGCGGCCTCGGGCGCCAGATCCTCGAGGTGCAGGTCGGTTTCCTCCTGGCGGATCTTGCGGTAGGACTCCTCGAGCACGGCGAGGTAGAGCCCTTCCTTGCTGCCGAAGTAGTAGTAGATCATGCGCTTGCTGGTGCGCGTGGCGGCTGCGATTGCATCAATGCGTGCGCCACTCAAACCCTTGGCAGCAAATTCTTGCGTGGCCACTTCCAAAATCTCGGCCATGGTGCGAGCCGGATCGTTGGTGCGCGTGGTGGTTTTGACCCGTGGTTTCGAGCTGAAATGGACTAACTGGTTCATTCCTTGAGTATAGGCAGTTGCCACCGATTCGTGGCGTCATTTTTCGCGGGAAAATCCCCGAGCACCGGCACGCGCTGGGGTTCAGGACTCGCTGGTGCTGATCAGGGCGCGCAGGGCGGCACCGTTGCTGATCTGGATCTGTTCACGCCCCAGCACCACCCAACCTTCGCGCTCGAAACGGCGCAACAGGCGCGTCACCATCTCGCGCACGGTGCCCAGCTCGTCGGCCAGCATCTGGTGCGTCAGCCGCAGCGGCGTGCCACGGCCAAGCAAGGCGGCCGCCAGGCGGCGGTCGAGCCGGTGAAATGCCACGGCGTCGATCAGGCTGGTGAGATCGGCCATGCGTTCGGCAAACAAGCCCAGTACCGCATGGCGAAACGCCGGTGTCTCCAGCCAGCGCTGGAACAAGCCGGCCGGGATCAGCAACAGCTCGCTGGGCTTGGTCGTGATGCCTTGCGCCGAGAACGGCTGGGTGCGGAACAGGCAGGCCGCCGAGACCAGGCACAACTCGCCCGGCACCACCCGGTACAACTCCAACGAGCGGCCATCGCCCGAGCGCCGTGACACCTTGATTTCGCCTTGCAGCACCAGCGGAAAACCCTGGCAGGCGTCGTTCTCGCTGAACAGGACCGTATCGGCCGCAACCTGCACCGGCCTGAGCGCGTCACGCAAGCTCTCCAGCGTGGGCTGAACCTGATCCAGCGCCGGGTACAGATCGACGATCAGCGCGTCGGGCGCAGGAAGTTCCATGTCCTCAGCTGCTGACGGTGTAACCTTCTTCGGCAATGGCCTTGGCCAAGGCCTGGGCATCCTGAGTCGATTCCACTTCGACGCGGTTGGCCGCGCGGTCGATCCTGACCTCGGCGGAGCGGTCCAGCTGACGCACCGCACGCGTGACGGCTTTTTCACAATGTTCGCAGCTCATGCCCTGCACGTTGAAGACATATTTCATTCGTTTACCCCCGGCTTATGAAGAGACAGCACAATCCGTATTGTGAACCTTGAGCAGCTCTTTTCGATCCCAACACCATGACAGATTCAAACAACGGCGCAACCCCCCTGCGCATCGACCTCGGCATCCACGGAATGACCTGCGCGTCCTGCGTCGCGCGGGCCGAGCGCGCCCTGAAAAAGGTCCCCGGTGTGCAGGAGGTGGCCGTCAACCTGGCCACCGAATCGGCACGGGTGCTGGTGGCGCCGGGCGAGCAGATCGAGGCCCGTCTGCGCCGCGCCGTGCGCGATGCCGGCTATGAACCGGTGGCCGCCAACAGCGCGATCGACGCCCGACCCGAGTCGGCCTGGTCCGGCTTTGGGCCGGTGGCACTGGGCATCGCCCTGTCATTGCCCTTGCTGCTGCCGATGCTGGGCGATCTGGCCGGTCAGCACTGGATGCTGCCAGCCTGGCTGCAGTTCGTGCTGGCCACGCCGGTGCAGTTCCTGCTGGGTGCGCGCTTCTACAAGGCCGGCTGGCACGCGCTGAAAGCGCTCAGCGGCAACATGGATCTGCTGGTGGCGATCGGCACCAGCGCCGGCTGGGCCTTGTCGGTCTGGCTCTGGCTGAGTGCCCCCGAAGGGGTCATGCCGCACCTGTATTTCGAGGCCTCGGCGGTCGTGATCACGCTGGTGTTGCTGGGCAAGTGGCTGGAAGCACGCGCCAAGCGGCAAACCACGTCGGCGATCCGGGCGCTGCACGCGCTGCGACCCGAGACCGCCCATCTGCTCGGCCTGGACGGCGAAGTCGATGTGCCGATCGATGAAATCATGCCCGGTGACGAGTTGGTGGTGCGCCCCGGCGAGCGCTTTGCGGTGGACGGCGAAGTGCTTGAAGGCCAGACCCAGGTCGATGAATCGATGCTGACCGGGGAACCTCTGCCGGTGGCCAAAACCGCAGGTGATGCCGTCACCGGTGGCACGCTCAATGGCGACGGCCGTGTGGTGCTGCGCGTCAAGGCAGTCGGTGTCGACACCGTGCTAGCCAACATCATCCGATTGGTCGAAGACGCGCAAGCCGCCAAGGCACCGATCCAGCGTCTGGTGGACCAGGTCAGCGCGGTGTTCGTGCCGGTGGTGCTGGTGCTGGCATTGCT
>ERZ1034363.1472-NODE-1472-length-13292-cov-4.566250_pt1 | contig 13292 bp, 13 predicted proteins | sample MGYA00520616_ERZ1034363 | MGnify/ENA primary metagenome ERZ1034363 (study PRJEB33736, sample SAMEA104284506) | Azolla filiculoides | biome: Urban; feature: Water surface; material: Ditch water | place: Netherlands | collected 2015-10-28 | depth 0-0.1 m ...
GACATCAAAGATGCGGTGTGGGATGAGCTCAAGTCTCATTTCCGCCCTGAGTTCTTAAACCGCATCGACGAGACTGTGGTGTTCCACGCCTTGGATGCCGAGCACATTGCCAGCATCGCAGGCATTCAGCTCAAGATCTTGGGTGCACGCCTGACCAAGATGGACTTGACCTTGGATGTGTCGCCAGCCGCATTGGCTGAGTTGGCCAAGGTGGGCTTTGACCCTGTGTTTGGTGCACGTCCATTGAAGCGTGCCATTCAGCAGCGCATTGAGAACCCATTGTCTAAGTTGTTGCTAGAAGGCAAGTTCTTGCCCAAAGACACGATTGCGGTCAATGTCGATCCCGTGCGTGCACCCGGTGAATTTGCGTTCACCAAAGCCGAGGTTTGACCTAGGGTAGATGAGGGGGCTTGTCCCCCAGTCGACCGCGCTGATCAAGCGCTGCAGTTAGGATGCTTGCATTCTTTCTGCAGCGCTTTTTTATGACCACTTTGAACCCTGCATCCAACCCTTGGCGCGACGACGCTGCTGTGATCAGCTTGGTGGGCATTGCGCATGCCAGCTCGCACTTTTCGCACCTGTTGTTGCCTCTGATGTTTCCTGTGTTCATCAGCACCTTTGGTTTGAGTTATTCAGAGCTGGGTTTTTTGATGACGGTGTTTTTTGTGGTCTCGGGTGTGGGGCAAGCGACGGCAGGTTTTGTGGTGGACCGCTTGGGTGCGCGTCCTGTGCTATTCGTGGCCTTGCTGTTGTTAGCTGCAGGTTGCATGGTGGTGTCGGTGGCCAATAGCTATGTGGGCTTGATGCTCGGCGCTGCTTTGCTTGGCCTTGGTAATTGTTCTTTTCACCCCGTGGACTTCACCATCCTCAACCAGAAAGTGTCCGCTCCTCGCTTGGGCTATGCCTTCAGTGCGCATGGGCTGACTGGCAATTTAGGCTGGGCGCTTGCGCCTGTGTTCATGGTGGGCTTGAGCGCTGCGTTTGATTGGCGTGTGGCTTACCAAGGAGCGGCCCTGTTGTTTGTCGCCATCCTTGCGCTGTTGCTGTGGCAACGTGACTTGCTGCACGCCGAAGTGGTGAGCCACAAACCGACTGCTGGCGATGCCAGCACCCTAGATTTTTTGAAAATTCCAGTGGTGTGGTGGTGCTTTGGTTTCTTCTTGCTTTCCACCATGACTTTGGCGGTGGTGCAAAGCTTTGCTGTGTCTATCTTGCAAGCGCTGCACCACGTCACCTTTGAGGCCGCCACCTTCACGCTGACGGCGTACATGCTGTGCGCTGCTGCAGGTATGTTTGTGGGCGGCTTTGTGGCAGCGCGTTGGCCGCGTCACAGCGACAAAGTGGTGGCGGGCTGTATGACGGCAGGTGCCATCTGCATGGCTTTGTGCGGCAGTGGTTGGTTGAGTGCAGAGTTCACCATGGTCATCTTGGCTGCCACGGGCTTGGCCATTGGTGTTGGTGGGCCATCGCGCGACATGATGATCAAGAAAGCCACGCCCAAAGGCGCGACAGGCCGTGTGTATGGCATGGTGTATTCGGGGCTGGACACAGGCTTTGCCATCTCTCCACTGATCTTTGGTGTGTTCATGGACCATGGCTGGTATGGAGCCACTTTGCTAGGTGCTGCGCTGGTGCTGATGCTCAGCGTTGTCGTAGCGCTTGGCGTGGGGCGCAGGACAGTGCACGCATAAGGTATATGGACGTGCAATAAAAAAGGGACCGAGAGGTCCCTTTTTGTTTGGCAGAAACTGAATTACTTCAGGTGCTTGCCGATCAAGCCAGCCAATTCAAACATGGTGACTTGGGCTTTGCCGAACACTTGCTTGAGCTTGTCGTCAGCGTTGATGTTGCGCTTGTTGACTTTGTCTTGCAGGCCGTGCTTTTTGATGTATGTCCACATCTTGCTCACGACTTCAGTGCGTGGCACTGCAGTGTGGCCGATCACAGCAGCCAAAGCGGCGCTAGGTGTGAGGGCTTTCATGAACGCAGCGTTAGGCGTGCGTTTTTTGGCAGGGGCCTTTTTCTTAGCAGGAGCCTTTTTGGCTGCTACTTTTTTAGCTGGGGCTTTTTTCGCAACAACTTTCTTAGCTGCTGGCTTTTTAGCTGGAGCGGCTTTCTTGGCAGGCGCTTTTTTAGCGGCTACTTTTTTCGCTGCTGGTTTTTTAGCAGGAGCTGCTTTCTTAGCTGGGGCTGCTTTTTTAGCAGCTGGCTTTTTAGCGGCTACTTTCTTAGCAGGAGCAGCTTTTTTCGCTGCTACTTTTTTTGCGGGAGCAGCTTTTTTTGCTGCCACTTTTTTAGCCGGAGCTTTCTTTGCAGTTGCCATGGTTGTTTTCCTTCTAGAAGTTTTTTTCAAGCCCTTAGAGATATCGCTCTAGAGCATTGCGGATGCTAATTGAGAACAACGTTCTTTCCAAGTGAAAAACGATTTTTTTCATAGCTAAATGTTGTTTTTTTCAATTGCGTTTTTCTATGCACTGAGTTGATGCGCGGCGCATGCATATCGACAAGCAATTTCATGCAGAGTTCAAAGAGTGCAGATGTTTTGAAAACATGTTTCAAATAGTGAAAAATCAACATGCTGCAACGCAGTATTTTTTCTCGATATGAGAAAGTGAATTTCACATATCGGAATATAATTTGTAAAGCATTGTTTTTAAACAAGAAAAATATATTCTTCTATAAGACACAAGACATGCATTCAGTCTTCTATAAGACTTATAGTAGACCCATCGACAACCTTTTAACTTTCTGGAGTGAACCATGCCTCAATCACTGAATGAACAACTCAGCCGCGAACAACAAATCGCAGCCCTCGAAAAAGACTGGGCGACCAACCCACGCTGGAAAGGCGTGAAGCGTGGTTACTCTGCTGCTGACGTCGTGCGTTTGCGCGGCAGCATGCCTATCGAGCACACACTCGCCAAGCGCGGTGCAGAAAAGCTCTGGGAAAAAGTCAACGGCGGCGCCAAGAAAGGCTACGTCAACGCATTCGGCGCGATCTCTGCTGGTCAAGCCATGCAACAAGCCAAAGCTGGCTTGGAAGCTGTGTACTTGTCAGGCTGGCAAGTTGCTGCTGACGGCAACACATCTGAAACCATGTACCCAGACCAATCGCTCTACGCGTACGACTCTGTGCCAACCATGGTTCGCCGCATCAACAACACATTCAAACGCGCTGACGAAATTCAATGGGGCCGTGGCATCAACCCAGGCGACAAAGAATTCATCGACTACTTCTTGCCAATCGTTGCTGACGCTGAAGCCGGTTTCGGTGGCGTGTTGAACGCTTTCGAATTGATGAAGAACATGATCACTGCTGGCGCTGCTGGCGTTCACTTCGAAGACCAATTGGCTGCTGTGAAGAAATGCGGTCACATGGGCGGCAAAGTGTTGGTGCCAACACAAGAAGCTTGCGAGAAATTGATCTCTGCACGTTTCGCTGCTGACGTCATGGGTACATCCACCATCGTGTTGGCCCGTACCGATGCTGAAGCTGCTAACTTGATCACTTCTGACCACGACGCCAACGACAAGCCATTCTTGACAGGCGAGCGCACTCAAGAAGGTTTCTACCGCGTCAAAAACGGTTTGGAACAAGCCATCAGCCGCGGCGTTGCATACGCTCCTTACGCTGACTTGGTGTGGTGCGAAACAGGCGTGCCAGACATCGGCTTCGCTCGCGAATTCGCACAAGCTGTGCACGCTGCATGCCCAGGCAAGCTGTTGTCTTACAACTGCTCACCTTCTTTCAACTGGAAGAAGAACCTCAACGACAGCCAAATCGCTTCGTTCCAAGAAGACTTGTCAGCATTGGGCTACAAGTACCAGTTCATCACATTGGCTGGTATCCACATCAACTGGTACAACACATTCCAGTTCGCCAATGCATACGCCAACGGCGAAGGCATGAAGCACTACGTCAACATGGTGCAAGAGCCTGAATTCGCAGCACGCGACAAGGGTTACACCTTCGTGTCACACCAACAAGAAGTGGGCGCAGGCTACTTCGACGACGTGACCACCGTGATCCAAGGCGGTTCATCTTCTGTGAAAGCCCTCACAGGTTCTACTGAAGAAGAACAGTTCCACTAAGCACTTCAATTGAGAGATGGCCTGAGAAGGCTGTCTCTTGGATTGAACAAGGTTTGAGACCATCCAATGCGTGAGCGTTGGGTGGTTTTTTTGTTTAGGCTTTCAACGCTTGCACTTGTAGACCGCAAATATCTGTTTGCCAAATTCCGGCGTGACATCTTTCACCAGTGTGTCGCCGCCCAATTCAATGGCGTTGTTTTGGCCCAGTTGCAACAAGTTAGCTTCCACGGCATCTGCGTCGCGGTTGTAGATGCCCACTTTGGTGACGACGTTCACATTGACTTTGCCAAGTGACTGGCAGTGTGTCACTTGGTTGGCCTTCATCAGCAGCACGCGTTCAGAGCCTGCGGCTGGTTTGAGAAAGCTATTGGCACAGCCACACAAGAGTGCGGCGCTGAGGCAGGTGAGGGCGGTGTATTTGTTCATAGTGATTTTGGATGATACCTATGCATCAAGGGTGCATCGTGAGGGGCGTAAAATCAGTGTTTTACCGCGATTTAAATAACATACACATGGTTCAGATTACTCTTCCCGACGGTTCGCAACGTGAATTTCCAGGCCCCGTGACCGTGGCCGAAGTGGCCGCATCCATCGGTGCTGGCTTGGCCAAGGCTGCATTGGCTGGCAAGGTCGATGGCAAGGTGGTGGACACCAGCTACACAATGAGCAGCAATGCGAACTTGGCCATCATCACGGCCAAAGATGCTGAAGGCTTGGAGGTGATTCGTCACTCCACCGCCCACTTGTTAGCCTATGCGGTGAAAGAGCTGTACCCAGAAGCACAAGTGACCATTGGCCCCGTCATTGACGACGGCTTCTTTTACGACTTCTCGTTCACCCGCGGCTTCACCCCCGAAGACTTGGTAGCCATTGAAAAGCGCATGACCGAGTTGGCCAACAAAGACGAGCCCGTGGTGCGCCGCGTGTTGCCACGCGACGAAGCCGTGGCTTACTTCAAGAGTCTGGGCGAGCACTACAAGGCCGAAATCATTGCCAGCATCCCTAGCAATGAAGACGTGAGCCTGTACCGCGAAGGCGCTTTTGAAGACTTGTGCCGTGGCCCACACGTGCCCAGCACTGGCAAGCTCAAGCATTTCAAGCTGATGAAAGTGGCCGGTGCTTATTGGCGCGGTGACCACAAAAACGAAATGCTGCAACGCATTTACGGCACAGCATGGGCCAGCAAAGACGATTTGCAGCTCTACCTCAAGCGCCTCGAAGAAGCTGAGAAGCGCGACCACCGCAAGCTGGGCCGTGAGCTGGACTTGTTTCACATCGACGAGCACGCGCCTGGTTTGGTGTTCTGGCACCCCAAGGGTTGGAGCGTGTGGCAAACCATCGAGCAGTACATGCGTCAGGTTTACCGCGACAACGGTTACCTCGAAGTCAAAGGCCCGCAAATCATTGACAAGTCGCTGTGGGAAAAAACCGGCCACTGGGACAAGTACCGCGACAACATGTTCACCACCGAGTCTGAAAAGCGTGACTACGCTTTGAAGCCGATGAACTGCCCGGGTCACATCTTGATCTTCAAGCAAGGCATCAAGAGCTACCGCGATCTGCCATTGCGCTACGGCGAGTTTGGCCAGTGCCACCGCAACGAGCCATCCGGCGGCTTGCACGGCATCATGCGCGTGCGTGGCTTTACCCAAGACGACGGCCACATCTTCTGTACCGAAGACCAAATCTTGCCCGAGTGCGACACCTTCACCAAGGTGCTCAAGAAGGTCTACCAAGACTTTGGCTTCACCGACATCTTGTACAAAGTCTCAACCCGCCCAGCAGCCCGCATTGGTTCTGACGAGTTGTGGGACAAGGCCGAAAAGGCTTTGATGGACAGCTTGACGGCGTCTGGTTGCGAGTACGTCATCTCTGAAGGTGACGGCGCTTTCTACGGCCCCAAGATTGAATACACCCTCAAAGACGCGATTGGCCGAGAGTGGCAGTGCGGCACGATTCAGGTCGACTTCAACCTCTCTGAGCGCTTGGACGCTGAGTACACGGCCGAGGACGGCTCACGCCAACGTCCCGTCATCTTGCACCGCGCCATCGTGGGCAGCATGGAGCGTTTCATCGGAATTTTGATCGAGCAGCACGCCGGCGCCTTGCCCACTTGGCTGGCTCCAACCCAAGTTTCGGTGCTCAATATCACCGATTCACAGGCCGAATATTGCCAAGAAGTTGCAAAAACACTGCGAAATCAAGGGCTTAGGGTCGATTTAGACCTCCGCAACGAGAAAATCACGTATAAAATACGCGAGCATTCAATGCAAAAGCTTCCCTACATCTTGGTCGTAGGCGACAAAGAGAAGGAAGCTGGCGCCGTCGCAGTGCGCGCCCGAGGCAATCAAGACCTCGGTGTGATGTCCCTCGAAGCCTTCTCTCAAAAGATTGCCTCTGACATCTCTCTCAAAAGCTAATTTCATTTAGGAATTGCCAAGAGTTGTGCGTCGCACACGTGTGTCGGTTTGTTTTTGATTTTTAAGGATAGTCACCATCGCTACAGAATTTCGCGACCGCCGCCAGCGCGAGGAACGCAAACACCGCCTTAACCGGGAAATCATGGCCCCGGAAGTCCGCCTTTCAGGTCCTGACAACGAACCCCTCGGTATCGTGAGCTTGGCTGATGCCTTGCGCATGGCCGGTGAGATTGACGTTGACTTGGTTGAAATTGCCGCCACGGCTGTGCCGCCGGTGTGCCGTTTGATGGACTACGGTAAGTTCAAGTACCAAGAGCAAAAGAAGGCTGCCGAAGCGAAGTCCAAGCAAAAGGTCATCGAGGTCAAGGAAATCAAGTTCCGTCCCGGTACCGATGATGGTGACTACAACATCAAGATGCGCAACATCAAGCGCTTCTTAGATGACGGTGACAAATGCAAGATCACGCTGCGCTTTCGTGGCCGCGAGATCACGCATCAAGAAATCGGTATGGCGCTGTTGCAGCGCATCCGTGATGAGTTGGCGGACCTGATCGTTGTTGAACAGTTCCCCAAGCTCGAAGGGCGTCAGATGATCATGATGATCGCGCCTGGTAAGAAGAAATCGGGTGGCGCCGCCAAACCCGCTGCAGAAGCTGCTCCGGCAGCGTCTGCATAAAAGGCGACGCAGATTAGTGTCTCGGGGCTTACAAGACTACGCACCCTGCGTAGGCGCCTCGCGAGCACAAATTAAAGGAGCATCTAAATGCCCAAAATGAAGACCAAAAGCAGCGCTAAAAAGCGCTTCCGCGTTCGTCCAGGCGGTACCGTTAAACGCGGTCAAGCCTTCAAACGTCACATCTTGACTAAGAAGACGACCAAGAACAAGCGTCACTTGCGTGGTGCAGTGAATGTGCATGAGACCAACATGGGTCACATGGCGCAAATGCTGCCCAAGTGCGGCCTGTAATTAACTGACGAACAAGGAGAAAAAATATGCCTCGCGTTAAACGTGGTGTTACGGCCCGTGCCCGTCACAAAAAAGTTCTGGCTTTAGCCAAAGGTTTCCGCGGTCGCCGCGGTAACGTCTTCCGCATCGCTAAACAAGCGGTGATGAAGGCCGGTCAATATGCTTACCGCGATCGCCGCACTAAAAAGCGCGTGTTCCGTCAGCTGTGGATCGCTCGTATCAATGCTGCCGCACGTCAATGCGGTCTGACATACAGCCAATTCGCCAACGGCCTGAAAAAGGCAGCGATCGAAATCGACCGCAAGATGTTGGCCGACTTGGCCGTTCACGACATGGCTGCTTTCACCAGCATCGTGAATCAAGTCAAAGCCAAATTGGCCGCTTGATAGTCAAGGGTTAACCACCCACGAGTAAAGGGGTTGGGGCTACACAGCTTCAATCCCTTTTTTGTTTTCTCATTCCCCGAATTCTTATGAACGAGTTGGACTCTCTGGTCGCCAGTGCCCAGGCCCTGTTTGCGCAAAGCACCACACCGGCTGATCTTGAAAACGCCAAGGCCCAGTTCTTGGGCAAGTCAGGCCGCATCACCGAGATGATGAAAGGCATGGCCGCATTGAGCGTCGAAGAAAAGAAATCGACCGGTGCCGCCATCAACGTGGCCAAGCAAGCGATTGAAGCCGCGCTCACGGCACGCCGCCAAGCCTTGGCCGACGCCGAACTCGAGACCCAACTCAAAGCCGAAGCCTTGGATGTGACCTTGCCCGGTCGCGCTCGCATGGCTGGCGGTTTGCATCCTGTGACCATCACGCTCGAACGCGTTGAAGCCATTTTTGGCTCCATGGGTTTTGAAGTGGCCCAAGGCCCAGAGATCGAAACCGACTGGTTCAACTTCACCGCGCTCAACACGCCTGAAGACCATCCCGCACGCTCCATGCACGACACCTTCTATGTGGAAGGTGGCAGTGCCGAAGCCCCCAACTTGCTGCGCACGCACACCAGCCCCATGCAAGTGCGCCACGCCGTGCAACACGTCAAGCGCTACCAAGCGCGCTTGGATGCCGGTCAAGGCATGCCCGAAATTCGCGTCATCGCGCCAGGCCGCACCTACCGTGTGGACAGCGATGCCACGCACTCGCCCATGTTCCACCAATGCGAAGGCTTGTGGATTGGCGAGAACGTGAGCTTCAAAGACCTCAAAGTGGTCATCACCGATTTCTGCCGCACGTATTTTGAGAGCGACGATTTGGTGCTGCGCTTCCGCCCCAGCTTCTTCCCATTCACAGAGCCCAGCGCTGAGATTGACATCCAATTCCAAAGCGGCGCTTTGGCGGGCCGTTGGCTCGAAGTGGGTGGCTCAGGCCAAGTGCATCCGAACGTGGTGCGCAACATGGGCCTCGACCCTGAGCGTTTCATCGGCTTTGCCTTTGGCATGGGCATGGACCGTTTCACCATGCTGCGTTACGGCGTGAACGACTTGCGCTTGTTCTTCGATGGCGACATTCGCTTCTTGAGCCAGTTCCAATAACTTCACGCACACACGAGATTCATCATGCAATTCCCCGAATCCTGGTTGCGCGAATTCTGCAACCCCTCACTCACCACCCAAGAGCTGGCCGACACCTTGACCATGGCCGGTTTGGAAGTGGAAGAACTCCAACCCGTTGCGCCGCCTTTCACAGGCATCGTCGTCGGTGAAATCAAAGAAGCCGTGCAGCACCCCGACGCTGACCGCTTGCGCATTTGCCAAGTGGACGTGGGGCAGGGCGCGTTGCTCAACATCGTGTGCGGTGCACCCAATGCACGCGTAGGCATCAAAATTCCATGCGCCACCGTTGGCGCAGAGTTGCCACCGGGCGAAGACGGCAAGCCCTTCAAAATCAAAGTGGGCAAGCTGCGTGGCGTGGAAAGCCAAGGCATGTTGTGCTCGGCCAAAGAACTCAAAATTGCGGACGACAACGGCGGTTTGCTTGAGTTGCCAGCCGATGCACCTTTGGGTCAAAACATCCGCGAGTACCTGAACCTCGACGACACCTTGATGACCTTGAAGCTCACGCCTAACTTGGCGCATTGCTTGAGCGTGTACGGCATTGCCCGCGAAGTGTCAGCCCTCACAGGCGCACCGTTGAAGGCGCCTATATTCCCAGCCGTTGCCGCGACTAACGCTGACAAAGTTGCTGTGAACATCAGCGCCCCCGATTTGTGTGGCCGTTTCTCAGGCCGCGTGGTGCGCGGCGTGAACACCAAAGCGCAAACGCCTGCATGGATGGTGAACCATTTGGCCCGTTGCGGCCAACGTAGCGTGAGCCCTTTGGTCGACATCTCGAACTACGTGATGTTCGAGCTGGGCCGTCCTTCACACATCTTCGACCTCGACAAAATTCAAGGTGGCTTGGATGTGCGTTGGGGCAAAGCCGGTGAGCAGCTCAAACTCTTGAACGGCAACACCGTGACCGTGGACGACAAAGTGGGCGTCATCGCTGACGCGCATCAAGTCGAGTCACTCGCTGGCATCATGGGCGGCGACGCCACTGCCGTGAATGACGACACGCAAAACATTTATATCGAAGCTGCTTTCTGGTGGCCCTCGGCCATTGCAGGCCGCTCACGCCGCTTCAACTTCAGCACCGATGCTGGCCACCGCTTTGAACGTGGTGTGGATCCTGAGTTGACGGTGGAACACATCGAGCGCATCACCCAGTTGGTGATTGACATTTGTGGCACACCGAACACCACAGTGGGCCCGATTGATGACCAACGCGTCAACATGCCTGTGGCCAAGCCTGTCACGTTGCGCGTGGCACGTGCTGAAAAAGTCATTGGCATGCCGCTGACCCAGCAACGCGTGGCGGATGCTTTGCGTGGCTTGGGCTTGCCCGTGACAGAAGGCGAGGGTGTTGTCACCGTGCAGCCCCCATCCTTCCGTTTCGATTTGCAAATCGAAGAAGACCTGATCGAAGAAGTGGCACGCATGGTGGGTTACAACAACCTGCCCACCACACCACCTTTGGCGCCCATCACGGCTAGTGTGTGCAAAGAGGCGCAACGCAGCCCGCACGCCTTGCGCCACCACTTGGCAGATTTGGGTTACCAAGAAACCATCAACTACAGCTTTGTGGATGAGCGTTGGGAGCACGAGTTGGCAGGCAACGCCAACCCCATCAAACTGCTCAACCCCATCGCCAGTCAAATGAGCGTGATGCGCTCCACCTTGTTGGGGTCCTTGCTCAATGTGGTGAAGTTCAACGTGGACCGCAAGGCCTCACGCGTGCGCGTGTTTGAAATTGGCCGCGTGTTCCACAAAGACGCATCGGTGCAAAACACAGACACCACCGTGCAAGGCTTTGACCAGCCCATGCACGTGGCAGGCATTGCCTTTGGCAGCGCTGCACCTTTGCAATGGGGCACCAAAGAACAAGCCGCAGACTTCTTCGACGTGAAAGCCGATGTGGAAGCCTTGTTGGCCCCCGCTGTGCCGCAGTTTGAAGCGGCTGAGCACCCAGCTATGCATCCAGGTCGTTGTGCCAAGGTCTTGGTCAATGGGCAAGCCGTGGGCCATGTGGGTGAGTTGCACCCACGTTGGCGTCAAAGCTGGGAGCTGACGCAAGCGCCCGTGATGTTTGAACTCTCACTCGATGCCGTGTTGCACCGCGATGTGCCCAAGTCCACCGGTGTGGCCAAGTTCCCTAACGTGGAACGCGACATTGCCGTCATCGTCAAAGACAGCGTCACGCACGCCCAGTTGATGGCTGCGGTGCACGCTGCCAAAACACAAGGCTTGCTGCGCAATGCCGTGTTGTTTGATGTGTATCGCCCCAAGGCAGAAAGTGCTGCCATGGCGATGGACGAGAAGAGCTTGGCCGTGCGCCTCACGCTCAACAGCGATGAGGCTACGTTGAACGAAGCCCAAATCGAAGGCGTGGTGCAAGCGGTGCTGGCTGAGTTGGCCACCCAAGTATCTGCACGCTTGCGCGCTTGATGTTCACACGTTAAAAAGAGAACCGTATGGAACTGTCTTTTGAAAGCCTAGAAACGCCAGCGCTCACCAAAGCGCAGCTGGCTGATTTGTTGTTCGAGCAAATCGGTTTGAACAAACGTGAATCGAAGGACATGATTGATGCCTTCTTTGATTTGATTGCGCAAAGCTTGGTCAATGGCACTGATGTGAAGATTTCTAGCTTCGGCAATTTTCAAATTCGCACCAAAGCACCTCGCCCCGGTCGTAACCCGCGCACAGGGGAGGCCATTCCAATTCAGGCGCGACGTGCGGTGACTTTCCATGCAAGTCACAAGCTGAAAGAGCAAATACAGGGTGACAGTAATCCCAAAGTTGACAACTGATTGAGAAAGAGGCCCACGCGGCCTCTTTTTTTTGACAAAACTGTCAAGCGGCGCGTCGGAAGGTCGAATCTTCGTGTAACCTCTGCGGTCCCGTTCACAAGCTACTGATTTTCATGGAGAAATCCCTCCCTCCCATTCCAGCCAAACGCTACTTCACCATCGGTGAAGTGAGCGAATTGTGCGGCGTCAAGCCGCACGTGCTGCGCTATTGGGAGCAGGAATTCACGCAGCTGCGTCCCATGAAGCGTCGCGGCAATCGCCGCTATTACCAGCACCACGAAGTGCTGATGATTCGCCGCATTCGCGACCTCTTGTATGACCAAGGTTTCACCATCACCGGCGCACGCAACAAGTTGCAAGAGTTGGTGCAATCCGAGCGCGAGCGTCGCCGCGTAGGCGGAGAGTTGATCGATGTGGACTTGCCCGACGACGATGGGTTTGATGATGATTTAGATGTCGACTCAGACGACGTACATGAGCTGCCACCACTTGCCTTGAGCAGCAACGATGAAGCGCTGCAAACCTTGCGTAAAGAACTCACACAAATTCGCGACCTGCTCTCTGAGCTGCACTGAGTAAGCGTTATAATTTCAGCCTGATTCGGTGTGTGGCGCAGCCTGGTAGCGCACTTGCATGGGGTGCAAGGGGTCGAAGGTTCGAATCCTTTCACACCGACCAAAATACAAAAAAAGACCAATAGCTTGTTGAAGTTATTGGTCTTTTTTATTTGTTGTGCCACCTTGAAAAAGGCGATGGTCAGCAACCATCGACCGATGGCAGAATTGTTCGCGTATAAAGGTTTGCCGGAGCAAACTTCGGCTGGCGTGAACGCCACCTACAACCCTAGCTTCAGATCATGAACAAAAATCGTAATTCAGTTGCACCTCTCGTGAATGAGATCGGTGACGTTGATGGCTCTCTCGTCGCGAGGCGCCGCAAGGGTATTTACGTGTTGCCTAATCTGTTCACGCTCGCCGCACTGTTTGGTGGTTTTTACGCGATCGTGATGGCCATGAATGGCAACTACGAGTTGGCAGCGATTGGCGTGTTTTGCGCCTTGGTGCTTGACAGCTTAGACGGCCGCGTGGCCCGTATGACCAATACCCAAAGTGCATTTGGTGAGCAGTATGACTCTCTAACAGATATGGTTTCTTTTGGTGTTGCTCCTGCTTTAATCGCTTACGAATGGGTTCTTAAGGATCTTGGTAAATGGGGCTGGTTGGCAGCATTTATATTCTGTGCGGGCGCCGCATTACGTTTGGCCCGTTTTAATACCAACATTGGGGTGGTTGATAAACGCTTCTTCCAGGGTTTGCCAAGCCCAGCGGCAGCTTCTTTAATCGCCGGTTTTGTTTGGTTAGCCGTGGATAACAAATTGCAGGTTCAAGAGTTGGCTTTGCCTTGGGTGATGTTTGCTCTAACTATTTATGCTGGTATCACCATGGTTTCTAATGCCCTGTTTTACAGTGGTAAAG
>ERZ1034363.1473-NODE-1473-length-13284-cov-2.268948_pt1 | contig 13284 bp, 14 predicted proteins | sample MGYA00520616_ERZ1034363 | MGnify/ENA primary metagenome ERZ1034363 (study PRJEB33736, sample SAMEA104284506) | Azolla filiculoides | biome: Urban; feature: Water surface; material: Ditch water | place: Netherlands | collected 2015-10-28 | depth 0-0.1 m ...
CAGCCGAGCCGGATCCGGTTCGACTCGATCTGCCGGATCAGCTGGGCGTTCTGATCGGCCAGTGCCTCGATCAGCGCCGACGACTCAGCCATCTGCTCGTGCAGGGTCGACACCGTGGCAGCCAGGGCCTGGAGCTCGCTGCGTGTCGCCAGCGCGGGGGCTGCCGGCATGGCGGTGGAGACCTCGGGCGCGATGGCCGGCTCCACCGGCGGCACTGCTGCGGGGGATCTGGCCACCGTCTTCCAGAGTTTCCGGGCGCCTTCGACGACCTTGGGGGCGTTCGTGATGACGTCATCCCAGGGCACCAGTTTCAACACCGTCATCCAGCCTATGGCCATCTGCTGGCTCCGTTCAATGAGAGGGAAGTGAAATTTCCTGGCGTCATGGTCATCACTGTAGCGATGGATGGCCGGGCCGCAAGCGGCAGCAGGCCCGGGCGAGTGGAGCAAATCAGGGTAATCCCCAATAGCCGTTATCAAATCTGTGGACAAGTTAGCAAAGCAAGGTCCATACCATTGTCGCAGCTGGTCTTTATCGAACTGCCTAAAAAACAGGCAAACAAGCGGCAGACAGGGATATCTCCGCTGCGGCCTGGGCGCCCAGCCATCACGACTTCGTCTGGGGCAGTACCTCGGCGGCGCTGCGAAAGGCCTCGACCGCGGCCGGCACGCCACAATAGAGGGTGGCATGCAGCAGCACTTCCTGGATCTCCTGCACAGTGGCGCCGTTGTTGAGCGCACCGCGCAGATGGCCCTTGAGCTCGTTTTGCTTGCCCAGGGCAGTCAGCATCGCCACGGTCACCAGGCTGCGGGTCTTGAGGTCCAGGCCCGGGCGCTGCCAGACCTCGCCCCAGGCGTTGCGCGTGATGTGATGCTGCAGCGGCGCCGTGAAGTCCGTCACGCCAGCATAGGCGCGCTCCACGAAGTCCTCGCCCATGACCTGCTTGCGCATGGCCAGCCCCTTGTCGAATTGTTCGTCGCTCATCTCTGCCCTCGCTAAAAGCCAGATCTTAAGCGGCAACAGCCTGGATTTCTGGCGCCAGGGCGGTCGGTGATGCGCTAGCATCGCCGCATGATTTCCCATTACGAAAGCGTGCGACACGCTGCGCTCTATACCGAAGCCTTCAACGTGCCAGCGCCCGAACAGTTGCCCGGGCGCGACATATGGCCGCGCCGGCCCAGCGTCTTCATCCGGCAGACGCCAGCCACGGTCGAGGAAGGCATCGAGACCGTGCCTGCCGGGCGCGAGCTGGTCCAGGGCCAGTTCGGGCTGCCGCCGGCATGGGCCAAGTCGGCCTCGGACGCCAAGCTGCGCTCGTCCAAGCTGCTCAACGCCAGGCCGGACAGCGTGGTCGGCTCCAAGCATTTCGACAAAGCCTGGAAAGAGTCGCGCCGCTGCATCGTGCCGATGATGGCCTTCTTCGTCGATGACTGGCGCACCGGCCAGCCGGTGCCGACCCGCATTGCGCGCGTCGACGGCCGGCCGATGGGCGTGGCGGGCCTGTGGGAGCGCTGGGGCAGCGCAGCAGGCGAATCCGTGACCGGTTTTTGCCTGCTGACGGTAGGCGCCTACGGTCACGGGCTGCTGCACCGCTACGACCCGCCTGGTGCCGAGAAACGCATGCCGGTCATCCTCAACGAGGGCGCTTACGACGCCTGGCTCAATGCCCCGCTGTCCAAGGCCGCCGAGTTCATGCGCAGCTACCCGGCCAACTGGATGACGGCCAATCCGGTCGAAAAAGGCTGAAGACTGCTGCCCGGGGCTGAGCGGTTTCGCGCTCCGTTTCGGGCTCGGAGCGCGAAATCGGTTGACAATTCGGGCATGAGCCAACTGCTGAACATCGACTTCGTCTCCGATATCTCCTGCCCCTGGTGCGCCATCGGACTGGCCTCGCTGCTGGAGGCGCTCGAGCGCCTGCCGGTCGCCGTGCCGGTCAGCCTGAACCTGCAACCGTTCGAACTCAACCCCGATCTGCCCGAAGGCGGCCAGGACCTGACCGAACATCTGACGCAAAAGTACGGCTCGACGCCCGAGCAACAGGCAGCCGTGCGCGCCACCCTGTGCCAGCGCGGCGCGGCGGTCGGCGTCGAGTTTGCGCCCGAGGGGCGCGGCCGGATCTACAACACCCTCAAGGCCCACCGGCTGCTGCACTGGGCCGCGCTCGAGCACCCCGAGCGCCAGCTCGCGCTCAAGCAGGCGCTGCTGCAAGCCTGCCACCGCGACCGGCTGCCAATGGACGCCGACGACGTGCTGCTGGCCGCCGTCGACAGCGCCGGACTCGAGCGCGAGCAGGCGATCGAACTGCTGGCCGGCGATCAGTTTGCCGAGGAAGTGCGCGAGCGCGAGGCCTTCTACCGCCAGGCGGGCGTGAACTCGGTGCCAACCCTGATCATCGATCAGCGTTATGTGATCACGGGCTGTCACCCGGTCGAGGTACTCGAGCAGGCGCTGACGCAGATCATCTCGACCGGCCAGAAGGCCTGAGCGCAATGGCCAGGATCGTCGTTTACTGCCAGCCCGGCGCCAAGCAGACCCAGCTCGCGGGCCTGTTCGACGGCAAGCCCAAGATCCAGCTCAAGGCGCCGCCGGTCGACGGCGAAGCCAACAAGGCATTGATCGCCTTCCTGTCCAAGCAATGCGGCGTGCCCAAATCGGCCATCAGCATCGAGATGGGCGCCAGCGGCCGCACCAAGCGGGTCGAGGTCGACGGGCTCGACGATGCCGCGCTCAGGCTGGCGCTGGGGCTCGGCGACTGAGGGTTCCTGCCTGGCCGCGCAGTAGGGTAGTCGGGCAGCCAAAAAGCCTCGACGAGGCCGCCAGCCAGGACTAGTTGAGCAGCATCTGGGGTCGCTGCGGTTCGGCTTCACTGTCTTGCTCGGCGAGCTGCAGCGACTCGCACAGGTCACGGCATTCACCGGCCAGGCGCGTGCACAGGCCGAGGAAATAGGCCTGCTGCTCGGCCTCCTGCTGGCGAAAATGGCCAATGCCCTCGCCGCCCACCATGGTCAGCAAGGACTCGAGCTGGGCCAGCTTGCTGCCAAGCCGCTCGAAACGGCCATGCGGTCCCGATCGTTTGTCCATCCGGTGTCACTCCCAGATTGATTCCGCACCCCGTCGTGCGTTTGGGCGATTCTAGCGTTTAGCTACCGTGATTCCAAAAGAGTCACGCATGCAAAAAAGAAACCCGGCACCAGACCGGGTTCAAAGACGTTACCTTCCCCCCCTCACATCAAGATGTTGATTCAGGGTAACGCCGATAATCGAAGCAGAATCCCACACCCAACTCGATTGGGATTAGGTTATCAGATCGAAGCGGGATGCATAGAGGGGATTGCTCCCAAAAGATGTCACAAAATCCGGCTAATTTGATCCCTGGTTGAATTGCCTTATTTTTGAGCATGGAAAAAAATACCATGCAGGGCAATCACTTGCAGACTTGTTGCCGGGTTTGTCCACAGCCTTGACCACGGCCGATGGGGATTACTGTGACAGCGTCATGTCAACGCTCAAACCAGGCCTTCGGCCTTGAGCGCCGCCTGCACGGCCGGACGGGCCGCCACCCGGGCCTGGTAGGCCAGCAGCAAGGGCCAGCTGCCGAGGTCGAGCTGGATGAACTTGGCCCAGTTCAGGACCGTGAACAGGTAGGCGTCGGCGACCGTGAATTCGCTGCCGAGCAGGTAATCCCGGCCCTCGAGCTGCTGCGCGATGTAGGCTAGGCGGCGCTCGAGGTTGGCGCGCGCGATGTCCTTCCACTCCTGCGGTGCCTTCGAGTTGAAGAAGGGGCTGAAGGACTTGTGCACTTCAGTGCCGATGAAGGTCAGCCAGGCCTGGAGCTGGTAGCGCGCGATGCTGCCGTTGGCCGGAGCGAGCTGCTTCTCAGGCACGAGGTCGGCCAGGTATTGGACAATCGCCGGGCCTTCGGTCAGCAGTTCACCGCCGTCGAGCAGCAGTGCCGGCACATAGCCCTTGGGGTTGATGGCCAGGTAATCCTGACCAGAGGCGGTCGTCTTGCGCGCCAGATCGACCACTTCGCTCTCGTAGGGCAGGCCGAGCTCTTCGAGCACGATATGCGGGGACAGCGAGCAGGCGCCGGGCTTGAGGAACAGCTTCATCTGGTTTTACCTTTCGGTTTCGGGGGTGGAGGAAATTTCAGCGGCCTCGCCGAGGGCCTTCTCGAGCGCTTGCTCGACCGCCGCGATGCGCGACTGGCAGACCTGGTAGGCAGCGACCGATTCGGTCACGATGGCGAGCAGGTCATCGATATTGGGTTCGTCCTGCTCACGCAGGGTCTGGGCGTGACGTTGCAGCACGCCGTAGGCATCCCTGAAGGTCTTGGCTTTCATGCTGGGTTCTCTTTCAGATCATCGGTCGGGGAAGGGTCGGCGGGCCCGGTGGCCTGCGCGAGCCGCTGGCCGTCGTGGAACTGGATCTGCAGCAGCTGGCCTGGCCTGAGCTCGGTCGCGCGCTGCAGCAGCTGGCCCGAGCCGGCATCGCGCACGATCGCGAAGCCACGCGCCAGCGTCTTGTCGGGGCCCTGGCCGGCAATCTCGCGCATCAGCGCGCGCGAGGACTCGCTGGCCTGGCGCAGCGCCAGCCTGGCCGGGGTCTGCACCTCGGACCAGGCGGCCGGTACGCGGTGGCGGGCCGCATCGAGCTGACGCAGCGCCAGCACGCGCACCTGCGCCTCGGTCTGCTGCGCCTGGCTGCGGGCCTGCGCGATGCTGCGCTGGCCGAGCCGGGCGATGGCCTCGAAATGCGCGCGTGCCTCGGCGGCGCGCCGCACGATCAGCTGTTCGATGCCGGCAATCACCTTGGACGGGGTGTCGAAGCGCTGCTGCGCGACCTCGTCGAGCAGGCCGCTGTCGCGCTCGTGGCCGATCCCGGTCAGCAGCGGCAGCTCGAGCTCGCAGCAGGTGCGCGCGAGTTCATAGTCGTTGAGCCAGGCCAGGTCGTTGACCGCGCCGCCGCCGCGGATGATGGCGACCGCATCGGGCCTGCTCGCCCGGTCCAGCCCTGGCAGCGCCTTGAGCAGCACGCTGCGGATTTCCGCCGCCGCGCCTTCGCCCTGGAAGCGGCTGTAGGCGTAATCGAAACGACAGACGCCGTGGCGCTGCAAGCGGGCCGCCTCGGCCTGGAAGTCGCCCAGACCGGCAGCGCCTTCGGGCGCGATCACGAGTACCCGCTGGTAGTCCCAGGGCGGCGCGAGCTGCTTTTGCCGCGCATAGAGCCCCTCGCGCTGCAACCGCTCGCGGATCTCGCGCTTCCTGGCCTCGAGGTCGCCGAGGGTATAGCCGGAATCGATCGCATCGAGCTCGAGGCTGAAGCCGTATTGTGGCTTGAACACCGGCCGCGCCCGCACCAGCAGCTTGATGCCCGGGCCCAGGGTGGCGCCGGTGGCGCGCTCGAACTCGGGCAGGATGCGGCTGGCGTTCGAAGCCCAGATCATGCCATTGGCCTTGGCCAGCACCTGGCCCGAGGCATCGCGCTCGGACAGCTCGAGGTAGACATGGCCGTTGCGCAGGCGCGCGTCGAGCACCTCGACCAGGGTCCAGAGACCGGCGGGGAAGGACTGTGCGACCAGCTGGGAGACGCCAGCGAGCAGCTGCGACAGGCTGATGCCAGGCTGGCGCAGCGGGCTGGGACTGGAATAGGCCGCAGTGGGCTCCGAGGCGGCAGCCAGTCGACTGCCAGGAACGGCCAGCTCATCGGCGGCGGCCGGAATCCGTGAGGGGAAGGCGACCGCCGCAGAAGCGCCGTCAGGCGACAGCTGCGCGCTGGCATCGACCAGGCCGGCCGGCAGCCAGGCGGCAAAGGGCGCGAGCTCGCGACCTGCGGGCACATACCACTGCCGCAAGGTCGGGTCCCAGCGCGCGCCGAGCGCCTTGGCGCTGTCCTTGTCGCGAAAGGGTACTTGGAGGTAGGTGGCGGACATCGGCGTATTTTGGCCCATGCCCCCGCCACCTTCCGGCGCAGGGCTTAGCGCGCCTGCTGGATGCCGGACAGCAGCCAGCCGCCCGAACCGGTGCGCGACTTGGTCAGGTGCCAGACTTCGTCGAAGGCTTCGGGCGCGGAGCCCTTCTCCTCGAGGATCTGGCCGGTGAAGCGCACGCTGACGACATAGCGCGCGGCGTCCTCGACCACCTCGAGCACATCGGCGCCCAGGGTGACGACTTCGGTCTGCTGCGCAGCGGCACCGCGCTCGACGATGTCCGTCTTGAGCTCGGCGAACATCTCGGGCGTGGTGACCTCGCGCAGCTCGTCGAGGTTGGCGCTGTCGTTGGCCGCCTGCAGGCGGATGAAGTTGACCTTGGCGTTGCGCACGAAGGCCTCGACATCGAAGCCGGCCGGGATCACCGCAGCCTGGGCCGGGGCTGCCGACAGGCCGGCACCGATGGCGGAAGCCGGGGCCGGGCTGGCACCGAGACTCGAGCCGAACAGCGAGGAGCCGGTCGAAGCACCCGCTGCCGGGCTGGCAGCCGGGCTGGCCGGCGGCATCGAGACATCGAAGCTGCGCGGGGCTGGCGCATCGGATTCGGCGCCACGGAACATGCCACCGGCACCAGCACCAGCGCCTGCCATGGCGGGATTGCGGGCCGCGGCACGGCGGCGCATGATGAAACCGATCACCGCGACCGCGACCATGACCAGCAGGCCGATCATCATCATCGAGGCCAGCTCATCGCCGAAGCCGAAATGCGAAGCCAGCGCGGCCAGGCCGATACCGGCGGCGATGCCGGCCAACGGGCCCATCCAGGAGCGCTTGGACTGCGCGGCAGCGGGCGCGGCGGCCATGGTGCCTTGCGCTGGCGTGGTGGCGGCCATCGGGGCGGTCGGCGTCTGGGCCGGCGTCGCGCCCGGCGTCTTGCCGACCGTCATCTCGCGTTGCATGCCGGCGGACTTGCCGCCGCCCAGGCGTTTGGCGGCATCGGCATCGCCGACGCCAAAGGTGAGACCCAGGGCCAGGACGGCCGCGAGCAGGGACATGGTTTTCATCTTGCACTCCAGTGAGAAAGTTGCTTCACGCTGCACAGGATAGCGGTTTTACCCACATAAAAAAGCAGAATCTCTCTGATTGAAGATCAGTCAATACCTGAACATCAAGCGCAGATCAGACCAGGTGGCACTCAGGGTCGGCGGTTCAGCGCGCGCAGAGGGCGCAGCAGGTCGCGCAAGCCGTTGTGGTCGATGGTCTGCATCAGCGCCAGCAGGCGACCGATGTCGCCCGCCGGAAAACCCTCGCGCGCGAACCAGTTCAGGTAGTGGCCCGGCAGGTCGGCGATCGGCCGGCCCTGGTACTTGCCAAAGGGCATCTCGACCGTCAGCAGGCGTTCGAGCTGGGCCGGGTCGAAGGCATACATGACGGGATGGGCAGGCAATCTCGGGCCCAGTGGCGGTTCGGCGGACTCAGCCGACCAGCTGCGACAGCAGGTTGGCGACCTGCTTGCGCAGTGCCTCGTTCTCGGCGCTGAGCTCGGCCACCCGCTTGTGCAGCGCCTGCAGCTCGCTCGCCTGATCGGCAGCAGCCGACGGATCGGATGGATCGGACGCGGCGGCGCCCTCGCCTTCACGGGCCGCGGTCTTCGCGCGGGGCTTGCGCTGGGCGTCGCGCACGCGCTTGGCGGCCTGCTTGAGCTCTTCCTTGCCGGCAACGGCGGCGGCTTTCTGCTCCTCGGGCGGCAGGGTCGCGACGGCGGCGGCGGCATTGATCGAGATCGCGCCCGACTTGAGCGCGGCCACCAGCTCGGGCTCGGCCTGCTGGTGGATCTTCTCGATCATCGCGACCTGGCTGCTGCTCAGGCGGGCGGCGCGCGCCAGGTCCTCGCGGCTCTTGAGCGGCGCGGGCTCGGGATAGCTGGATTCGCCCTCCCAGGGCAGGTCTTCGGCCTCGGCGGTCTGCGGGGCTGCCGCATCGGCAGCGCCCTGCTGCGCTTGCTGGGCCGAGGCCTCGAGGAAGCGGGCCCGGCGCGCGGCGACGATCTCGCGCTGGCGCAAGGCCAGCACGCCGCGCTGGAAATCCGACACGCTGCGCCGGCCCAGGTGCTGGTCGATCATCCACAGGTGCACGTCCTCGATGTCCTTGAAGCGCTTGCTCTGCACGGTCTGGAACGGCAGGCCATGCTGGCGGCAGATCGCATAGCGGTTGTGGCCGTCGACCAGCAGCTCGCCCCACAGCACCAGCGCATCGCGACAGCCCTCGGCCAGCAGGCTGCGCTCGAGCGCCTCGTATTCCTCGGGCGTGAGGGGGTCGATATAGGCCTTGAGTTCCTCGTTGACGACGATGTCCATGCTGCGCTCGGTTTGATGTGGGAGGGGCCGGATTGTAGTGGTGAGGCGCCCGGGCCAGAAAAGACAAAGGGCGTACCCGCCAAGGATACGCCCCGTCACAGTCCGGTAGGGCCGGAATCAGGCCTTGGCCGGTGCCACCGCCATCTTCGCGACCTGCTGGTCCAGGATCAGCTCGGGCTCCTGCGCTTCGGTCAAGGTCGGATGATCCAGGCCTTGCTGCAGACGCTGCATGTCGAGGTCACCGGTCCACTTGGCGACCACCAGCGTGGCGACGCCGTTGCCGACCAGGTTGGTCAGCGCACGGGCTTCGGACATGAAGCGGTCGATGCCGAGGATCAGCGCCAGACCGGCAACCGGCACGCCACCGACGGCCGACAGCGTGGCCGCCAGCACGATGAAGCCGCTGCCGGTGATGCCGGCCGCGCCCTTGGAGGTCAGCAGCAGCACGGCCAGCAGGGTCAGCTGCTGGGTCAGGTCCATCGGCGTGTCGGTGGCCTGGGCGATGAAGACCGCGGCCATGGTCAGGTAGATCGAGGTGCCGTCGAGGTTGAACGAGTAGCCGGTCGGAATCACGAGGCCGACCACCGACTTGCGCGCGCCGAGGTTCTCGAGCTTTTCCATCATGCGCGGCAGCACCGACTCGGACGACGAGGTGCCGAGCACGATCAGCAGCTCTTCCTTGATGTAGCGCACGAACTTGAACACGCTGAAGCCATGCAGGCGGCTGACGATGCCGAGCACGACGAAGACGAAGATCAGGCAGGTCAGGTAGAAGGTGCCCATCAGCTTGCCGAGCGAGAACAGCGAACCCACGCCGTACTTGCCGATCGTGAACGCCATCGCGCCGAAAGCACCGATCGGAGCCACCTTCATGATGATGCCGACGATGTCGAACAGCACATGCGAGAACTTCTCGATGAAGTCGAACACCATGGTGCCGCGACCGCCGAACTTGTGCAGCGCGAAGCCGAACAGCACCGAGAACAGCAGCACCTGCAGGATTTCGCCCTTGGCGAAGGCGTCCACCACCGAGGTCGGGATCACGTTGAGCAGGAAATCGACCGTGCCCTGCATCTTGCCGGGGGCGGTGTAGGCCGCGATGCCCTTGGTGTCGAGCGTGGTCGGATCGACATGCATGCCCGAGCCGGGTTGCAGCAGGTTGACCACGACCAGGCCGATGACCAGCGCCAGGGTCGACATGATCTCGAAATACAGCAGCGCCAGGCCGCCGGTCTTGCCGACCTTCTTCATGTCCTCCATGCCGGCAATGCCGACCACGACGGTACAGAAGATGATCGGCGCGATGATCATCTTGATGAGCTTGATGAAACCGTCACCGAGCGGCTTCATCTGGGCGCCGAGTTCCGGCTGGAAATGGCCCAGCAGCACGCCGATCGTGACGGCGGCCAGGACCTGGACGTAGAGGGACTTGTAGAGAGGCTTTCGCGCAGTTGTAGTGGCCATGGCGACGGACTCGGTTGGAGATTGAAGGGGGTAGCGCAGGCACCAGGACCTGCCCCGGCACCCGCAGTGCGGGAAAGGTCGTAACGATACGCAGCGCCCGCGAAACTGCCAACTGTGGCGTTCAACAGTCGGGTTTACCCTAGTTGTCGGCGGCGATGGCCAGCCTGACCTCAGCCAGCAGCCCATGACCGACCCGCTGCTCGAAGCTCTGATGCACCGCCTGCGCCGCCTGCTGCAACGCGGCGCGCTCGAGCCCGCTGAGGGCATGGACGCGCAGATGCGGCAGCTGCAGGACCTGCGCCAGCGCCTGGCGGTCGAGTTCGGCCGAGAGCCGGCTGCCGAACTCGAGCGACTCGGCTAGGGCCTGCTGCAGCAGTTCCCGGTTCGGCGCGGACAGGCTGGTCCAGAAACGCGGATGGCTGACCACCGCATAGCCCAGATAGCCGTGGTGGGTCAGGGTCAGATCGGTCTGCACGGCTTGCAGGCCCTGGGTCAGGAAGTTCGAGAGCGGGTTCTCGGCGCCATCGACGACCCGCCTGGCCAGGGCGCGGCGCGTCTCGCCAAAGGGCAACACCACCGGTTCGGCGCCGAGCGCACGCATCTGGGCCACCAGCACGCGCGAGGCCTGCACGCGCAGCCGCAAGCCCTTGAAGTCGGCCGGCGCACGCAGCGGCCGGTTCGCGCTCATCTGCTTGAAACTGCCGTCCATGAAGCCGAGTCCGACCATCTGCTGGTGCGCGAGCCGCTCGAGCAGGCGGCGCCCGACCGGCCCCTGCGTCACGCGCCGCACCTGGGCCAGGTCATCGAACAGGAAGGGCAGATCGAAGACCTCGAACTCGGGCAGGCCGGCCTGACCGAACTTGGACAGCGAGGGCGCCAGCAGCTCGACCGCGCCGAGCTTGAGTGCCTCGAGCTCGTCCTCGTCGCCGTAGAGCTGCGAGTCGGGATAGACCTCGACCCGGATCCGGCCCGCGCTGCGCTCGGCCACCAGGCGCTGGAAATGCAGCGCCATCTGGCCCTTGGGTGTGCCGGACGCGACCACATGCGAGAAGCGCACCAGCAGCTCGGGCCTGGCCGCCCGTGCCGGAGCAGCCCCCCCCAGTGCGGCCAGCCCGGCCAGCGACGCCAGCCCGCCGGCCAGCAGCAGGCGCCGGCGCAAGGCTCGGGCGCGGTCGGGACGGACTCGGTGCGGCATGTCCGCTATGCTAAGCGCATTCCACGACCATGAAGACCGAGCCCGCCGTAGACCTCGACCCGCTCGACCTGGACGCCCGCCAGGCTTCGGCTTCGAGCCGGCGCGCCCTGCTCTGGCTGGTGGGCCTGTTCGGGCTGGTGACGGCCTGCATCGTGCTGCTGGCGCTGTTCCTGCGTGATGTCGAGGCGCAGGAGGAGGAACTGCGCCGCGCCGCCGACGCCCAATGGCTCGAGCAGACGCTGCGCTTTCATTTCGAGCGGCTCGAACGCGACCTGGCACAGCTTGAAGGCACTCAGCCGACACCGGACCCAGAGCACAGCCAAACGCTGGAACCGCAACGAGCCGGCCTGCTCTGGCGCGGCGAGGGCGTGATCGCCTGGCAGGGCTGGCTGGCGGCCGAGCGGCTGGGCAACCCCGAGCAATGGCCCGCCATCATGGCGACCGCCGAGCTCCAGCCCGAGGACAGCGGCACGCTGGCGGTGATGCTCGACACCGGGCGCGGCCTGCAACGCCCCGCCTACGCCGGCCCGCTGCCAGGTGGCCAGCGCCCCGGCGACCCGCTGCTCTGGCTGGCGGTGCCGAGGTTCGAGCAGGGCCAGTTTCTGGGCAACCAGGTCGCGGCGATCCGGATCGAGCGTGCGCTGGAACAGATCGTTCCGGCCTGGTTCCTGGCCGACCATGCCCTGCTGACGCTGGACGACGAGGCCGGGCTGGCGACGTCAGCCCAACCAGGCTTGCGCTACCCGGTCGCCATGCCGCTGCCCGGCGCACAGTGGAAACTGGCGGTCGAGCTGCTGCAAGCCCGCCCGGCCATCGCGCCGCGCGCCTTCTTCGGCATTGCGCTGCTCTGCCTCGGCGCGATGCTGGTCGCGCTCTATTTTTTCTGGCGCGGATCGCTGCGCCGGCGCCAGGCCGAACGACGACTGCAGACCCAGATCGCACTGCGCAGCGCGATGGAACGTTCGGTCACGCTGGGCCTGCTGGCCAGGGACCTGGACGGTCAATGCCTCTACGCCAATCCGGCCTTCTGCCGCATGCTGGGCTGGTCGGCGCGCGAGCTGGCGGCCACGGCTGGCTGGCCGCAGGCATTGGCGGCCAGCCTCGATGCGCTGCCGACGGCTACAGACGTGACCTCCGGACTGAGCTCCGGGATCGAGCTGCAGCTGCAGCACCGCGACGGACATGAGCTCGAGTTGCTGGTCCATGGCGCGCCCCTGACCCAGGCCGACGGCCGCGTGATGGGCTGGATGTACGCGCTGCTCGACATCACCGAGCGCAAGCGGATCGAACGGCTGGCGGCACGCCAGCAGGAACAGCTCGAGGCCTCGGGCCGGCTGATCGCGGTCGGCGAGGTCGCCTCGACGCTGGCACACGAGCTCAACCAGCCGCTGGGCGCGCTGAGCAGCTTCGCCAGCGGCCTGCTCAACCGGGTGCGCCAGGGCAACATCAGCTGGCCCGAAATCATTCCGGTGCTCGAACGCATCGAGCGCATGGCCGAGAAGGCCGGTCTGGTGATCCAGCGCATCAACGCCTTTGCCCGGCGCCAGGAAATGAGCCGCCAGCCGCTGGCGCTCGTCCCCTTCGTGCGCCGCGTCGCGCAGCAGCTGGCGCTGCCACCAGGGGTGGCACTGGAGCTCGAGCTGCCCGGATCGGCCGACTCAGGCCCGAGCGTGTCAGCCGATGCGCTGCTGCTGGAACACGCGCTGCACAACCTGATCCTGAATGCGACCGAATGGGCCGGACTCGGGGTCAACGGGTCGGCCGTGGTGCGGATCAGCCTGGTGCAGGAAACCGGCCTGACCGGAATCCGGATCGAGGACAGCGGGCCCGGCATCCCCGAGATGCAGCGCACCGGCATCTTCAGCGCCTTCGTCAGCAGCAAGCCGGGCGGCATGGGCATGGGCTTGTCGATCTGCCGCTCGATCGTCGAGGCCCACCACGGCCGGATCGAGGTCGGCCGCAGCGCCGCTCTGCACGGGGCACAATTCACCCTGTGGCTGCCCCTGACAACTTGAACCCGACCGTACATATCGTCGACGACGACGAGGACTTTCGCGATGGCCTGGCCTGGCTGCTGGACTCGCGCGGCCTGCCCGCGCGCAGCTGGAGCGGCGGCGATGCCTTCCTGCAGGCGCTGCGCGCGGGCGGCGAGCCCTGGGCCTGCTGTGTCTTGCTGCTCGACATCCGGATGGAACCCCTGTCGGGCCTGGCGACCTTCGAGCAGCTCAAGGCCATCGGCTGGCCCTGGCCGGTGCTGTTCCTGACCGGCCACGGCGACGTCGGCATGGCGGTGGCGGCAGTCAAGCAGGGCGCCTGGGACTTCCTCGAAAAGCCGTTCC
>ERZ1034363.1474-NODE-1474-length-13280-cov-2.784367_pt1 | contig 13280 bp, 10 predicted proteins | sample MGYA00520616_ERZ1034363 | MGnify/ENA primary metagenome ERZ1034363 (study PRJEB33736, sample SAMEA104284506) | Azolla filiculoides | biome: Urban; feature: Water surface; material: Ditch water | place: Netherlands | collected 2015-10-28 | depth 0-0.1 m ...
ACTCTCACGCCGGGGCGTATGTACCAATGCTGACGCGCTGGGTCCAGGAGACGGGTCGTGAAGTGTTTATCTATACAAAAGGAGGCTGTGGCTACCTGAGCCTCTTCGAGCCGGACGGAGAGGCGCCACATCATTGCAGGGAGTTTGTGGACGCGAGCCGGGCAGACATCCTTGCCTCTGCGAGGCCAGGCGATATCCTGTTCCTGCCTTCTTTGCGGGTGCGACGTTTTGGCGATCAGTGGCGCCTGTTCCCTGACGATGCAGTGAGGGATTCGATGAACGGTGCGCAGGCACAGGCAGCGCGGGCGCGAGCTGTCACAGAAGGCAAGGCAGACATGGCCCGTTTTGAGTCGAAGGGCCTGCGCATCGTCCTGGAGGCACCGAAGCCGATCTTCAAGGCCCCGCCCTTTCGCTGCGCTGACTGGTTCAATCGCGGTAATCCGATCTGCGCGCCCGGGCTGACGATGGATCGCGAGAACCTGCTTCAGTTTCGAGCACCGGCACTGGCCGGACTGGAAGCAATGGCGGCTGGTTCAAAGGCGGTATCCTTGTGGGATCCTTTCCCGATCCTGTGCGCAAAGGGCGCGACCTGTTCGGCGTTCGACGGCGAGGTGCCGCTGTTCTTCGACAGCGATCACCTGACGGGCCCTGGCAACATGCGTCTGTACGACAACTTTTCGCGCTGCATGGTTGCCGTTGTTGCCGATCGGGGTTGTGGTAACTGAACAGGAAGACGATTCGTCTATGCCGAAATCTTCACGCAGCGCCGCAATGCAGGTCTTGGAAGGCGTCTTTGCCAATCCACCCTGCCAGCCGCGTGGGTCGACCACTCTCCGACGGCGCTATATCAGACTCATGCCAATGGATCAACCAGCCAGTGCCTCCACCCATGCAAGCTGGCGCGGCAGGCAGACCGTGTGCAGGTCGTAATTCGCCCGGGCAAAGGCTCTTGCATTGGCACCCAGGCGGGCGCGCGCGCCGGCATCGTCCAGCAGGCCACACACCTCGTCAGCCAGCGCCTGGCGATCAAGGAACCCGGTCAAACGCCCCGTTTCACCGTGAAAAATGGCCTCGCGCACGGGCGGCGTGTCACTGGCCACGATGGCGCAGCCCGCACTCATGGCTTCCAGCAGGCTCCAGCTCAGCACAAACGGATAGGTCAGATAGACATGCACCCGCGACAACTGGAGCAACGCAATGAAGTGCGGGTACGCAATGCGCCCGAGAAAATGCACGCGGGACAAGTCCAGTTGATCGCGCACCTCCGCCAGGAAAATGTCGCGCCAGGTCTTGCCGGCCGGGGGCGCAGCGCCATAGCCGGTCTCGGTCCCACCCACGATCACGACCTGCGCCCGAGGTCGCCGGCGCAGAATTTCCGGCAGCGTGCGCATGAAGACGTGGTAGCCGCGGTACGGCTCCAGATTGCGGCACACCAAGGTGATGACCTCGTCTTCGCGGCCCAGCGTCAGCGTCGGGCTGCACTTGAAGCGCACGTCGGGATTGGGCCGGATGTGCGCGGTGTCCACGCCATCGTGCGCCACACGGATCTTTTCGCGAAATGGCAACGGAAACGTGCTCGCCTGCCAATGCGTGGGGGACAGACCGGCATCCGCCTGTGCGAAGTGCAACAGGTGGTTGGCATTTTTGAGAAGAATCCGGCAGGCGCGGGTCTCGTCAGGGGTGTCGAACTCCGGGTCAAATCCCGTGTCCACGCCGCTGGTGTGGTAATAAAACTCGGCATAGAGGCCGAGCCGGGCCCGGGGCCAGACCTCCTTGAGAAACAGGCTTTCACCCCACCCGGGGTGCGCCACGATCACATCGGGGTGAAACCCTTTGGCACGCAACGCCTGTGCCGCCCGAAATGCGGCTTCGCCCCGGATGGCCTTGGTTTCAAAGTCCGCAACCCACGGATGGATCTGGGTACTGGAACCCCGGGTCGCACGGTAGCGCACCACGCGCGGCTGGTCCGGCAAGGGTCTTTCGTGCATGCACATCGCCACCACTTCGGTCCCGGGCCGTCGGACCAGGGCCGGCGCCAGGCTCTTGAACTGGCCAGGAAAGTTCTGGTGAACGAAGAGGACTCTCATCCAGACGCGCGCAGACCCCGCAGGTCAGCGCCCCAGCCAGCTGTTGGTTTCGGTGAGCGCCTGGCGCATGTCCCCCCCCGCCAGGGACAGCAACCGGATCTGCGCCGCAAGATACATGTAGCGCGCCTGCGCCAGATCGCGCAATGTGGACTGCTGCTGCTGCTCCGCATTGAGGATGTCCACGCGCGTGCGCACCCCGGCCTGGAACGACTTGCGGTTGGACAACACCACCTGCTCCGCCGACCGGGCCGCCTGCTCCAGCGCCTTCACACGCAGGATGCCCTCCGTCACGCCGCGGAACTCGCGGTGCACGCGCACGCCCAGGTCGCGACGCAGGGCTTCGAGTTGCTCCTCGGCCCGCTGCTGGTCGGCCAGCGCCTGGCGTACCGTCGAATTGACATAGCCGCCCGCATACAGGGGCAGGTTCAACTGCCAGCCAAACAGGCGGTTGGTGTAGCTGGAGCTGGGCGAGGTCACGTTTTCGCTCGCACTGCGCGTGACCTGCGCCACCAGATCCAGGGTGGGCTGGTGGCCGGCCTGGGCCTTGCTGACCTCCAGGCGCGCCGCTTCGAACCGGGCACGCAGGGAGGCAATTTCCGGGCTCTTCTCTTCAGCCAGGCGCGTCCAGTCCTCCAGCAGCGCGGGCACCGGCATGCGCAACGGCATGCGCGCAACATTCAGCGGCGTGAGGGTCTCGACCGGCTTGTTGACCAGCACCTCCAGCTGCCGGCGGGTCAGGTCCACGTTCTGCCGCGCCTCCAGTTCCTGCGCGACCACCATGTCCAGGCGCGCCTGGGCTTCGTCGATGTCGGTGCGCGTGCCCGCACCGGCGGCAAAGGCCTTGCCCGCCGCGTCCACCTGCACGGTGGTGGCCGCCTTCTGCGACAGCACCAGATCCAGCTGATCCCGGGCCAGCAAGGCCTCCAGATACGCGCCGGCCACACGCACGCCCAGCCCCTGCAGCTCCCGCTCCAGCGAGGCCTCCACATCGGCGACCACATAGCCGGCCTGGTCGTAAGCGGCCGTCAGCTGACGGCGGTACAGGGGCTGGCGCAGACTGAAGGTCTGGTTGCTGCTGAAATACTTGTCGTTGGTGGTGGAGTCCACCCCCAGCAGATTGGGCTGCGTGCGGCTCAGGTCGTTCTTGTTGCGCCCGGCGCTGAAGGACAGATTGGGCAGCAACTGGGCGCGGGCCTGCGGCAGGCGCTCACGGCCGGACTCCGCAGCGGCACGCGCGGCGCGGACGGTCGCGTCTTCCTGCAGCGCGGCGTCATAGGCCTGCAACAGGTCCAGCGCCAAAGCCGGAAGACACGCCGCGCCCAGAAGGGCCGAAAAGACAAGGGTCCTGGCTTGCTTCATGACTTACTCCTCTTTCATCGAGGCTGCCATGCGCTTGGTCAGCGGGTGCAGCAGGTAGGTCAGCAGGGTGCGTGCGCCGGTCTTGATGATCACTTCAGCCGGCATGCCCGGATGCATCTGGCGCTTGCCCAGGGTCTTCATGCCTTCCGGCGTGACGCCCACGCGGGCCAGGTAATAGCTGGCCTGGGGGTTTTGCGGGTCGGTCAGCAGATCCCCGGAAATGGAGACCACCTTGCCGGACACCACCAATTGCGGCGAATGCGCAAAAGCCGAGAAACGGATGTCCGCCGGCAAACCGGCGGCCACCTTGTCGATCACGTTCGGCGGGATGCGCGCCTCCAGCAGCAGATCCTGCCCCTCGGGCACGATGTCCATGAGCTTCTGTCCAGGCTGCAGCACGCCGCCCACGGTCTGCATCGCCAGCCCCACCACCTGCCCGGTCGCGGGCGACTTGATGTCGATGCGTTCAAGGTCGGCCTTCACGGCCACGATCTTCTCCGCATCGGACTGCACTTCGCGGGTGACATCGGCCAGCTGCGACTCAACTTCCTTGCGGTACTCCTGCTGCCGCTGCACCATGCGCTGGCGCATTTCCGCAATCGACCGGCGCCCCCGGGAAATGTTGCCCTGCAGGTCCGAAATAGCCGCACCGGAATCCGCCACCATGCGTTCCAGCTCCAGCTGCCGGTTGCGTGGCGCATAGCCCTCTTTCACCAGACCGCGCGTCTGGCCCAGTTCCTCGTTGAGCAGGGCTTGCTGGCTGCGGCGATTGACCAGCACGCTCTCATACGACAGCAGCTGCGCCTCCTGGCCCTGGATGCTTTCCTCGATGGCCTGTACGTCCGCGCGCAGGGAGTTGCGCCGGGACTGCAGCAACTGCTGTTGCGTCACGACCTGGGTCTGGATCAATGCGTCGGTGCCCGCCGCCTTGAGGTCGGGATGCATGACAAACGCCGCCGATGGACCGGCCTGCTCGGCCAGCAGACGGCCCTGCATGGCCCGCAGACCCAGGTAGCGCTGGCGCACCGACTCGTAATTCGAGCGGGCCGTGGCCTCATCGAGGCGCGCCAGGACCTGGCCGTCCTTGACCTGCTGCCCCTCACGGACCAGCATCTCCTTGATGATGCCGCCCGCCGGATGCTGCACGGCCTTGCGCTTGGTGTCGATGCTGACCATCGCCTGCGCGGGCACCCCTTCGTCCAGCGGCGCCAGGCCCGCCCAGAGCAGGAATCCGCCAAACCCGATGCCGAGGGCCCACAGGCCAATGCGCGAAGCACGCCCCGTTTCGGCCTCCGCGGTGTTCTCTACCCCGCCAGCGGGATCCTGCTCCACCCCGTTGGACGATGTGGGCTTGCGTTGTGTTTCATTCACCATGACGTTCTCTGGAAGTAAGCTTGATTCAGATGTTCGGCGCACTTACGCCGGCAATGCCGCAACCGGCGGTACAGGGGGTCTGGCAGGCGCTGCATGGCCCCGCAGCGCGGCGAGCACCTCCTCACGGGGCCCGTTGTGCTGCACCATCCCGTCGCGCAGCACCACCAGGCGATCCGCCACGACCACGACACCGGGCCGGTGCGTGATCAGGACGACCGTCTTGCCCTTGGACCTGAGCCCGGCCACCACCTTGAGCAAGGCGGTTTCACCCGCGTCGTCCAGGTTGGCGTTGGGTTCGTCCAGCACCACCAGCGCAGGCTCGCCATAGATGGCACGCGCCAGACCGATGCGCTGGCGTTGGCCGCCCGAGAGCATGTTGCCCGCTTCGCCGATGGAGGTGTCGTAGCCCATCGGGAAACGCAGGATCATTTCGTGCAGGCCCGCGGCCTGGGCCGCCGCAATGATCTTGTCCGAGTCGATCTCGCTGAAGCGGGCGATGTTCTCGGCAATCGTGCCTTCAAACAGCTCCACATCCTGCGGCAGATAGCCCATGTGGGGGCCCAGTTCGGTGCGACTCCAGCCGCTGAGCGGGCGCTCGTCCAGCAGCACCTCGCCGGATACCTCCGGCCAGATGCCGACCATCACCCGTGCCAGCGTGGACTTGCCCGAACCCGACGGACCCAGCACCACGGTGACCGTGCCCGGCAGCGCCTCCAGGCTGACCTGCTTGAGGATCGGCTGCGCGCGCCCGGTGGCCGTGGCCACCACATTGCCCAGGCGGATCTGTCCTGAAGGAGGCACGCGGGACAACGCGGGGTCGCGCTCGGGATACCCGGCCAGCAAAGTTTCCAGCCGGCCGAACGCCGACCGTGCGCCAAGGTAACTGCGCCAGGTCGAGACCAGCTGGTCGATCGGCGCCAGCGCCCGGGAGGTCAGCACGTTCGCGGCAATCATGGCCCCGGGCGTCAACTGCCCGTCAATCACCAGCAGGGCGCCCGCGCCCAGCGCCAGCGACTGCTGGCTGTAGCGGATGAACTTGCTCCAGGCCGCGATGCGGTGGTTGATGTCCTGCGCGTCGGTGTTGAGCGTCATGTAGGCCTGGTAACGCAGGCCCCAGCGACGGCGCAAATTGCCCACCATGCCCATGGACTCCACGACCTCGGCGTTGCGCAGCTTGCCCTGCAGGTATTGCGTCACCTCGCTCTGCGCCTGGCTTGCGGCCTCCGCGGGCGCCACCGTGCGGCGGTGCCCCAGCCAAGCCAGCGCACCCTGGACCAGCGCGAAGCCAATCGCCAGAATGCCCAGCCACGGATGCAGCACAAACAGCACCGCAATGTAGATCGGCACCCAGGGGGTGTCGAAAAAGGCAAAAATGCCATTGCCGGTCAGAAACTGGCGGATCGCATTGAGATCGGAAAACGCCCGGACCGGGCTGACCCCGGCCTGGCTCAGGCTGGCCTCGAAACTGGCGTTGAACACCCGGGTGCTCAACTGCTGGTCCAGCCGCACGCCGGCGCGCACCAGCACGCGCGAGCGGGACCATTCCGCAAAAGCCATCACCCCAAACAGGAACAGTGCCAGCAGCGACACCGCCAGCAGTGTCAACTCGTTCTGGCTGGCCAGCACCCGGTCATAGACCTGGAGCATGTAGATGGTCGGGGTCAGCATCAGCAGGTTCACCACCAGGCTGAAAATGCCCACCACCAGAAACTCACGCCGGAACGTCCATAGCGTGGCGGTCAATTCACTGCGCGCAAAAAAACGGGATTGATTCATGTTGTTGTCCTGGACAGGGAAAGCGCACTCAGGTCTTCGCGACGACGCCGCCCGGCGCGTTGGGCCGCTGCGGCGCGCCGGCCTGCTCACTGGCCGCTTTCTGCATCGCCGCCAGCCCCGCATCGCGTGGGCCAAAGGCCTGCTGCGCGCCATCGCGCAGAACCAGCAGCTTGTCCACCACGGCCAGCACGCTGGTGCGGTGGGTCATGACCACGAAGGTGGTGCCCTGCGCCTTGCGCTGGGCGATGGCCGCGGCCAGTGCGGCATCGCCGGCTTCGTCCAGGCTGGAGTTCGGCTCGTCCAGCACCACAAAGACCGGGTCGCCGTACAGCGCGCGGGCCAGTGCAATGCGCTGGCGCTGCCCGCCGGACAGGATGGCTCCATCGCGCCCCACCGGGCTGTCGTAGCCCTGCGGCAGCGCGAGGATGAACTCGTGCAGGCCCACCGCGCGGGCCGCCGCTTCGACCTTGACCATGTCGCGCTCGCCAAAGCGCGCGATGTTTTCCGCCAGCGTGCCGTCAAACAATTCGATGCCCTGCGGCAGGTAGCCCACATGAGGCCCCAGCTCCTCCTTGTTCCAGGCAAACACGTCCACGCCATCCAGGCGGACTTTGCCGCCTGCGGCGGGCCACACGCCCACCAGCAAGCGCGCCAGGGTGCTCTTGCCCGACGCCGACGGCCCCACCACAGCCAGCGCCTGGCCTGGCGGCAAGTCGAACTGCACCCCGCGCAGGATCGGCATCTGGCTGCCCGGGGCGGTGGCCACCAGGGCCTCGACGGTCAGCAGGCCGCGCGGCGGGGGCAATGCCATGGCGGGTTGCGCCAGAGGCACCTGGGTCAGCAGCTGGTCCAGCCGGCCCCAGGCATCCCGGGCGTTGACCACCATCCGCCACTGGGAGACGATCTGCACCAGCGGCGCCAGGATGCGCCCGCCCAGCACCGAACCCACAATCATCATGCCGCCGCCGCCCGCCAGCTGGTTGCGCATCACCAGCCAGGCCCCCAGACCCAGCAGCAGGGAGCCCATCACCTGCTGCATCGTCTTGGTGGCCGTCTGGAACACCCCGGCGGCATCGGACGCCTCGGCCTGCAGCTTGAGGAATTCGCGCTGCTTGAGCATCCAGCGCTTGTGGATGTCACGCAGCATGCCCATCGCTTCAATCACCTGCGCGTTGCGCAGGGAACCGTCGGCATACTGCTGCGCCGCAATGGCGGAGCGGTTGGCCGCCATCAGCGGGGCCTGGGTGCTGCGCTCGTTCATCCAGGCCAGAAACGTCTGCACCACCGCCCCGCCCACGGCCGCCCAGCCCAGCACCGGACTGATGGCAAACATCAGCACCAGAAACACCAGCGCGACCGGCGACTCCATCAACGCCAGCAACACCGGGGAATGCAGGAAGTCGCGCAGCGTGCGGAAATCGTTCATGGGCTGCACCGAGGCGCCCTGACGCCGCTTCAGGGTGGCCTCGAACAGGGCGCTGAAAATCCGGCCCGACATCTTGCCGTCCAGCGCGCGGCCGGCTTCCGCCATGACTTCCGTGCGGGCCCAGTCGAGCATCTCCATCACCAGGTAGGCGGCCAGCACCAGCAAAGTCAGCATGGCCAGCGTGATGTGGCTGCGGCTGTTGACCACGCGGTCATAGACTTCCAGCATGTAGCCGGTTGGCGCAAGAATCAGCAGGCCGGTGCAAAGACTGAACGCGGCCGCCTTGACAAAATAAGGCTGGAGGGCCTGCACGGCATGCTGCAGCTCGGTTGGCGGTTTTTTGGGATTCATTCGGGTTCCTCAACCAAAACATACTCGGGGATGATCCTGGGGCCGTCCACCTGGGGCGCGGCGGACTCCAGCATCGGATCGGTGGCCCCGGGGGCGGCGGCAACGGCATCGGCATCGCCTTCGCCATCGGAAAAGCGGAACGACAAGGCAAAGACAGCCGGCGCAGGCTGCGTCAGCACCACCTCGCGCAGCCGCCGGGAATGAAAGGCCGCCTCGTCCTGCGGGTGCAAGGCCAGCTTGAAGTGCATGCGCCCATCCAGCGTGTACATCGACAACTGGCCATTTTTCAGACTGAGCGTGTGGCGGTCGAAATACACCGGGCAGTTGCCCGCAAACTTCAACAGGGGCAACGGTTTGTCGCCCAGGCGGGCCAGGCTGAAGGGGCTGGCAGGATGCTGGTACACCAGCCGGGCCATGCGGGACACGGCCAGAATGGCATTGCACGCCATCTGCGAGCCCATGCCCGGAAACTGCGCGCGCAGGCCCCGGTAGGCCATGTGGTGCAAGGCGACCCGGTTCCAGACCCGCGTGCGCTGGACCTGTGGCGCCAGCGCGTTACACATCTGGGCAAAGACCTGTTGCAAAGCCAGCAGACGCTGCGCCTGTTCAGGCGTGGCATTCAGGGTGATTTGCAGCACGGTGTTCATGTCGGCGCGAAGTTTAGCACCTCCTATATGAAGTTCATATAGGAGGCGAAAACAAAGAAGGAAATGTGCCGGCGGCGCCACACGGAGGGCCAGCCCCAGACGGGGTGACCCCGCCTGCTGCCGCCTGCACGGGCCGGTGCGGGCCGGTGCGAAAACCGGCCCGGCTGGCTTCAGGCGGGCAAGGCCGCCGCCAGGGCGCCCACGTACGCGTTGCGCGCCGTCTGGGCAATGGCCAGTTGGCGCTGCAGATGGGCGATCTCGGCGTCCACCACCTGAATGTTGCCGACCTGGATACGGGCCGCTTCGCTCAAGTCGGCTCCGGGGTAGGTTTTGCCGTTGAAGGTGAGGGATTCTGGCTGCGCCATGAAGACTCCTGGATCAATTGAAAGGATGAAAAAAACAGGCTTCGCCACCTGGCGAGGCCTGCGCCGGCTGAATTATCGCCTCTCCCACCGGGCAGAAATGGCCAGGACCACAGTCCTGGCTACACGGCCAGCTCCTTGATGAAGCCCTGCAGCAGCGCGGTCATCTCGTTCTGCAGCCCGTCGTCCTGCGGGTGCAGCGCGCTGATTCTGGCGCACTGCTGCGACAGGCGGAACAGCAGTTCACGCTGGGCACTGGCATGCACCATGCTCTCGATCCAGCCCGCCACGCAATAGCGCTCGCCGCGCGTCACCGGCACCACCGCATGGGTCAAGGTGCTGGGGTACACCACCAGGCCCCCCGCCGGCAACTTGACATCGACGGTGCGGTAGGGCAGCTCGATCCGCAGCGCGCCGCCCTCGTAGGTATCGGGGGGCGCCAGAAACAGGGTGTACGAGAGGTCGGTGCGCATGGGCCAGCCGTGCATGCCGACCATGCCGGCCATGTCAATGTGCGCGCCGTAGTGCTCGCCCTGCCCGGCCAGGTTGAAGATGGGCACCGCGTAATACCGCGGCAGCGCGTAGGCCAATACGCCCGCATGGTGCTGCAACGCATGGACCACCTGCAGCGCAAGCGCTTCTTTTTGCGGTGTCGGCCGGGCCTGCCGGTTGTTCTTGCGCCGCGCGGCCACGCCGCTGGCACTGGGCTTGCCTTCGGCAAATTCCAGCTGGCGCACCTGCTCCAGCAGGCTGGCGGCCTGGCTGGCATCCATCAACGTGAAGGTCTGAAACATGGTCCATCCCGGGCAGGTACCCGCCGTGCCGCACGGACGCTGCACGGCAGGCGAATAACAGGAAAATTGGTCGATCTCCGGGCGCTCATGGCGGGGCCTCTCCGTCACGCGCCGCCTTGACGCGCCCGCGCGGGACCGCCGCCCGCGGGCGCTCCTGCAACCCGTGCCGGTGCCACTGCCGCAGTGCGGCCCCCGTGTCGCCATCCCCCACGCGCTGGTCCACCAGCGGCGCCAGCGCCTGCATCAGCCGCTGCGTGCTGGTCTGCAGGTGGTGGCGTGTCTGGCCCACGTGGCGGGCCTGCGCGGCCAGCGCGGCGTAGGCCGCCGCATCGTCAAACAGCGTTTCCAGGCGCTGCAGCAGCGGCTCCAGCGCGGCGTCGGGTGGCACCCGCTTGTAGGGCGCGGCATGGTAAGCCGGCCCGAGCCGCAGGGTGATGCCGCCCTCCTGCACCACCTCGGGCATGCCGCCCTGGTCGGTGATGATGGCGGGAATGCCGTTGAGCAAGGCCTCCACCAGCACCCGCCCGGAACTCTCCCACCACAGGCTGGGCGCCAGCAGCAAGCGGGCGCGGGCGTAGATGGGGCGCATGTCCCCGGTATTGGGCGTGACCACCACGTTGTCCAGCGCCTCGCGCGGCTGCCCCATGGCGCTGGAGACCGCGCGCAGCACGTCCACCCAGTTGCCGCGGGACTCCACCACCTCGAACACGATGTCCGGGCGGCGCTTTTCCAGCAGCAGGGCCAGCCGGATCACGACCGCCGCGCCCTTCTCCAGCGACGGGTTGACGAACAGAATCCGCTGCGGCACATGCCGGGGCGCCACCACCCGCGCGGGATCAATGAAGACGCCCACCGGCACCGCGCGAATGCCGAGCCGGCGCTGGTACATGGCGGCCGTGGCCTGGGAGTTGGTCACGACCAGGTCCACGTCCTGGCACCAGCGTGTGTGGGTGTAAGAACCGTTCGCCAGGTAAAACGCCGACGGAATGCCGCGCGCCCGCGCCTCCGAGGCCACCAGAAAATCGAGTGGCTTGCCGCCGTAGTAAAACACCACGTCAGGGCGAAACTGCGCCAGCGTTTGCTGGTACAGCGACAGCCACCCGCTCTCCTCCCGGGACGTCATGGCGTCGCGGTCCGTTGCGGCGGTCACGTACAGGCGGTGCTCCAGCGGCCCGTCCACCAGCGCCACCAGGCTGCCGCGCTGCGCCTGCACCACGGGCCACTGGCCGTGCAACCCGGCCGTGCCGCGTTCGTTGTCAAAGACCGTGGCGCCCAGCACTTCGACCTCGTACCCGCTGCGCACCAGTTGCCGGAGCATCTCGCGCACCGACATCGACGCCCCGCTGGAGGTGTCCAGCAGGCAATACACGTTGGCCCACAGCAGGCGCGGCTTGCGCCCGGCCGTGGTGGGCAAGCCGGTCCCGGTCTCTGGCTGTGTTGGCGACATTCAGACTCCCTGTAGAAAACAGCCCAGGCGCATCTGGCACCGCCTGGAACAACTTATTTGATAGCAAACTATGACCAAAGTACGCTGGCTATAGGCCATTTTTATTCAATAAACAGCTACGCAGCCATTCAGCCGCCTGTCACAGCCTGTCAAAACGCAAGGTGTCCGATTTGGACAGGAAATCCAGGTCCAGATCGCCTAACGCGCTGGTCAAGGCGGTGGGCACCTGCCAGGCTGCATCGCCCGGCGCGCCCGGCGCGGGGGACGCAGCCGGGGTCACTGCGGCCGCTGCGTCCGGAAGGGCTTGCGGGGCCTGGGCGGGCTGGGGGCCCGGGGCAGCTTGGGGCGCCAGCGTGGCGAAGTGCTGCATGGACAACAACTGGGCGTAGGCCAGCGCCAGGGCGCCGGCCTGCATCAACGTCTGCAGCGCCTCGGCCGGCAGCTGGCCCAGCGCAGCTTCGTCCACGCGGAACAAGCCGCGCACGGCCTGGGCTCCCGCGTCGGTATTGATCCTGATGGACCAGGGCACCAGCAGGCCGTGCGCGTGCAGCGCCGCGCACGCACGCTGCACCGCCTGGCGGCCCTGCTCCACCCGGGTGAGGAGGTTCAGGATGGCCTGCAGCGCCGGGGTCAACTGCCCGTCTTCCGCATAAAAGGGCTCGCCCTGCGGCCCGGCACGGACCTGCCCACTGGCTTCATCGACGCACAGCAGCCACTGGCCGCTGTCCGCCTTGTACAGGGAAAACGGGTCGGCGCGCAGCACCGCCGGCACGTAGGGCCGGGTCCAGCGCCCGTCGGGCGTGACGCACAGGTTGGTGGCGGGGGGCACGCCCAGAATGGCCGCAGCCACCCAGGTATCGCCCTGCGCCAGGAAGGCCATGGGCAGACAGGTGGCGGCCTTTTGCAGCTCAAACCCGGCCAGCGGGGCCAGCGGCTGCTGCGCGGCGAACCGGTAGTCAGGGTGGCGTTGCCAGCGCTGGGCGGCGTGGCGTTCAACAGTCAAGGGGTGAATTTGGGGCGTGGTCATCGGGCAGACAGACAAAGGGGCCATGGAAAGGCGGGCACAGGGCGACCGCCTCATTAAAAAACCCCCCGGTCCTTGCGGGGCCGGGGGGTTGTGTGGGCCGGGACCTGCTACGCAAGCAGGTCCCGTGCGTTGCTACGAACGCTTCAGGCTCAGGCGACGATGTCGCTGGCTGCGAAGTTGGCAGCGGTGATGCCCGTCAGGACAATCACGCCATCCACATCGCCGTCCAGGTTGGCGTCGAAGAACAACAGACCGGTGTCATCCGTCAGATCGGCCGGGGTTCCTTGGGCCGACGAGGTCAGGTAGTACTGAACCGTGCCGTTGAAAGCCGTGTCAGCTGCCGTCCGAGCCAAACCGAAGTTGGCTACAGCGGCTGCCTCGACGTAGTTGGTCCCCGATCCAGCCACCATGTTCAGGTCGATCACGTCGGTGCCAGACAGGAAGTCGGTGATCACGTCGGCGGTCGCAAACGAAGTAGCACCAATGTCCGACGCACCCGAACCACTGAACGCCGCCGTCGTGTCAGTCACCAGCGAGAAGCCACCGTTGTTGGCATCTGCGTCGGTGAAGGTCACAACCGCGCCGGCAACGCCGTCGGTAATCCCGGCCAACACGAAGTTGGTGGACAGG
>ERZ1034363.1475-NODE-1475-length-13272-cov-6.594468_pt1 | contig 13272 bp, 18 predicted proteins | sample MGYA00520616_ERZ1034363 | MGnify/ENA primary metagenome ERZ1034363 (study PRJEB33736, sample SAMEA104284506) | Azolla filiculoides | biome: Urban; feature: Water surface; material: Ditch water | place: Netherlands | collected 2015-10-28 | depth 0-0.1 m ...
AGGATTCGCCTAGTGGCCTATGGCGCACGCTTGGAAAGCGTGTTGGGTTAACGCCCTCGGGGGTTCGAATCCCCCATCTTCCGCCAAAGAAAACCCCCGTAATCACTGAGAAATCAGATGGTTTCGGGGGTTCTTTGTTGCTCCATGTGCAGTTCCTTGTGCGGTTCGCCGTAAATTTCGAGTTTTAATTGTTCAATTTAGGCGTGGCTCCACGCAGTGGCTCACTCGGTCATAAGGCCAGTGAGCATGAGGTCCAGCCAGCGGTCGCGGACAGATGTTGGTTGTCCGTAGGGCGCAGTAGCCAACAGCATGTAGACATCTTCCACCGTGACGTGACTAGGAACTGACGAACTTTTGTGACCGAGTTCAATAAGTCGAGTTATAGCTGTTGTAGCTCGTGCCTCAGCCGAATCAGTTCCCTTCGAGGCACCAATTGCCTCCATTGCTGCCAGGACTGCTTGGTTTTCGGCTGACAGTGTGATCAATGCTTCGATGAAAGCAACCAACTGAACACGAGCTGGCTCTCCGGCCTCGCATAATGCAAGACGACGTTCGGCATCATCGGCAACTTGTTCCATGGACTCGCCCACAATTGCTGTGACCAAAGCCTCTTTGGTCGGGAAATGTCGATAAAGGGTACCCACCGCAACCTCAGCACGACTGGCAATCTCGTCCATTCCAACTTCGGGACCGCGTTCGGCAATCTCCTGACGGGCGGCGGCGAGAATCAGTCCACGATTGCGCACCGAGTCAACCCTGGGCTTTCGCACCACGTCTCTCCCTAATTTGACAAAAAGTGAACTATAGTTCAGGATAATAAACGGAACCTGAGTTCATCTTAACGAAAGGCCAGCCATGGAGTCAAACAACAAGGTCGCAATCATCACGGGGGCTTCCTCGGGAATCGGTTCGGCAGCGGCGCTTAGCCTGCTATCTCAAGGATTCACCGTCTACGGGGCTGCTCGTCGAATAGACCGCCTCGAGGCCCTCGCCTCCCAGGGAGTCAAGCCACTTGCTCTAGATGTCACCGATGCCAAGTCGATGCAGGACGGAATCGCCAATGTTCTGGCTAGCTCCGGTCGCATAGATGTCCTCGTGAATAACGCTGGCTATGGATCCTACGGTGCAATCGAGGATGTCTCGCAGGAAGAAGCAAAGCGTCAGTTCGATGTGAACGTCTTCGGAGCGATGGAGCTCACAAAGCTCGTCCTCCCACAAATGAGGAAACAGGGAAGTGGAAGAATCATCAACATCTCATCCGTTGGAGGACGTGCAGTTGGTCCTTTCGGTGGTTGGTACCACGGCACTAAATTCGCGCTCGAGGCACTAAGCGACAGCCTTCGCATGGAGCTGAAACCTTTCGGGATAGATGTAGTCGTTGTCGAGCCAGGAGGTATCAAATCCGAATTCTTAGACATTGCCGCCTCAGGACTACAGGCAACATCGGGCAATGGGCCCTACGCAGATCGAGTGAAGTCAATGTTGGCTTCCTTCACCAATCCGAGGATGATGAGCATGCAGTCGCCACCGCAAGTTATCGCTGATGTCATTGCCAGGGCAGCAACAGTAAAGCAGCCAAAGACTAGATATGTGGCTGGCTTTGGAGCGCGTCCACTTGTCACTCTGAGGCGGTTGCTATCTGATCGAGCATTTGATTCACTTATCTCTCGTGTTAGCGGAACTCCAACAAAAAAATCGTGAGCAAAGGGCTGTTCGAATCCCCCATCTTCCGCCAAAGAAAAAGACCGCCCACAGTGGCGGTCTTTTTCGTTAAGCAGTCTTCAGAATGAGATCAACAAATCTGTTCACATCATCTTCTGGAGTTACCTGCCAGGGCATGCCTGTTTTGTGTGTTCTGAGCGTGACAACGCCATGCATGTACACCCACAGTTGTGTCGCTTGCTCAACGTGAGGTTCTTCTGAGTCAAAGTGCTCGGCGACAAGCATTGCCAATTGCTGAATGAGATCAAGCCCCGGCCTATTTGCTTCTTGATACGACACAGGATCATCTGTTGTCTCGAACAAGAGTTGATAACACCCTGGATTGGCGATACCCCACTGAACATACGCCAGAGAGATTGCACGAATCTTGCCGTCTGCATCGTTACGTTCTTCAGCGGCGCTGAGGAGTGCCTGTTCCAGCCTGGCAAAGAGTTCAGCGACAACGGCAATGAGCAACTCGAGCTGAGAATCAAAGTGTCGATATGCGGCTCCTGGAGCGACTCCGGCACTCTGTGCAATTTCACGCATAGTGGGAAATCGAATTTCTCGAGGTTCCAACAAGAGTTCGATTGTCACTTCAACAAGCTGTTGCTTCAATTTTCCTTCACGACGAACGCCGCTCCCCGGAGCGGGTGTGGGTGCTGAAGTTGCAGTTGTTGACATTGTGAACAACTGTATACTAAATTGTGTGAACACTTGTTCACTACTTTTGAACGGACTCCCATGAGCCCCCGCATGTCATTGATCGTCTTAGGTTTAGCCTCTGTCGTGACGCTTGTTGGGTGTAGCTCGACTACTAGTTCGAGCTCGTCATCTTCATCGAGCTCGACAGCAGATGACGTAGTGGACATTAAAAACGTGGTGCTCACCAACTTGAGCGGTGATTGTGCGGAGTACTCCGCGACCTATCAAGCGAACGTCACTGACATCACGCGAGACATGGACTTTGTCTCTACATTCGACGTGTCTGAAGACGGCCAATCCTGCACGGTCAGCGCTAACGCAATACCGAACTACGACTTCAACGACAGCAGTGCACACTTTGCAGAACCTGTCGCTGAACAACAGATTTCACTGAGTATTCCTCGCACACCCCAAGCTGCAACAACTCCAACCGCGTTGAGCATGCAGAGCTATAACGCCATCATGCTCAACGGTGTTGTACTCGACCTCATTGCGAATGGGTGTTACAAGCCCGATGATGCCGCCGCAGATGAAGACGGCAACATTGCTAACGGTTGCGGTCCCACCGTGGACTGGCGGCTAGACCCCATGGGACCCGTGGGGTTTGGGACAGACTCTCACAACGGTCACACCCAACCAGGTGGTCTGTATCACTACCACGGCAATCCCAACGCGCTATTTGACCCTGAAGAGACGAACCAGGGTTCCCCTGTAATTGGGTTTGCCGCTGATGGCTTTCCTATCTATGGCCCCCACTATCTCGACCCCCAAACGGGAGAGATGCGTCACGCCGTCTCTGGTTACACCCTGAAAGCTGGCACGCGTCCTAGCGGGAAAGGTAGCCCCGGTGGCTCCTACGACGGCACCTACATTCAGGACTACGAATACACACAAGCGGGCACACTCGATGCGTGTAACGGCATGACGGTGAATGGCCAATACGGCTACTACGTCACAGACTCCTACCCCTATGTCATGGGTTGTTTCACCGGAACGCCGGACTCAAGCTTCAAGAAGTTGTAGATCATCACTTCTTTACACAACAGAACACAACGCACAGCACAGAAACCCTAAGGAACGGTCATGAAAAAAGTAGCAAGTCTCTCGATAGCCGTTGTGGCGGTAATTGCCGTGATTTTGACCTGGGTTTTGTTCTCTTCCCAAGGTTCCACTCCGGCAGTTTCGTTAGGGGCTCCGGGCGTTGATGTCTCTGCGTTCAAGGATGGTTCACTTACGGACCCCATCACTGAAGAGTCGTGCACTCTCACCAACGGTGAGGAAACCACCTGTTATCGCATCACCGTGACAGGGACTCCCGTGGGCACCACCATCGGCCCGTTCTGTCCGGCTACCACTTCCACCTCGGCTGAAGACTCAGGAATTTGGCTCGATGGCAGCAAGGTCTATGACGCTGACGGTCAATTCATTCTTGACTTGAGTGAGATCTATGGCGACGCGAAGTGGAAGCTCTATGACGAGCAAGGAAATGTCAACGTCACCGACACCAAGGAAGCTTTCCAAGGTGCAGCTAAACCAGACGTGGACGAAGCTTACAAATACCACTGCGTTGAAGGCATCTATGAATGGACAGAAACAGGCGAAGCTGTGCCTATTTCGATCCTGGTTCCGGTCAATCCCGTCAAAGCATCTGCTGGGAGCACTACTCAAGGAACTGATTTAGGCGTTACCCTCAACGGTTTAGTCATCGCTCCTTCAGCCCCCGTTGATGCCATATTGGGCGCCTACACAATTGCGGCTTTCGACGACTGTGGTGGACACTTCAACCCCATTGAGGGATACCACATGCACGCCTACACAAATTGTGAGGGCGCTAACTATGGCGCTGACATCACCGATCCCGATGCTGAAACACAGCTCATCGGCTACGCGCTAGATGGAGTTGCAGTATTTGCCCCGCTTGCCGCCAACAGCACGATTGAACTTGATGAGTGCAACGGGCGCACGACGGACGCAGATGGCTACCACTACTACGCGCAGTCCGCTGAAAAAAACCGCACGATCAAATGCTTTATGGGAGTGACCGCGGTTGATTCGACGAGTACTGCCGGTGGCCCTCCCGGTGGTGGCCCTGCTGGTGGTCCTCCCGACACTGGGATGGCAGTTCCACCTGAGGCGTTGCCATGGGTTATTACTGGCGGAGTTGTCGTCATCGGCGCTCTGGTTACCGTTGTCTTTGTCGTGCTTCGCCGCAAGCGCAGAAAAACAGCTTAAGAACCACCGTTGAGTCATCCTCTGCGCACGACAACACCTAGTGAAACCACTGGCATGAAAGTTGTGCTGCTGGGATTACTCAGTTGTGCCATTTCGGCTCTGATCATTCTGGGCAATCCGCTCCCGGTGTGGGCGCATGCCTACTCCACGGAAACGGTGGTTATTAAAGCCAGCCCTGAAAAGCTCATGGGTGAGGCAGAAATTGCCTTTACTGCTTTGGGTTTCACCGATGACAATGACAGCGGTGCTCTTGAAGAAAATGAGTTCTACCAGCAACTCTCGAGGGTTAATGGAGATCTGCTCGAGTCCCTGCACCAGAACACACGTATCGAATGCAATGGCGAGGTGCTGCCCATCACCACTGCCTGGATCAATCCTCCGGACTTCAGTAGCCAACAAGGCGTGAGCGCAACGTCGACAGTTGCGGTGGCGTTCCTCACAACGCCTCCGGGCGAATCTGTCCGAAGCGCACAGATTCGCTGGGCTTTCCCGTCACTGGACACACAACTCATCTTCCAATCTGGCGAGACCACACTTGTTTCGGGGCTCAACGATGAGAGTGTTGCAGTGTTCGAGTTCGGCTTCTGGGCAAGCGTGAATACTTTTCTGCTGCAGGGCATTGACCACATTGCTTATGGGGCCGATCATCTTCTCTTCTTGGTCGTGCTTGCACTGGGACTATTCAAAGTTGCCGTGAACAAACGCAATTGGCTGCGAGCGGTCAAACTCATTGCTGCGTTCACCTTGGGACATGCACTCAGCTTCACCTTGGCCTATTTCCAGGTGCTGAGTGTCCCCTCAGGGATAGTAGAACCTGTCATTGCCCTGTCCATAACCGTGACTGCCTTCGCTGCCCTCACCCGGGTGGAATGGGAAAAGTATTGGATTATTGCAACAGCGGTGGGCTTGGTTCATGGACTTGGTTTCGCCTCGAGCTTGGCCCAACTTGGCTTGGCCACGTCAGAGCATGCTGCAGCAATTATCAGCTTCAACCTCGGCGTTGACTTTGCTCAAGTCATTGTTGTGAGCGTGGTGGGGTTGTGTCTCGTCCTTCTCAGAAAAACACTGCCGCAGTGGAGCTCGAAAATCACCACAGTTGTGTTGATAGCCATTGGCATCTTGGGGCTGATCTGGACCATCTTGAGGATTACGGAATCAGTTGTTCCTATTGTGGAATTCCTGACGTAACTCCTGAGCGCTCAACCACCATGGTCTGCCAGAAATAGGAATCATTACTTCCTAGGTTTATTCCAGAATTACCAGGGCTTTGGCCGATCCCAGTCCACTGTTGCATCTGTGGGCTTGACGCCCAGTTCACTGCCACCTGCACGCACACAGATAAACCTCAATTGATCTGGGCTCTCCGGTAGGCAGCGATAGGTGCGCATGGTCTGCTGACCCACCTTGACCACTGTGCCAGGGCCGACCTCAACGACATCGTCATCGAGCCCCATCTGGCCACGACCGGTGAGGAAGATGTAAACCTCCTCAACCTCGGCATGATCATGCCAGTAGGCGTCTTCTTGGCCTGGAATGAGGGCATTGACAGTGAGACCGATGTATTGGTTGTCGAACTCATGATCAACAACACGGCGACCCTCCCGAGTGTTGTGATCACTCCACCCACCGGTGTGGTCTCGCCACTGTTCGAGTGCTCCAACATTGACTACTTCGTAGTTGACCATGAGTTGTGTCCTCTCAATGTTCCTGAGATGAACTCTAGGAGAGTTTGGCTAAGAGTTGTTCTAATGTTTCTCGCTCAGTGGGGGTGAGAGAAACCATCACCGGACTGCGTAGGGCAATCTGTGCTTCAAGCTGTGTTTGAGCAGTGAGGCCAAGTGGCGTGAGTTCTAATAACTTTTTGCGGCGATCTACTCCTGGGACTCTCTCTAACAGGCCCATCTCTTCCATTTGGTCAGCAAGTGGGGTGATGTATGACTTGTCGCAGGTGAACTTTGAGGCGAGCTCAGACATCGAGGTAGGACCTTCAATCAGACACAGTGCCCTGGCGACCTGAACAGGTACCCCCACCTCCCGGGCGATCTCAGCAAAGATCTCTTTCGACAACTCCGTTGCAGACAGCAACAACTGGGCCAGCCTTCTAGCTTCAAGGAGTTGTGATTGTGCGGACATGTTTCCTCAAGATGCTGGGTTTCAATTAGTTGAGTAACTTAACTAATTCTGCTAGCTTCACGTTACCAATAGAAAACGAAATTCACGAGAGGCTCCGCATGAGCGAGTTCATGGTTATCAGCACCTTTAAGCCCGGCACAGACATGTCTGATGTGATGAAAGTCGTTGAAGAAGAGAAGCTCAAGGTCAAGGAACTCCAGGCGGCGGGGCGCATGGGTCAGATTTTCTTGGCTGTGCCACAGGGCAAAGTCTTCATCAACCTTGATGCAGAGGATGCGGTTGCGGCAGAGGCTGCAGTCAAGGAACTCCCTATGTCAGCATGGTGGGATCTTGAAGTGTTTACCCTCTCTGGCAAGGCATAACTCTCCTCCAGTAGTGTGTGGGGATGGTTAATTCCCTCTTTGTGAACCTCCCTATTGCCAACCTCAAGAAGTCGGTTGAGTTCTTTACGGAACTGGGATTCACCTTCAACCCTCAGTTCACCGATGAGCAGTCCACCTGCATGATCATCAACGAGAACATCTTTGTGATGCTGCTCGAGCACGCCAAGTTTGAAAGCTTTATTCAGAAGAAGATTGCTTCCAAGGACACCACCGAAGCAATCCTTGCGTTGTCTTTAGATTCAGCTGAAGAAGTGAAGACTCTCACCGAGAAAGCTTTCGCGATGGGTGCCCGCCGCTTGAATGAACCTGAAGACATGGGCTTTATGTTCAGCTGGGGCTTTGAAGACCTGGACGGTCACTTGTGGGACGTGTTCTGGATGAACCCAGACCACGTGATGTAGAAAAAATCTAGGTGTAACACTTTGCCTCAAGTGTTACACTTTAGGTATGCCCACCGCACGTCAGCGTCACATGATTACCGAGACTGCACCCCTTGCTCGCGCGCTCGATGAAGCGAGTTCTTTGTGGCCAGAAGTTGCTTCAGAGAGAAGCAAACTTCTTCAGAAAATTCTGTCCGAAGGCATGGAGACTGTGCATCTCCGAGCAGAAAATAAGAAACTCGAAAAAGAAAGAGTAATCCGACAGGTAGCAGGCTCGATGAACGGCATTTGGCCGGATGGCTGGCGTGAAGAGTTGTTGAACGAATGGCCCGAGTAATTGTTCTGGACGCCAACGTCCTGATTGCACTTCTCGCTTCACATGACGCTCATCATGGATGGGCTCTTGATCTCTTCGTTGACTCTATTGAGGACAAACTCGTTATTTCCTCACTCACACTTTCCGAAGCAATGGTTCATCCTGCACGTAATGGGCAGATGGATGTGATGATGAGAAACATCTCTTCGCTTGGAATAGAGGTTTCTCAGCTCGATCAGGCAGGAAGCATCAATCTTGCCTACGTCCGCGCACGCACACAGTTGAGAATGCCTGACGCACTTGTTCTTCACACCGCGATTGAACACAATGCTTTTCTCGCCACCCTCGATGCCAGGTTGGCACTTGCTGCACAGAGTGAAAGCCTGAACGTTATTACCCTCTAATCTGCAGTGATAGTTATCAATCGCCGGAGACTAAACTCAATTAGTTCAATCGTTCAATAAAGGAACTATTTTGGGAACCCCCGTCGACTTCGTCACCGTCTCCACCTCAGGACTTGAGTCCTCACCCTGGGCTGACGCACTAGCTGGCCTCCGCGCCAACGAGGCCCGCTACTTCAAGAACAAGTACGACCTCTTGTTTGAGACCACTCCCGCTAGCGAAGCACCTGAACTCGTGGCCTATGTGGCCAAGGTTCTGCTCGAGCGTGACATCGTGGTCTCGTCCACACCACTCGAGGTCACCGAGATGATGATCGAAGCTGCAGAGGGTCTCACGCGATGGACCTACGTGTTCTATGAAAGCGGCCTTGCCGTCAACGTTCTCTACACCGTCAACGACAACAAGAAGCGTGCCGTGGGCTTCAAACTCTCAGATGGCATGGAGATCCCTGAAGAGCTGGGCAAGTTCAAGTTCGCTCGAATGAAGTCCAAGCTTGCCGGCACTATTCGTGGCAGCTACTTCGTGGTCAAGGGCGAGTACTAAAGAGCTTTACCAGGGCGCAGCGCGCTCTTCATCCCTTGTTGCATCGTGGGGATAGTTGGTGAGTTCGCTAGCTCCTGCTCGAATACAGAGCCAACGAAGTTCGCCATCGCTATCTGGCATCGCTCGCCAGGTTCGCCAGACCCCTTGACCCACGCGAACAACCGATCCTGGCCCCACGTCAACAATGTCGCCATCAAGACCCATTTGGCCTGTGCCCTCCAGGAAGACATAGAGTTCTTCAATCTCAGAGTGGGTGTGCCAATAGCCAGCTTGTTCGCCGGGTGCATAGGCGTTTGCCGTCATTCCGATGAATTGGTTGGTCATCTCGTGATCGACGACGCGGCGACCCTGCCGGGAGGTCTGTGGTACAAAGCCACCATAGAACTCACGCCAGCTATCTGGGGCACCAATGTTGTTGACTTCGTATCCGATCATGGCTTCACGTTAGCAATCTCGCTCCCCCAGCAACAGAGAAGGGCACTGGATTTCTCCAGTGCCCTACTTCTTGTTCTGTTGACTATGCAGTCAGGTCGAAACGATCTGCGTTCATGACCTTGACCCAAGCGGCGACAAAGTCGCCCACGAACTTCTCGCTGGCGTCGTCCTGTGCGTAAACCTCGGAGTAGGCGCGGAGGATGGAGTTCGAACCGAACACAAGGTCAACTCGTGATGCAGTGAACTTCACCTGACCGTTGTTACGGTCACGCACGTTGTAGAGGTTGCTACCGGCAGGCTCCCAGGCATAGTTCATGTCGGTCAGGTTGACGAAGAAGTCATTCGTCAGTTGGCCTTCACGTTCGGTGAGAACACCGACCTTGGAACCGCCGTGGTTGGTGCCGAGGGCACGCATGCCACCGACCAGCACGGTCATCTCAGGAGCGGTGAGGCCCATGAGCTGAGTGCGGTCAAGCATGAGCTCTTCTGCACTGACGGTGTAGTCCTTCTTGAGCCAGTTACGGTAACCATCGTGGATGGGCTCGAGGGGCTCGAAGGATTCAGCATCCGTCATGTCCTGGGTTGCGTCACCGCGTCCTGGAGCAAAAGGAACCGTGATGTTGTGGCCAGCTGCCTTGGCAGCCTGCTCAACACCCAGGTTTCCAGCAAGAACGATGACGTCAGCAACGCTGGCGCCGGTCTCAGCTGCGATGGGCTCGAGGACAGAAAGGACACGTGTCAAACGCTCTGGCTCATTGCCTTCCCAGTTCTTCTGAGGCTCCAGGCGGATACGTGCACCGTTGGCACCACCGCGCATGTCTGAGCCGCGGTAGGTGCGAGCAGAATCCCAAGCAGTGGAGACCATGTCCGAGATGGACAGGCCTGCTGCAGCGATCTTTGCCTTTACAGCAGCAACGTCATACTTGGCATTGCCCGCAGGAACAGGGTCCTGCCAGATAAGGTCTTCAGCTGGAACTTCTGGGCCGACGTAACGAACCTTGGGTCCCATGTCACGGTGAGTGAGCTTGAACCAGGCACGAGCGAATACTTCAGAGAAGTATGCGGGGTCGTTGTAGAAACGCTCCGAGATGACGCGGTAGGCAGGATCCTTGATCATGGCCATGTCAGCATCGGTCATGATGGGGTTGTATCGGATCGAGGGATCCTCAACATCGACAGGCTTGTCTTCTTCCTTGATGTTGATGGGCTCCCACTGCTGTGCACCCGCTGGCGACTTCTTGAGCTCCCAGTCATAGGTGAACAGGAGGTAGAAGTATCCGTTGTCCCACTTTGTGGGGTGTGTGGTCCATGCACCTTCGATACCGGAGCTGACGGTGTCGCGACCAATTCCACGGGTGGTGTGGTTCATCCACCCCATGCCCTGCTCAGTGACGTCAGCACCTTCTGGTGAAGGGCCGAGGTTTGCAGCATCACCGTTACCATGCGTCTTTCCGACGGTGTGGCCACCCGCGGTCAGTGCAACGGTTTCTTCGTCATTCATCGCCATGCGAGCGAAAGTTTCACGAACCTGCTGGGCAGTCTTGAGGGGGTCAGGCTTACCGTTGACACCCTCAGGGTTTACATAGATCAGACCCATCTGAACAGCAGCCAGTGGGTTTTCCATGGTGGAGGGGTCTTCGAGGTTGCCGTAACGAGAATCAGAAGGTGCAAGCCATTCCTTCTCAGAACCCCAGTAGGTGTCGAGCTCAGGGTGCCAGATGTCTTCGCGACCAAAGCCGAAACCGAAGGTCTTTAGCCCCATGGATTCGTAGGCAACGTTTCCAGCAAGGATAAAGAGGTCAGCCCAGCTGACCTTGTTGCCGTACTTCTTCTTGATGGGCCAGAGCAGACGACGTGCCTTGTCCAGGTTGACGTTGTCAGGCCAGGAGTTCAGGGGCGCGAAGCGCTGGTTACCGGTTCCTCCGCCACCACGACCGTCAGCGGTGCGGTAAGAACCTGCGGAGTGCCATGCCATACGGATCATGAGGCCGCCGTAGTGACCCCAGTCTGCAGGCCACCATGACTGGCTATCCGTCATGAGGTTGGTGAGGTCCTTCTTGAGTGCAGCAACATCAAGCTGCTTCACCTGCGCGCGGTAGTCAAAGCCTTCACCAAGTGGGTTCGTCTTCGAATCCTGCTGGTGAAGAATGTCCAAGTTGAGGGCGTTAGGCCACCAGTCCATGTTCGACTTACCGGTGGTTGTTTGTGCGCCGTGCATGACGGGGCATTTTCCTGCGGATTCCACAATTTCTCCTTTGACGTGATTTCGATGCAGCGTGTTAACTGCACCACTCACTTAGTGCCAAACTACCAAAGGAAAAGCTCTGCACTCCAGTGAATTCACAGCTAACTCACACCGAAGTGCCCATTGTTCACTCAAAGCTAACTTCTGGGGCTTCAGGGAAGTTTTGAAAAAGTCACCCAGTGAAAAATGAGAAACGAGTTGGACTAGTCAGCCTGCAAGAACAACATGAACTGACCGCCACCAGAAGTGATCTGGGTGGACACAGCTAGGTCAGGCGCATAGCGAGAAAGTCGGTCTAGCAACCACTCTGATGCCAAGTCAGCATCTTCCTGGCTAGGGCAACGGGCAATTACTTCGCGGCCACCCTTGCGTTGCAGGCGATCCACGGTTGCCACGATGGGAGATGGGTCCACCACGAGTAGCTCAGGTGACCAAGCTACAACCGGAGCCTTCTTGCCCTTCATGGTGTTGCAGTCGCGGTGAGCTAAACGCTCCACCGTGACAACGTTCTTCTTGGTCTTGGCAACGGAGTAGCTGTCCACGCTGGGACCGCGATCAGAATTCACCGAAGCATCAGGATCCACAGCAGTGTCACACAACCAGCAGATCCAGTTGTCGCGGTCGCCTACTTCGTTTAAATCGCTCATTACTTCAGGCTACGCGATGCCAGCATTTCTCGAGGATTCTGCATGTTGGGCTATAAACTCAAGCAATCCCTCCCTCCAGTAAAGACAGCATCACCATGAGCGAATACCCCATTGATCACCTCAACGATGAAGAATCGTGGGAGATTATCCAGGCCAATCAAATAGGCCGCATTGCGAGCGCCCGCGAGGGTGCACCGGACATCTATCCCGTCTCCTATGTTGTTCACAACTGGAAAATTTACTTCCGCACGGGCGCTGAATCCCGCTTGCGCAAGGAAACCGATGGGCGCTTAGTGGCGTTTGAGTCTGGCTGGCAATTAATGCGTCACTTCTCCAGCACCGTAGCTCTGGGAATTGTCAGAACAATGACAAACGACGAAGCAGCCAAGGTCCTAGACCAGCTCCCTATCGTGGACTTCGCTCCCGACCAGGATTACGTCTGGATGGAGCTCGACCCCTCAGAGGTGCGCGGACGACGCCTCAACGTGCTCGACCCTCAGCGCTAGGTCCTTAAACGAAAGAAAGGGTCCCGAAGGACCCTTTCTCCACACGTTGTTAGAAGACCATAAACGAGGCAAGTAGCAACAAAAGCGCAGCTAGCACAATGCTGGGAATGGCGCCCTTGGAATCGTTGTTGCGGAAGTGCCAGATTGCAGCGCCAACCATGAGTGCTGCCAAACACAGTGCCGCAGCGAACTGCAAGATACCCAGGCCAACAATGCCGGGAAGAATCAGGCCAACTCCACCGAGGAGTTCAGCCCACCCAATGAGCTTGACGGTGCGAGGGGTGTAGTCCTTGACCCAGGCCATCTTGGTTTCAAGCTTCTCAACAGGCTGGAACGCCTTGGTCGATCCAGCAAAAACAAAGACGATTGCGAGGAGTAAATCAAGAATAGAAAGGACGATGGCCATGTGTTACCTCCAGTAAAACAGGGAGTAACTCAGAACGTTCCCCCACTAGTAATGGTAACTGGGTTAAAGCCGGGGATATTCCCGATTAAAGGCGCTCGAGGATGAACTCGACTCGTTCTTCCGGTGAGAGGGCAGGAACATCGATTAGTTCGAAGCCAAGCTCGAGATAAGTGGCTCGGATAGCGTCGTGGATCTCTTGCTGGACCTGCTCATCCTCATGACGGTTCCAGTCCACTTT
>ERZ1034363.1476-NODE-1476-length-13269-cov-3.579518_pt1 | contig 13269 bp, 10 predicted proteins | sample MGYA00520616_ERZ1034363 | MGnify/ENA primary metagenome ERZ1034363 (study PRJEB33736, sample SAMEA104284506) | Azolla filiculoides | biome: Urban; feature: Water surface; material: Ditch water | place: Netherlands | collected 2015-10-28 | depth 0-0.1 m ...
AGCCCTACTTTTGGTAGCTCAAACACCTCAATCTCAATGAGGCTCCCCTCAACGTTCTTAGTCTGAAATCACAGCTGAGCGTGCAGGGAGAACTCAAATGGCACAGAAACCTCGACTACTCGTTGCCTATATTTCTTTAATAACGCTTGTGTTCGGAGGTCTCTTCGCTGCGGCGCCTGCACAAGCGCTTGCCCAAGGCGAGTGTGACCCGAACGACACCACACAGTTCACACTCGAATTCACTCCCACTTCGGCAGATCCTGAATACGTTCTTCCACTTGACGGGTTCACGGGAACCATTGACTGGGGCGATGGGGACATCAATTCCTATATAAGTACCGCTTCACCATTACATGGCTACACCTTGAACAACAGTCAGCCAATCCTGGTGTGTATTACCGGATCAGCATCAAGGTTTGGCGCGTATGGCGGGTCGTGGTGGAACGGCACGGCCAACACCAACGGCTGGCATGGTTCAGAAGATTTAACTTCAGTAGTTCAATGGGGTGATTTAGGCACTGGTTTTACCAGTCTTGAGTATGCATTCCTTGGTGCTTCACGACTCGTTTCGGTTCCCTCCAGCTTTCCCTTAACTGTCCAATCGACTTTGGGGATGTTTCGTGACGCAACTATTTTCAACGACTCGAATGTAATGGGATGGAACACAAGCAACGTTGTTGACATGACAGGAATGTTTCATGGTGCTTCGGCTTTCAACCAAAATATTGGTTCGTGGAATACCTCTCTTGTAACCGATATGAACCATATGTTCGCTGGCGCTTCCAACTTCAATCGAAACATCACACGAAATGGATCTTCGTGGAACACCAGCAATGTGACTAACATGTCAGGAATGTTCGCAGCGGCCACAGATTTCAATGGTGACATTTCTAACTGGGATACATCCAATGTCGTTGTCATGTCAGGAATGTTCGCTAATAACTATGACGATGACGGGGAATTTTTCACTGGCGACATGGCCTTCAACCAAGACATCAGTGCATGGAACACAAGCCAGGTTACATACATGTCTTACATGTTCTATGGCGCTAATCGCTTCAACCAAGACATCAGTGGCTGGAGCACAGACAGTGTGTCCTTCATGGACCACATGTTTGATGGCGCGGTGGCATTTGATCAGGACATCGGGAACTGGGATACCGGTGCAGTGTTAGACATGAATTCTATGTTCAGAGGAGCATATTTCTTCAATCCGCTATACCCCAACGACAACACTCTTGATGAATCGTTACTTGCAATTTCTCAGTTCGACCAAGACATCAGCTCGTGGAACACCCACAATGTCACGGACATGAGCATGATGTTTGCTTACAGCCGTTTCGACCACGACCTCAACCCGATTCACGTCACTACGGACCCACAGTTTCCATATGACTCCTGGGATACCAGCCGAGTGACGAGTATGAACAGCATGTTTGGTGACGCAACGCTATTCAATGGCGACATCACCGGGTGGGATACTTCCTCGGTGGTACATATGGAATCTATGTTTGAGGGCGCCTCTTCGTTTAACCAAAATATTCAATACGTGCCAGCAACAGGCTCTTCACCATCTTCATGGGATACGAGTCATGTCCAATTCATGAGCGGTATGTTCAACGGTGCGACTCTCTTCAACGGAGACATCAGCGGGTGGAGGACAGATTCGCTTGATTCAACTGACGCCATGTTCTTAGATGCCCATGCGTTCAACCAGGACATTTCAAATTGGGATGTCAGTCGAGTTATGAGCTTCTGGTACATGTTCCAAAATGCCACTTCCTTCAATCAGCCCATTGGCCGCTGGCAAACTTCTCAGGCTGAAGGTCTCCAATATATGTTTAACGGGGCAACCTCCTTCAACCAAGACATTTCCAGTTGGTATTGGGGGAATGTAGAAAATGCCTCGAACATGTTGGACGGCTCAGGCATGTCGGCTCTCAACTACAGCCGCATGCTCCGGGCCTGGGCAAATGGGCCACATCAGCCGGGTGGAGCAATTGGCGCTTCGAATATCCACTACTTCAACTTGGTAGAAACTCAGCGACAGACCCTTGTCGATCATGGGTGGGCCATAAGTGATGCAGGGGCTCAACCAGTTACCCCTACCGCGCCAATAATTCTTGGTCTTCCGAATGCAAGTCAGATCACTGACGGGCAAAGTCTGAGTTCTTCGACCCTTTCAGGGGGGATAGCAAGTGTGCCTGGGACGTTTACTTTCACAGACCCCTCTTTCGCCCCTGTTCTGGGCACGCGTCAGGTCAGCATCACTTTCACGCCTGATGACGACTTCAGTTTCACGACTGAGACCAGTCAGGTTTCTGTTGAAGTAGTTGCTGCTCCCCCAGCCCCGACACCTCCAACACCACCAAGCCCACAAACTCCGGCTCCTACCTCAACATTAGAGACTGCAGCACTCGTTCACACGGGCAGTGACCTCCAGGGACAGACGTCACTGGGGTGGATGTTGATTGTTGGTGGGCTCGTAGCTCTGGTAACTTCCAGAGTCTTTGCTCGCAGAAGAGCACGCGTTCAGCAGAGGTAATTTCCCTGCAGTTCCTGAACTTAGTGAGCAGCCAGCTCCGCTGCCTTGACCACATTGGCCAAGAGCATCGCGCGCGTCATGGGGCCCACTCCACCAGGATTCGGTGAGAAGTAACCTGCAACTTCAACAACAGCAGGGTCCACGTCACCGGTGAGCTTTGCCTTGCCGGTCACTGAATCAATCAACTGGAAAATCATTTAGGTTTATGTAGGGCTAGCCCCATGTTTTGGTTTGAGGCGAACACGTTCTCCTAGGCGATACTTGAGCCATGGGTCCTGATGTGCTGGTCATAGAAGATGACGACTTCACCCGCATGATGCTCGTCACAAGCTTGTCCACCATTGGCCTGGGCAAAATCTACTCCTCTGCTACTGCTGCTGGAGCTCTCCAGTTGGCCCACAAACATATGCCCTCCGTCGCGTTGATCGATTTACACCTTGGTGAGGGCCCGACTGGCCTGGATGTGGCGAGACAATTGAGGGCACACAATTCTCATATTGAGCTCGTCATTCTGACCAGTTATGAAGATCCGAGACTCTTAGGTGAGAACGTCGAATTTATTCCTGCCGGTGTGAGATATCTGATGAAAAAAGATATTTCAGATGTGTCTGTGTTAGCCCATGCACTGGTGGCATCCCCTCGCTCAAATCTTTCGGGAAGTGGAGCTCACCCAGGAGTTGTTGGCAAGACGCTCAGTAGTAATCAACTCGCCATACTCAAACTTGTTGCAGAAGGTCATTCCAATCTGGAAATTGCTAAACGCCAAGGAGTGACAGAGAAAGCTATCGAAGGCACTATCACTCGATTAAGCGCAAAGCTCTCTTTGGAACCCCAACCTTCGATCAACCAACGAGTGCACATTGCGCGGGTTTACTTTAGGGCGTTAGGGCTGGACATCGGTAATGATCACTCGATTTCGTGAACTTCAACAGACTGTTGGAAGCAAGTGGCTCGTCTATAGCCCTGCTTATGCCTGGTTCATCCTCCTGTGGCTCATCGGCTCGATTGTTGGAACTCCTACTGAGGGTGGCATTCTCAACCTTCTTGGCTTGCTCAGTATCAACATCATTGCACTCGGTGTGTGCTGTCTAGAGTTCATTGTGCTCAAATACACGATGTGGAGAAAAGCTGTTCAGGACAACAATGACCCTGTTCCACTCGGTCTTGTTCTCGCCGGTGGTGCAGCACTAGGAACAACAAAAACCCTCCTGGGAGTGTACCTTTCGGATGCATTTCTCGGACAAGACGTTGAGGTCAACTTCCCGCGCGTTTTCATTGGAACTATTTTGGGCATGGCGATGGTATTCGTCATTCCCATTGTTCTCACTCAGCTAGATTTCTACCGGGCACAAAGGGCGGAACTTATTGCTGAAATTGTGCGTCACGAACAACCACTCTTTCCTCAAGGTCCACTGAACATCGCCCAAGAAAGCAGTTCATCCTCCCTAGCAGAATTCAAGAAAAGGGCTCTCGCAGCATTGGAATCTGTGGAAAATCATCCAGAGAACCTTCCTGATGTCTTAGATAACTTACGCACTGCAGATATCAGGCCCTGGAGCCACAATGTGTGGCTCCAGGAGACCCGCAGAATCACGGACTTCACTCTGGGTTCCCTCTTGGGGATCAGTATGAGCAGACTAAATTTTGTCGTCCTGCCGGTTCTGATTAGCTTCGTTGTGATTCTCGGCCCCTCGGCTATTTCGTCCTATGGAGTGGTTAACGGCCTCATGGCAATCGGTCTCGAAGTACTCATTATTTTTCTGTTTCTCAGTATCGCTCGACACCTACCTCAGAGGGGTATTGCCTGGGGAGTGAGTGTGTATGTCACAACCTGTGCTGCCATGACGGCAGTTATCGGTATTCTCATTACTGCTTTCCTCGGGCCCGTTCCCTCCCTTTCTCCACTCCAGTCGTATTTATCCCTGTTCCTCGTGATCTCTCTCCTCGTGATTTTTACCAGTGTGTTCAATGTTGCCGACAAAATGCGCAAGCTAGTGCAACACGACCTCACGGAGGTAAAGACAGCGGGCGGCTACACAGAATTACAGCGAGTTCAAAACATCAAAGCGGACCGGGATCTTGCTCAGTTGCTTCACTCGCAAGTGCAGAACACATTTCTTGCGCGGTCCATCGACGTGCGCGCACAATTAACAGCTGGCCTGCTGAATGAGCAGGAACAGTCAGTCCTTCTTGCTCACAGCATGTCTCAACTCAAAAGTTATATCGAGTCCTTGGGAGAAAACCAGGCCCGAGAACACATCACACTCGGGGACGCCCTCAGCCAGCTCCAGAGTATGTGGGAGTTAACGCTCGACGTGAGTGTTTGTATTTCGCCTTCGGCTGAGGATCATGTTTATATTCCGCATGCTCAGTACATCAATCTCGTCCTCGCAGAAGCTCTAACCAATTCGGTCAAGCATGGTTTCGCCCGCAAGGCCATCATCACCATTACAGCGAATGAACATTCGCTGTCCATCGACGTAGAAGATGACGGCTTGGGGCCCCGAAATGGGTCACCTGGCCTGGGAACACACCTCTATATGTCGATGCCGAGTGCTACCTGGTCTTTGCTGCGTTCTGAATCGCTGGGCGGAGCACAACTGCACGTCGAATTTCCTCAAAAACAATAGGGTCAGTCCTTCCCTCGGGCTAGCCCTAGGTTTTTGACGATGTGTCACTTCCCCGCAACTACGGGATGTTTTTGCTTCTTAGAGTGAAAACAATCAGCATCGTGGAGGGAACCCGTCATGCGCAATGTCAAGCTTGTTGGCGTCACAATTGTTATTGCTCTGGTAGCAAGTTTGGGAGCGACCTTCGGTTCTCCCTCTTCCTCTCAGGCAGTGCCTTATGACGATTATTTCACGTCGACTGTCGGGATAAATCCGGGCGCGGTTGCGGTGTCACCAGACGGAACAAAGACATTCGTTGCAAACAAGGGCAACAGCTCAGTGAGTGAAGTGAATGCCGTCACGGGAGATCTTCTCCGAACATTTTCTGTAGGCGCTTCCCCGCATGCATTGGCTGTTACAGCTGATGGCACAGAAGTTTTTGTCGTCAACTATATGGGAAATTCCGTCACTGAAATCAGGCTGTCAGACGGAGAAACCAACACTTTTTTGGTCGGACACTGGCCGACTTCTATCGCTATCTCACCTGACAACACCGTGGCATATGTGACTAACAGCGACAGTGACACTATCAGCGTGATCAACATCACATCCGACCCAGAAAGCAGCTGGTCAAACTTAGGTGCAAATGTGGCAGTCGATGGCGGGCCCACCGCAATCGCGTTAAGCCCCGACGGGTACACCGGCTACGTAACGTTAGAGCAATCAGACGAACTCGTGAGTATTGACTTGACAGGTCCAACTTTCCCTATTGAAAAACGAATCAACGTTGGGTCAAACCCCACCGCGGTGGTTGTTAGCTCTGACGCCCAAGGGGCATTTGTGGCAAACGAATTGGATAATACGGTCAGTGCGGTGTGGCTAAATCAAAGTATTACTGACCCATTAGACCCGGATTTTGAGATGCGAATCGACGGGACAACACCCCTAGGTACAGCGCCAAACTCTCTAGCTTTTTCTCCAGATATGGGCCACCTCTACGTCACAAATTTCTTTGATGGAACCGTATCCATCATGAACACTAGCTCCCTTCTAATTGAAGAGACTCTCAACGTGGGTACCTATGTCGGAGGTGTTGCAGCCTCCCCAGATGGAACTAAGATTTTCGTCACGGCGATGCCTGACTATTCAAGTCCTGGAACACTCAAGGCCATAAATGTCGCCAGCCCAATGGCTCTTACGCTGCATGTCACTGATACGAGTGCTCCATATACCCTCCCCATCCAGGATTTGTGGGGAACCATTGCCTGGGGTGACGGAACGTTTACAAGCCACTGGGGAATGAGCAATATCTCTCATACTTATGCGTCAACAGGTAACTATCTACTCACCATTACCGGTGGGGCGACGGGTTACGGTGACGCCATCTTTGCCAAAAAAGGCAAAGTAACAAGTGTTGCGAGTTGGGGAGATTTTGCCTCAGACCCGTATTTCACCACGTTAGATTATGCATTTTCCCTCGAGCCGGAGTTGACAGCACTTCCAGCAGACTTTCCCGCTTCCGTTATCTCGGCAGAATATATGTTTACCGGGGCAGATCGTTTCAACCAGGACATCAGCACCTGGGACGTTAGCAACCTAGTGAACATGCGAGGAATGTTCTTCGGCACTCAGACGTTCGACGCCCCTATCGGCAACTGGGACATCAGCAACGCCACTGACGTCACCAATATGTTCAAGGAGGCTTACGCATTCAATCAAGACCTGAGCAACTGGCACACCAACCAGCTATTTTATTTTGACGGAATGTTCGAAGACGCAGAAAGCTTCAACCAAGATCTCAGTAGCTGGTCTATTCAAAGTTTGACCTCAGCTACAAATTTCCTCGACGGCACAGCAATGTCTTCGCTTAATTACAGCAAACTTCTGCGGGCGTGGTCTCAGCAGGAGGTTAATCCGGATGTTCATCTTGATGCACATAACACGATGTATTACTCATCTATTGACTATTTCAGAGATCATCTCATCGACGAATTTGATTGGGTCATTGAAGATGATGGCCCGACATCCATCCCACCCGCAACGCTGATTTCTGCTCCTACTCCGAGCACCATCAATTCAGGTCAACGAACACAAGAGAGCAGTTTGACCGGCGGCGCAGCTTCTCAGCCTGGCACTTTCTCTTTCACTGAACCCAGTGCTGTACTTTCCAGCGGTATCCACAATGTGGGTGTCACGTTTACTCCAGATGATCCTATTTTGTTCGCTCCGTTTACAACTACTGTGAGCCTCAACGTACGATCAGCGCCTGTTTCTGCTTCCCCTGAACCTGGGAACTTGGTGGGGCAGGATGAAACACCGATCCTTGCTCAGTTTCCTGAGGAGATAGTTCTTGCAGAATCATTCCGTTCCCCCAGCCCCCAAGCCTCTAATATGGCTCCATCTAAAGCTGGCAGCCAAACAGAGGAAGAGGCACTTCCGAGTTCGGCCTCCGCTCCTGCTCCAGCTGGTCAGTCTCCGTTGCTGTGGCTTTTCGCTGGTGCTGGCTTCACACTTCTCTTAGCAACGGGCATTTTCATTCGCATGAGAATCCGAGCAAAGTTCTAAGTGAGCAGGGACAGTGGTTTGAGCCTTTCGACTTATCAAAAACGTCGGAAAAATCTAGACTGATTGCTATTTTCGTATTACAATATTCGTATGTTGAAAAACGAATCGATCAATGGGGTTCCTGTCACCGAAGAGGACATCTCTGCATGGGTTGCTGAAGCTGAAGCAGGCATTGATGTCCCTACCCTCAAGAAGAGGGGACGAGGAAGGCCTGGGAGAGGTGCGGTCGCTTCTCAAACCATTGCAGTCCGTTTGACTGCCGAGGAACTTGCGCGTCTAGATGAGCAGGCGCAGCGAAACCACTCCAGTCGATCAGACTTTATCCGAAGTGCGCTTTTGCAATACTCTGCATGAATATTCACCCTTCCGCCCTCAAACACGGAATCAGTGCAGAAGACATTATCCAAGTGGCTTCGTGGCCGTTGTGGGTTGATTATCTGGACGCCAAATCTCCATCGCGTCAACTGCGATTAGGTTTTGATACCCAAGGGCGAATGCTTGAAACAGTTGTTCTCGTGTTTGATAGCGGTAACGAACTCATCATCCACGCGATGAAGGCACGTCCCCATCTTCTGGATTTACTTGATCAGTAAGTAAATCCAGAGCACTGATTAGCGCGTAGCGAGCTCCGCTGCCTTGACCACATTGGCCAAGAGCATCGCACGCGTCATGGGGCCCACTCCACCAGGATTCGGTGAGAAGTAGCCCGCGACCTCAGCAACAGTAGGGTCCACGTCACCGGTCAGCTTGGCCTTGCCCGTCTCTGGGTTCTCAACGCGGGTAATACCCACGTCCAGAACAGCAGCACCAGGCTTGACCCATTCAGGCTTGATGAAGTGGGGAACACCCACAGCAGCAACAACCACATCAGCGCGACGAATCTCGTCTTCGATGTTGACGGTGCGAGAGTGTGTCAGTGTCACCGTTGAGTCGATGCCCTTGCGGGTGAGCAAAAGACCCAGAGGGCGACCCACGGTAAGCCCACGGCCGACCACGGTGACATGCTTGCCAGAAAGAGGAACGTCGTAGCGCTGGAGCAGCTCCACAATTCCTGCAGGAGTGCAGGGAAGTGGCGAAGCCAGTTCTCCTTCAATGCCCATGACCAGACGTCCCAAGTTCATGGGATGAAGGCCATCAGCATCCTTGGCAGGATCAATGAGCTCCAGTGCTGCGTGCTCGTCTAGGCCCTTGGGCAAAGGAAGCTGCACGATGTAACCGGTCACAGCAGGGTCAGCGTTGAGCTTCTTTATCGCTTCTTCAACATCTGCCTGAGTTGCTGTGGCAGGCAGATCAACTCGGATCGAGTTGATGCCTACCTCTGCACAGTCGCGGTGCTTGCCCGCGACATACGAACGCGATCCAGGGTCGTCGCCCACCAACAGCGTGCCCAAACCAGGGGTGATTCCCTTGGCCTTGAGCGCTGCAATACGGTCAGCGAGTTCACCCTTGACGGCAGACGCAGTTGCGATGCCGTCGAGAGTGATTGCTACCACTGCTCGAGACCTGGGTACAGGGGGAACTTCTCGGTCAATACCTTGACACGAGCCTTGAGAGAAGAAACATCAGCACCAGGCTTGAGAGCCTCAGCAATGACATCTGCAACCTCGGTGAACTCAGCATCGCCGAAGCCACGTGTTGCGAGGGCAGGAGTACCAATACGCAGACCCGAGGTGACCATGGGTGGACGTGGGTCGAACGGTACCGAGTTACGGTTCACGGTGATGCCGGAAGCGTGAAGCACATCTTCTGCCTGCTGACCATCCAAAGGAGAGTTGCGCAGGTCAACGAGAACCAGGTGAACTTCAGTTCCGCCGGTGAGCACGTCAACGCCCGCAGCCTTCATGTCGGGCTGGGTCAGACGGTCAGCAATGATCTGAGCACCGCGCAGGGTGCGCTGCTGACGATCCTTGAACTCAGGCTCCATCGCGAGCTTGAAGGCAGTTGCCTTCGCTGCGATGACATGCATGAGGGGACCACCCTGCTGTCCAGGGAACACAGCCGAGTTGAGCTTCTTGGCCAGTTCTTCGTCACGGCTGAGGATCAGACCGGATCTGGGACCTGCCAAGGTCTTGTGAACGGTTGTGGAAACAACGTCAGCGAAAGGTACGGGGTTGGGGTGCAGACCAGCTGCAACGAGACCTGCGAAGTGAGCCATGTCGACCCAGAGCTTGGCGCCTACTTCATCAGCGATCTTGCGGAACTCAGCAAAGTCGAGCTGACGAGGATATGCCGACCAACCAGCGATGATGACGGCAGGCTTGTGCTCGTGAGCCAGCTTGCGGACAACATCCATGTCCACGAGGAAAGTTTCAGGGTCAACACCGTAGGCAACGGGGTTATAGACCTTGCCGGAGAAGTTCAACTTCATACCGTGGGTGAGGTGACCACCGTGTGCGAGTTCAAGACCGAGGATAGTGTCGCCAGGCTGAGCAATCGCGTGGAGGACAGCAGCGTTCGCAGTTGCACCGGAGTGAGGCTGAACGTTGGCATATGCAGCACCAAAGAGCTTCTTGGCACGCTCGATGGCGAGGCTTTCAGCCACGTCAACGAATTCGCAACCACCGTAGTAACGCTTGCCGGGGTAACCCTCTGCGTACTTGTTGGTGAGGACCGAACCCTGAGATTCGAGCACGGCACGAGGAACGAAGTTCTCGGAAGCAATCATCTCGAGGAAGTCGCGCTGGCGACCGAGTTCGTTCTGCAGTACTGCAGCAATCTCGGGGTCAACCTCGGAGAGAGGGGCGTTGAAGGTGTTATCTGAAGACACAGTGGGCTCCTAGGGATAGACCGGGACAAACCCGGAACAGGTTTTGTCGTTCATAGCCCAGGCGTTCGGCTAGATCCGCTCATTAATCGCTCCCTGATGGATACCCATCTCAACGCCAGTTGCGACTGTGTCAGTCTACCAAGCTTGAAGGCAATATTCTTGATGAATGACTGACGCAACCCACTGGGTACTCACCTTTGTTTGTGCCGATAAGCCTGGCATTGTGCATGCCGTCAGTGGAGCCATTGTTGCAGCCAACGGAAACATCACCGAGAGCCAGCAGTTCTCCAGTGATGACACCGGAACCTTCTTCATGCGCCTCCAGGTGGAGACGACCGCCAGCCGCGAAGAATTCGAGCTTGCTCTGCAGCCCGTCACCTCGAACTACAACATGCAGTGGCGTCTCGACGTTGTCGGACGCCCCCTGCGCACCCTGGTCCTCGCAACCAAGGCAGCTCACTGCCTCAACGACATCTTGTTCCGCCAGCGTGCAGGGCAACTGCCAGTGGAGATCCCTCTGGTGCTCTCCAATCATGATGAGCTCAGCTCCCTTGCTGGCTTCTATGGCATTCCGTTTGAATCTATGGCTGTCACTACTCCCGAGCAAAAGGCTGCTTTTGAGAAGCGCCTGCTCGAGGTTGTTGAAGAGAACGACATTGAGCTTGTTGTCCTTGCCCGCTACATGCAGGTGCTCTCACCTGAGCTCTGCAAGAAGCTCGAAGGCAAAATCATCAATATTCACCACAGCTTCCTGCCTGGTTTCAAGGGCGCTAATCCCTACAAGCAGGCACACTCACGTGGTGTGAAGCTCATCGGTGCCACCGCACACTTTGTCACCAGCGACCTGGATGAAGGTCCGATCATTGAGCAGAACGTGGTGCGCGTTGACCACTCGCGCTCTCCCGAAGAACTGGTGGCCATTGGCCAGGACGAGGAAAGCCGCACCCTGACCCAGGCCGTCAAGTGGTTTGCTGAAGATCGCATCCTGCGCGATGGTCAGCGCACGATTATTTTCAAGTAATCCTGCGGAATAAATCAGAGCGCGTGCGCATTCTCTCTAAAGAACCAACGTCACTGGTTCACCAAGGGGAAAACAATGAGTGAGACCACGCAGCCCGTGCTGTTTATGAGCCACGGTGCTCCCATGCTGGTCGATGACGCTCGCTGGTCCAGTGAACTCGCTGGGTGGGGTCAGGCACTTGAGAAGCCTAAGCAGATCCTCATGGTCTCTGCGCACTGGGAAGAAGCACCTGCCACCATCAGCTCCACCCGTGAAGACACGGGGCTGGTCTATGACTTCTATGGCTTCCCCAGCAAGTACTACGAGATGACCTACAACACCCCTGCCGCAACAGAGCTTGCTGCAGATGTGCTGGGCGTGCTGGGCACAGATGTTCAACAAGATCAGGGCCGTGGTTTGGACCACGGCGCCTATGTGCCCCTGACCCAGATGTATCCCGATGCAGATGTTCCGGTGCTGCAACTGTCTCTGCCAAGCCTGAACCCCGTTGACCTTTTCGAGATGGGTCGCAAACTTGCTCCCCTAAGGGACTCAGGAACATTGATTGTGGGCTCTGGTTTCACTACCCACAACCTGCGTTGGTTCAACCCCGGTGCTGGTCCTGATGGCACACCCCCTCAGGCATCTGCTGAGTTCGACCACTGGGCTGCGGAAGCTCTGGAGAACAAAGACATTGACGCTTTGTTGAACTTCTGGGACCAGGCTCCTGCTGCTCACGAAGCCCACCCTCGGATTGAACACTGGGCCCCGTTGTATGTGGCATTGGGTGCTGCTTTGGAGACTGGTTTGGATAATTCCAGTGCAATTGAGGGCTTTTGGTATGGCCTGTCCAAGCGATCGTGGCAGTTCGCCTAAATTCTTTCTACAAAGCGTAGAATTAGGTTCATAAGTAATTCATAGGTTGGTCATAGGGTTCCCCCAGACTGACCTGACAGATTTATCTCATGACCATGACCGCGCCATACAAAACCCCTCAGCCCGCACGCCGCGGCAGCGCTACTTCTGAGCGCGCCACGGCTATCAAGCGCGGCTATAAGGCACGTCTGCGTCGTGGGGATCTGCTCGAGACCATTGTGTACTTTTCGGTGGCCATCGTTCTCGCTCTCTTCCTGGCTGACGGCGGAGCCACCTATTTCCTCAAGATCAACGAAGCCGTCACTGGCCTCGGTATCGTCACCGGCTTGATTGGTTCCGACCTGCTCTTGGTCATGCTTGTGCTTGCTGCACGCATCCCCGCAATTGATCGCACCTTCGGTCACGACAAGGCATTGGCTTTGCACCGCAAGTTGGGCAAGCCCGTTCTGTATTTGATCTTGGCTCACATGCTGTTGCTCATGATTGGCTATGGCATTACCCAGGGACTCAACCCTGTGGCCGAAGCCATCGACATGATTGTCAACCAGCAAGACATGTCCATCGCTTTCATCGCGACCGGTCTACTGATCCTGGTTGTGGTGACCTCACTGGTTATCGTGCGCAAGAAGCTCTCCTATGAGTTCTGGTACATCGTGCACCTGCTCTCCTACGCAGCAATCCTGCTGGCTCTGCCTCACCAGTTCACTCAGGGCATGATGTTCGCTGACGGAACCTGGGCTCGCTGGTACTGGATGGCGCTCTATGTTGGATCGCTTGCCGCCATCACCATCTTCCGCGTCATCATCCCCGTGGCCAGCTCGCTGCGTCACGACCTTCGCGAGATCCAGGTTGTTGTGGAGCCTACCGGTGATGTTTCCGTAACGATGAGTGGCCGCGACCAGGATGC
>ERZ1034363.1479-NODE-1479-length-13254-cov-4.997268_pt1 | contig 13254 bp, 8 predicted proteins | sample MGYA00520616_ERZ1034363 | MGnify/ENA primary metagenome ERZ1034363 (study PRJEB33736, sample SAMEA104284506) | Azolla filiculoides | biome: Urban; feature: Water surface; material: Ditch water | place: Netherlands | collected 2015-10-28 | depth 0-0.1 m ...
CAGACATCGATACAGGCGGCGCAGCCGATGCACTCATATTGCAGGCCCTTGCGGATGTCGATGCCGGTCGGGCAGACCTGGACGCACTGATTGCAATCGACACAGTCGCCCAGTCTGGCCGTGTTGGCCTCGACATTCTTCTTGCGGGCGCCGCGTGGTTCGCCGCGTTCTTCGTCATAGGTGATGATCAGCGTATCCGGGTCGAACATCACGCTCTGGAACCGGGCATATGGGCACATGTGCTTGCATACCTGCTCGCGCATGAAGCCGGCCATCAGGATAGTGAAACCGCCGTAGAAAAATATCCAGAAAGTTTCCCAGGGGCCGAGCTGTCCGGTCAGGACGTTGTTGATCAGTTCCTCGACCGGCGTGAAATAGCCGACCAGCGTAAAGCCCGTCCACAATCCGACGATGCCCCAGAGCAGGTGCTTGGTCACCTTGATCCGGATCTTGCGGGCATCCATCGGCGCCTTGTCGAGCTTGATCCGGGCATTGCGGTCACCTTCGACCCAGTTCTCGATCCACATGAATATCTGCGTATAGACTGTCTGCGGGCAGGCGTAGCCACAGAAAAGCCGGCCGGCGATGGCGGTGACGAGAAAGAGTCCGTAGGCCGAAACGATGAGCAGCGCCGTCAGGTAAATGACATCCTGTGGCCAGAACACAACGCCGAAAATGTAAAACTTGCGCTCGACCAGATGCAGGAGGATTGCCTGCCTGTCATTCCAGGTTAGCCAAAGGCCGCCATAAAAGAGCACCTGGGTGAAAATGACCAGGGCAATCCGCCAGTTGTCAAAAAAACCGCGAACGCGTTTGGCGTAGATGATCTTGTGTTTTTCGTAGAAAGAAACCGCTACGGGTTTCGCTGCTTCGGGATTTTCCTGGGGTTGATTCATTGGCTTTTCGTCGGGATGAAAGATGAGGTTGGAAACCGGCGCTACAGATAATGACGGGTTGCTGCGTCAAGCCAGCCTGCGGGGCGATGGGGAAAAAGTCGCAGCAGACCTGTCGTTGCCGGTTTCCAGGTATCTTTAGTATCAAGATACGTGCCTGACCGACTTTTACATCAACTTGCTTAAAAATCATTTGCTTATATATATCACCTCGCGGCCTTTTGGCAAACTGTGTCAAAATTGACTGTCAATAATGGCGCATGTGACGGAGATGGCATGGGTGGCAATAACTCCCTGGGCGAGTTGATTTCCTTTCTCGATGGTTTGCCCGAGCCGAGAATTGTGATGAACGCAGATTATCGGATTGTGGCGGCCAACGCCGCCTATATTCGTGACTTTGGCAGCGAGCAGAAGCTTGTCGGGCGAAAGTGCTACGAGGTGTCGCACCATTTTGACGTGCCCTGCGACCAGGCCGGCGAGTCTTGCCCGCTCAAGCAGAGCCAGCTATCGGGGGTGCGCCAGCGCGTGCTCCACTTGCATCACACGCCGCGTGGCGAAGAGCACGTCGCGGTCGAAACCTCGCCGATCCGCGACGAAAAAGGTCGGGTGGTGTATTTCGTAGAAACCATGCGCGTCGTTCGCCAGGCAAGCAGCCGGCCGGCTGCTCAGGGCCTGGTCGGGCGCTCGCCGGCATTTGTCGGCATGCTGGAAAAGGTACTTCGTGTGGCCAGTTCCGATGCTGCGGTATTGCTGCTGGGCGAAACCGGTACCGGCAAGGAACTGGTCGCCCGCGCCATTCACGAAGCCAGCGGCAGGGCCGATGGGCCATTTGTTGCGGTCGATTGTGCCGGGATGACCGAAACATTGTTCGAAAGCGAACTCTTCGGTTATGAAAAAGGTGCTTTTACCGGCGCGTCGCACCGCAAGCAGGGCCTGGTCGAAGCGGCATCGGGCGGGACCTTGTTTCTCGACGAGATCGGTGAGTTGCCGCTGGCCTTGCAGGTCAAGCTGCTACGCCTGCTGGAAACCGGCACCTATCGGCGAGTCGGCGGATTGGACTGGCTGCCCGTGGATTTCCGGCTGGTCGCCGCGACCCACCGCGATCTTCGCGCCATGGTGCAGGCCGAAACCTTTCGCCGCGACCTGTACTTCCGGATCAACACCTTTCCCGTCCGCATGCCAGCCTTGCACGAGCGGGCTGACGACATACCGTTACTGGCCGTTTCCCTGCTTGAACGGGTCGACAGAAAGCCCGGTCGAAAACTCACGCCGGCAGCCCTGGCCTGGCTGAGCAACAGGCGCTACGGCGGCAACATACGCGAATTGCGCAACCTGATCGAACGCGCCACCCTGCTGGCCGATGGCGACCTGATCGAACCTTTGCACCTGGATGAAATGGACGAAGACTGTCCTCCCCCCATATCGATTCGTGGCGATGGCTTTGTAGTTGATGAAGTCCTTGCGCTGGCAACGCTCGAGCGGCGCTACCTGGGCTGGGCGAAAGACAGGGGCGAGAATGATATGGGCCAGCTGGCCGCGAGACTGGGCGTTAGTCCGCGGACCTTGTATCGCAAATTCAAGGACTTGAGCGAAGCTTAGGCGCCAAGACGCCGAAACTCTCGCTGTGAGTCCTGGCCTTGGCGTAGATGGCGGGCGGGCTGGCTCGCCATCGGGGCTTTACCAATCCTTACAATGCAATTGGCATGTTTTACTATAATCGGCATCGCTTACTCCGATGACTCAATATTTGTCGTTTGGGGGCACGGTTTTATATCGGCTTGGAGGGGTTTCCCTCTTCTCGACTAAATAAAGAATACGCCCATGAAAAATATCGCCCTCGTCTCACTGCTTGTTTCTGCCGCCTTTCCAGCCCTCTCGCAGGTTTCGCCGGCCCAGCCTGCCGCCCCCGCCACGCTCAAGGAGGTGGCGCAAAGTGCGGTGCTCAACAGTCCCGAAGTGACATCGAAGTGGCATGCCTATCGTGCTGCCGCCGAAGAAATCGGGGTGGCCCGTGGCGGTTACTTCCCGCGCGTCGATCTGACCGCTGGCGGTGGTCGCGAAAGCCTGCGCCAGCCCTCGGCGGCAGATCGTGATTACACCCGTAGCGGCTACCAGCTCAGCCTCAACCAGATGATTTTCGATGGCTTCGCGACGCGCAATGAAGTGCGCCGCCTCGACAAGGCCCGTATCGTCCGCTATTACGAACTCCTCGATGCTTCCGAAATGGTGGCGCTCGAAGCCGGTCGGGCCTACCTCGATGTCCTGCGCTACCGCCGCCTTGTTGATCTGGCCAAGGACAACTACGTCCAGCACAAATCGACCTTTGACCAGATTCAGCGCCGCACGCAAAGCGGCGTCGGACGGCGCGTCGACGTCGAACAGGCGGGCAGCCGACTGGCCCTGGCCGAAATCAATATGCTGACCGAAACGGCCAACCTGCACGATGTCAGCGCTCGCTATCAGCGCCTCGTGGGGCGTCAGCCGGCTGATGCCATCGCGCCCCCCGGTCAGCTCGGTAGCACTTTCCCCGGTCAGGCAAAAATGGCGCTCGATACCCTGCTCCGGAAAAACCCGGCACTGCTCGCCGCCAGCGAAAACATAGAAGCCGCGCAGTATGAGGTTTATGGCCGCCGCGCGGCCTATTCGCCCAAGCTGGATTTCCGCGCGCGCACCGACCACACCCGCAACTACCTCGGCGACGCCGGTCAGCGCGACTACAACGTGGCCGAACTGGTGGTCAGCTGGAATCTCTTCAACGGTGGCTCCGACATTGCGCGGGACAAGCAGACCGTCGAGAAAAAGAATGTGGCCTTCGATCTGCGCGAAAAGGCCTGTCGCGACACCCGGCAGACTCTGCTGATTGCCTACAACGACGTCTTGCGCCTCAAGGAGCAGTCCGTCTTTACCACCCGGCAGGTGGCACTCCTCGAAAAGACTCGCGATGCCTACCGTGACCAGTTCAATGTTGGCCAACGCAGCCTGCTCGACCTTCTCGATACCGAAAATGAACTGCTTGCCGCTCGCCGGTCCAGCGTCAACGCCGACAGCGACCTGAGCCTTGCCTATCTGCGCACCCAGGCCGGCATGGGTACCCTGCTTGAGTATCTCGGCCTGCAACGTCTGGATGCTGCAACGCCGGAATCCGGCGATCTGGCCGATGTTGATCCCCGCCAGCTCTGCCCCAACGAGGCAGTGGACATCGGTCTGCCAGACCGTGAGGCGCTCAATGCCAAGGCGGCCGCGCTCAATGTCAACCGTACGCCAGTTGCCCCCCCAAGCCCCGCTCCTGACGCGACTGTCCAGGGGCAAGTCAGCGCCTGGGCAGCGGCCTGGGCAGCGCGTGACTATGCAGCCTACAGCAGCTTCTATGCGCCGACCTTTACGCCGGATGGTGGCCTGAGCCGCGAAGACTGGGCACAGTTGCGCCGCGGTCGCATCTCTGGTCGTGGCGACATCCAAGTTGATATCCACGATCTGAAAGTCCGCATGGACGGCAATGATCGCGCTGTTGCCGAGTTCCGTCAGGTCTATCAATCGCGCGGCTACAGCGACACGACCCAGAAGACTCTGGAGATGATCCGGGCGGGCGGCAAGTGGCTGATCAATCGCGAGACTTCAGTGCCCTGCACGGGAAATACCGTCGGCGGCTGCAAGGGGCTGGTCAAGTAGGACTGAGCAGTAAAGCCGGCCAGTGTGCCGGCAGATACAAAACAAAGGCCATGCAATCGCATGGCCTTTGTTTTTCACTGCAGAAAACAGAAAATATCAGGCTGGCAGGCTCGTGTTCAGGGTATAGGTGCCGGTCAGGCTGGCTTGGGCAAGGATGTGTCCCTGCATCGCGCCGCGAACCTCCGGGCCGCCAAACTTGCCTTCAAGCGGCAGTTTTTCAATGTCCAGCGCAAACACTGTAAAGACGTAGTGATGGATGATCTCGTCGTTCCACGGAGGGCAGGGACCGTCGTAGCCGTAGTAGTCGCCATTCATGTCACGGTCGCCGGCAAACCAGTCCGTGTAGTTGTTGATGCCTTGCCGGCAGCCTTGCGCCGTCTGTGGTCCGGATTTGCCGCGTGGCGTGACATCGCGACTGAATTCTCCCTCGCTGATCGCGTCGGTCGTCGCCGGCAGGTCTACCAGCACCCAATGGAAAAAATCGACGCGGGGCAGCGAGGCCGGGACGGTTCGTCCTTCCTGATTGACATCGTCGCCCTTGCTGGGGACGTCCGGATCATGGCAGATGAGCACGAAGGACTTGGTGCCGGCTGGCGCGTCACGCCAGGCCAAATGGGGATTGATGTTTTTGCCGAGGCAGACGTGATGGGCAGGGTCGGGGATGCAGAAGGAAAAATCCCCGGGAATCTTTTGCCCCTCTGAGAAGCTGTTGCTGGTCAGTTTCATCGTTACCTTTCCGATTATGCCGCCTGGCGTTTGAAATCCCTCAGGCGGAAGCCAAGAATCCATAGTGTGCCGAAATAGGTGCTGGCGCCGAGGGGAACCAGCCACGCGAGATGGATTGTCCGGTCGACAAAGCTGGTTTGCAACCAGCTTTTTTCCTGGCCCATGCCAAACCATAGCGCTGCGCCCATGGCGATCAATGCCAGCAACAGCTTGCTGCTGAATATCAGCCATCCGGCCTGTGGTTGGTAGATTTCGAGGCGACGCAGTCCGCGATAGAGCAGCAGGGCATTGAGGCAGGCGGCCAGGCCGATCGACAGGGCTAGCCCGGCATGTTCCAGCCAGCCGACAAAGGCGAGATTCATGGCTTGCGTGGCGGCCAGTGAAATCAGCGCGATGCGGACCGGGGTCCGGACGTTCTGGCGGGCATAAAAGCCGGGCGCCAGGACCTTGACGAGAATCATGCCGGTCAGGCCGACGGTATAGGCAACCAGGGCCTCGCGAGTGCGGAAGACGTCGTCGGCCGAAAAGGCGCCGTGAAAAAACAGGGCCGAAATCAACGGCACGGCGAGAATGGCCAGGGCGATGGCAGCCGGTGCGGCGAGTAGCAGGGTCAGGCGCAGTCCCCAGTCGAGCAGGCGCGAATATTCAAGGGGATTGTTGCTGGCGTGATAGCGGGAGAGCGAGGGGAGCAGGATGGTTCCCAGTGCGGCGCCGAGCAGGCCGGAGGGGAATTCCATCAGGCGGTCGGCGTAATAGAGCCAGGAGACGCTGCCGGATTTCAGGAATGAGGCAAAAATGGTATTGATCAGCAGGCTGATCTGCGACACCGAAACGCCGATCATGGCCGGCGCCATGAGCGTCGTGATCCGGCGCACGCCGGGGTCGGCCCAGGCGGCGCGCCAGTTCAACGATGGCCGCGGCAGCATGGCAATTTTTTTCAGCGCAGGAATCTGGATCGCCAGTTGCAGCAAGCCGCCGACAAAGACTGCCCAGGCCAGCACCAGGACAGGAGGGTCGAAATAAGGGGCGGCGAACAGTGCCATGCCGATGAAGGCGAGATTGAGCAGGACGGGGGTGAAGGCCGGTAGGGCGAAGCGGCTCCAGCTATTGAGTATGCCGCCGGAGAGGGCGACCAGCGACATGAAGAAAATGTACGGGAAGGCGATGCGGGTCAGCGTTACGGTCAGTTCGAACTTGCCCGCATCGGCCGCGAAGCCCGGCGCTGAAACCCAGACCAGTATTGGCGCGGCAGCAATGCCGATCGCGGTGACGGCAAATAGTGCCATCGAGAGCAGGCTGGCCACATGGTCGATCAGTGTGCGTGTATCGTCGGCGCTACGCGTGTTCTTGTATTCGCCCAGGATGGGCACAAAAGCCTGGGAGAAGGCGCCTTCGGCAAACATCCGGCGCAACAGGTTGGGTAATTTGAACGCGACGAAAAAGGCATCGGTCGCCAGTCCGGCGCCAAAAGTGCGGGCAATGACGAAGTCTCGAGCGAAGCCGAGAATTCTGGAGAGTAGGGTCATGCCACTGACCGTGGCCAGGGCGCGGAGCAGATTCATTCGATTTTGGCGTGGCGAAATCCGGTAATTCTACGCTGGGCTTGGTCGGAAGCTGTCAAATGAGCTGTGGGTGCGCATTGATTTGCCGAGGCTGGACAGGAATAGCGCACGCTCCTTATTGCCCGAGCCGTTCCGCTGCTGTAGAATTCGCGGCCTTGGTTTGCCGCTTTAGCTCAGTTGGTAGAGCAGTTCATTCGTAATGAAAAGGTCGCCAGTTCGATTCCGGCAAGCGGCACCATCTTGATTCAGCCCACTTCGGTGGGCTTTTTCATTTGCGCCCGGCGTGGGTGCACGCGTCCGGGTGGCGTCATTCCAGGTTGAGAATGACCCGGTTGCGGCCGGCTGACTTTGCCGCGTAAAGGCCTGTATCGGCGGTTCTGAGGAGGTTCTGCGGCCCATTGTCGGCGCTGGGCAGCGTGCTGGCGACACCGAAGCTACAGGAAACATGTCCGTCGATGCCGCGTTCGTGCGGGATGCACAACTCACGGGCTGACAGGCGCATGCGTTCGGCCACGGCATGGGCGCCATCGGCGTCGGTGCCGGGCAGGATGGCGACAAATTCTTCGCCACCGTAGCGGGCGAGGGTGTCTTCGACCCGAAAGATGGATTCGCTGAGTGAGTTGGCCACGGCCTTGAGACAGGAATCGCCTGCCTGGTGGCCATATATATCGTTGAATTGTTTAAAGAAATCGATGTCGCCGAGAATGATGCTGAGCGGCGATTCGTTGCGCAGGCAACGCTTCCATTCGACCTGCAAGGTGTCATCGAAATGGCGCCGGTTCGGAATGCCGGTCAGGCCGTCGAGAATGGCGAGCTCCTTGAGGCGCCGATGAACCTCGCAGATTTCATGCTGCCGGATGGAAATGCGCAGCATGGCGCGTACCTTGGCGAGCAGCACGACTTCCGAAACCGGTTTGCTCAGGAAGTCATCGCCACCTGCCAGAATGCCCTGGGCGAGCGTGTCTTCGTCGGTGACCGAGGAGAGGAAGACGATGGGCGTCCATCGTGAAATTCCGGCGTCATGGCTGTCTTGTTCCCAGGCCCGGATCTTCTGGGTGAGCTGAAGGCCGTTGGTATGTTGCTGCGTGGTGTCGAGCAGAACCAGGCTGGGCCAGGTGTCGCGAAATATCTGCAAAGCCTGTTCGCCGTCGCCGGTGGCCATGGTCTGGATGTCCGGCAATTGGCGCAGGCATTCGCAAATCAGGGCGCGGTTTGCTGCCGACGGATCAATGACGAGTACGCTGGGCCTCGCGCGGTCCGGGGGCGCTGGCTTGAAAGTGGTTGGATAGGCTTGGCGCGTCAGCATATTGCGGGATCATAGCACCGCCAAATGAATGGCATAGGGAGTCTGGCTCATTTTCCTTGGGGCCGACCTGGAGTAATATGTGCTCGCTTTCCATACGGTACCGTCTGGAAAAAAGACAAATATTCAGGAGATGGCGACGATGCAAATCAAGGACAAGGTATTTCTGGTGACTGGCGCGGGCTCGGGGTTAGGGGCGGCGACGGCATGTGCGCTGGCTGAGGCCGGGGCAAAAGTGGTTTTGGTGGACCTCAACCGCCAGGCCGGCGAAAAGCTGGCTGCAGAACTGGGCGGCAATACCTGTTTCGTCGAAACCGACGTCGCCAACGAAGCGTCGGCACTCAAGGCAATTGATACGGCTATATCGATGTTTGGCGCCTTGCATGGCCTGGTTAACTGCGCCGGCGTGGCGCCGGCCGAAAAGGTGCTGGGCAAGGAAGGGCCTCACCGATTGGAGAGTTTTTCCCGGGTGATCAATATCAATCTGGTCGGCACGTTCAACATGATCCGCCTGGCCGCCGATGCGATGATGAAACATGAGCCGGATGCCGGTGGCGAGCGCGGTGTGATCGTCAATACCGCCTCCGTCGCCGCTTATGAAGGCCAACTTGGGCAGGTGGCCTACGCTGCCTCGAAGGGCGGCATCGTCGCGCTGACCTTGCCGGTCGCCCGCGAACTGGCGCGTAGCGGCATTCGCTGCATGACCATCGCGCCAGGCATCATGGAAACACCGATGCTGCTCGGCATGCCGCCCGAAGTGCAGGATTCGCTGAACAAGATGGTGCCGTTCCCGACGCGCATGGGCAAACCGGCCGAGTTCGCGGCGCTGGTCAGGCACATCGCCGAGAATGCCTACCTCAATGGCGAAGTCATCCGCCTGGATGGTGCCATCCGGATGGGCGTCAAATAAACTATACTTCGGCTCCGTCCTTGACCCAAAAAGGCACTTCGGTGCCTTTTTCATTTGTATGCCCGCCGCTTCCTGTTATCACTGTGGACTACCCATTCCCGACGATGTCGATCTGTCGGTGACGGTTGGCAGTGAGCCGCGGGCGATGTGCTGCTTCGGCTGCCAGGCGGTGGCGCAGTCGATTGTCGATAACGGTCTGGCCGAGTATTACCGCAGTCGCGATGCCATGCCCGAGTCGCCGCGCGAGGCCATGCCGGCGATTCTCGATCAACTGGTCATGTACGATCACGCCGAGTTCCAGAAAAGCTTTGTCAGGGAACTGGGGCAAAACGAGCGCGAGGCGTCGCTGTTGCTCGAGGGCATTACCTGCGCCGCGTGCATCTGGCTGAACGAAGAGCATCTCGGTCGCCTGCCCGGGGTCACGGCCATCAACATCAACTATACGACGCGCCGGGCCCGTGTCCGCTGGGACGAGAGCCGCATCAAGCTCTCGGATATCCTCGCTGCGGTCGCCGCCATCGGCTATCGCGCCTATCCATACGACGCCGCGAAGAATGAGGAAATTTCCCGCAAGGAACGACGCGAAGCGATGTGGCGTCTGTGGGTGGCCGGCTTCGGCATGATGCAGGTCATGATGTATGCCTACCCGGTCTATATCGCCAACGGCGACATGACCCCCGACATCGAGAGCCTGATGCGCTGGGCCAGCCTGTTCCTGACACTGCCGGTCATCTTCTATTCCTCGGCACCATTTTTCCGCAATGCCTGGCGCGATATCAAGCTGCGTCGGGTCGGCATGGATGTGCCGGTAGCCCTGGGTGTTGGTGCCGCCTTCGCCGCCAGTTGCTGGGCAACCTTTGCGCAAGACGGAGAGGTCTATTTCGACTCCGTCACGATGTTCATTTTCTTCCTGCTCGGTGGCCGCTATCTCGAAATGACGGCGCGCCAGAAGGCGGTCAGTGTGACCGAGGCGCTGGCGCGGCTGCTGCCGGCCTTCGCCCAGAAGATGTCCGGATTTCCGGCTGACCGCAACACCGAGCAATGTGTCGTTGCCGATCTGCGCCAGGGCGATTACATCCTGGTCCGCGCCGGTGATATCGTGCCGGCGGATGGTCGGGTCATCGAAGGCATCAGCTGCGCCAACGAGGCTTTGCTGACCGGCGAAAGCAAGCCGGTTCCCAAATCGCCCGGTGAGTCGGTGACTGGCGGCTCGATCAATGCTGAAAGTCCGCTCGTGGTGCAGGTCGAACAGGTCGGGGAAGGTACCCGCCTGTCCGCCATCATTCAGTTGATGGAACGGGCAGCGGCTGAAAAACCCAAAATCGTTGTGCTGGCCGATCGTATCGCCAGCTATTTTGTCGCCGTCCTTCTCGCCGTGGCGATTCTCGTGGCTGTCGGCTGGTACTTTGTTGATCCCGCGAAAGCCTTGTGGATCACCGTTTCGGTGCTTGTCGTGACTTGTCCCTGCGCCCTTTCCCTGGCAACGCCGATTGCGCTGACCGTGTCGGCCGGCGCGCTGGCCCGGGATGGCCTGCTGGTGACGCGTGGTCATGCGATTGAAACGTTGGCCAGGGCGACCCATTTTGTATTTGACAAGACGGGCACGCTGACCACCGGGCGGATGCACCTTGTTGATGTTTTTCCCTGCGCAGGGACGAGCCGCGATGCCTGTCTGGCCATGGCGGCCGCCCTCGAGCATGCCTCCGAGCATCCGGTGGCAAGCGCGCTGCGCCAAGCGGCCGGGACGCAATTGCCGGAAACCTCGGCCGTGATCAGTGAGCCGGGCCAGGGCATCGAGGCGCTGGTCGGCGGAATCCGTTGCCGCATCGGTCGTCCTGACTATGCCCTGGCGCTGAGCGCCGCCAGCTTGCCGGAGGCCGCTGCCGACTGGCTGGAAAGCGGTGACACGGTGGTTGTTCTCGCCGATGAAACGGCTTGTCTCGCGCTGTTCAGGATTGGTGATGAACTGCGTTCGGAGTCAGCGGCGCTGATCGCCGAACTCCGTGCGGCGGGAAAACAGGTGATCTTGTTGACCGGGGATGCACCGGCAGTGGCGCGTCGCGTCGCCGACAAGCTCGGCATTGCGGATGTTCGGGCCGGCGTTACACCCCAGGGCAAGCATGATTGCGTGACTGGCTTGCAGGCCGACGGTGCCGTCGTGGCCATGCTCGGCGATGGCGTCAATGATGCGCCGGTGCTGGCCCAGGCGCAGGTTTCGGTGGCCATGGGCGGCGGTGCCCAGCTGGCCAGGACGCAATCCGATTTCATCCTGCTTTCAGAAAATCTGGATCATCTTCGACACGGCTTGCGGCGGGCCAGGAAAACCCTGCATGTGATCCGCCAGAATCTATGGTGGTCCTTTGCCTATAATTTTGTAGCCTTGCCGCTGGCGATTGCCGGCTATGTAACCCCATGGATTGCCGGCATAGGCATGTCTGCCAGTTCCCTGCTGGTTGTCCTGAATTCGCTGCGCATCCAGCGCCTGGAGAACGATTGATGGAAAGTGTATACCTGCTTATTCCGGTGTCGGTCATCCTGGTGTTCGCGATCGCCTTCGCTTTCTGGTGGTCGGTGCGCAGCGGCCAGTTCGACGATCTCGAAGGGCCGGGCTTTCGCGTCCTGATGGATGAAGATCCGTCAAAACGTCCCGTTGAAACCGAGGAGGCGAAGAAACCGGATAATGTTTGACCTGCGTCAACGCTTGGGGGTCTGAGCCTTGGCAGAATGACCCCATTGTGAAGCGAAAGCTTCGCTGCAATTCTCTGTTGGGGTTGGGGTGCGTTACGACGCACCCTTTTTTTGTCCACTTTTCGGGCTTGCTCCTGAGCGGGTAGATATTTAGGACTAGTGGCCTTAGATAATAGGTAGGTTGATCTAGGTCAAAACGCTCGGGCTGAACTAGAATACCATCGCTTTCTATGTGTCCCCTTGGGTTCAGGGAGGTGGGCATTCCGTTTTTTTTTTACGAGAGGGTGGGTTCATGTCTGGAACGCAAACCACATATAACGATAAGGTCGTACGGCAATTTACCGTTATGACTGTCATCTGGGGCATTGTTGGCATGCTGGTCGGTGTCATCATTGCTGCGCAGCTGGTCTGGCCGGAGCTGAATATTGGCTTCCTGCATTTTGGCCGTCTGCGTCCGTTGCATACCAACGCGGTTATTTTCGCGTTTGGTGGCTGCGCCTTGTTTGCAACGTCTTACTGGTGCGTTCAACGCACCTGCTGTACGCGTCTTTGGGGCGGTCCGCTGGTCCCCTTTACGTTCTGGGGATGGCAAGTCGTCATTCTGCTGGCTGCGATCACTCTGCCGCTGGGTATCACTTCCGGTAAAGAGTACGCCGAACTGGAATGGCCGATCGATATCCTGATCACGCTGGTCTGGGTGTCTTACGCGCTGGTCTTCTTCGGTACCATCGCCAAGCGCAAGGTGTCGCATATCTACGTTGCCAACTGGTTCTTCGGCGCGATGATTCTGACTGTCGCCCTGCTGCATCTGGTGAATAGTGCTGCCATGCCGATCACCCCGCTCAAGTCCTACTCGGCCTATGCCGGTGTTCAGGATGCGATGATCCAGTGGTGGTACGGCCATAACGCCGTGGGCTTCTTCCTGACTGCAGGCTTCCTTGGCATCATGTACTACTTCGTGCCGAAGCAGGCTGGTCGTCCGGTTTATTCCTACCGTCTGTCCGTGGTCCACTTCTGGGCGCTGATCTTCACGTACATGTGGGCGGGCCCGCACCATCTGCACTACACCGCCCTGCCGGACTGGACGCAATCGGTCGGTATGGTCTTCTCGCTGATTCTGCTGGCTCCGTCCTGGGGTGGCATGATCAACGGCATCATGACCCTGTCGGGTGCCTGGCATAAGCTGCGCGACGATCCCATCCTGAAGTTCCTGATCACCTCGCTGTCCTTCTACGGTATGTCTACGTTCGAAGGCCCGATGATGTCGATCAAGACCGTCAATGCCCTGTCGCATTACACGGACTGGACTGTCGGTCACGTGCACTCCGGTGCCCTCGGCTGGGTTGCCATGGTTTCCATCGGTGCCATGTACTACCTGATCCCGCGCCTCTTCGGCAAGACTGAAATGTATAGCACCAAGCTGGTCACGACCCACTTCTGGATCGCCACCATCGGCACCGTTCTCTACATTGCTTCGATGTGGATTGCCGGTGTGATGCAGGG
>ERZ1034363.1480-NODE-1480-length-13253-cov-8.510474_pt1 | contig 13253 bp, 7 predicted proteins | sample MGYA00520616_ERZ1034363 | MGnify/ENA primary metagenome ERZ1034363 (study PRJEB33736, sample SAMEA104284506) | Azolla filiculoides | biome: Urban; feature: Water surface; material: Ditch water | place: Netherlands | collected 2015-10-28 | depth 0-0.1 m ...
GCCGTAGACGATGACGATAAAGGCCCCGGCGGGCCCGCCAATTTGCACCCGGCTGCCGCCCAAGGCCGACACCAGAAAACCGGCAATGATGGCAGTGAATAGCCCAGCCTCGGGTTTGAGTCCGCTGGCAATGGCGAAGGCCATGGCCAGTGGCAGGGCCACCACCCCGACGGTCAGGCCGGCGCCCACGTCCTTGGCAAAGCGCTGCTGGTTGTAGCCGTGCAAGGCGTCCAGCAACCTGGGGCGAAAATCAATCATGGCAATACCCAGTGTTTAGTGGATGCGCATGCCGGGCGTCGCACCGGGCCAGGGATTCAGGATGTAGATGCCGGGGTTGGCCTTCTCATCGCCATGGCTGGCAGCCATGACCATGCCTTCGGACACGCCGAACTTCATCTTGCGCGGTGCCAGATTGGCCACCAGCACGGTGAGCTGGTCCACCAGTTGCTCAGGCTGGTACATGCTGGCAATGCCGCTGAAGACATTGCGCAGGCGCGGCGCGCCGGTTTCGTCCTGCTCGCCGGCGTCCAGCGTCAGGCGCAAGAGCTTGGTCGAGCCTTCGACGGCGGCGCAGGCCACGATCTTGGCGATGCGCAGGTCGATCTTGGCGAAGTCGTCGATGCCGATGGTCGGGGCGATCGCTTCGCCGCCAGGGAGGGACGACTTGCTGGACAAATCGGGGTCAGAGCCCGAGTTTGTCTTCGCCAAATCGGGATCCGACCCCGATTTGTCCGCCGGCGGCTCGAACAGCGCATCGAGCTGCTTGGCATCCACGCGCTGCATCAGGTGCTGGTAGGCGCCGATGCCGTGGCCCGCGCCCAGCAGGCGGCCGGCGTCGGCGAAGCTGAGCGGCTCGACCTTGAGGAAGGCTTCCACGTTGGCGGCCAGCGCCGGCAGCACCGGTTTGAGGTAGAGCGAGATCAGGCGGAAGGCTTCGATGCAGGTGGTGCACACGTCCTGCAGGCGGCCTTCCATGCCGTCCTGCTTGGCCAGCTCCCAGGGCTTGTTCTGGTCCACGTAGGCGTTCACGCGGTCGGTCAGCAGCATGGTCTCGCGCAGGGCCTTGCCGTACTCGCGCTCGGCCAGCAGCTCGATGATGGACGGCGCCACCGTGCGCAGGTGGTCCAGCAACGCGTCGCCGTCGGCCGAGACCTCGCCGAGTTGGCCGCCGAAGCGCTTGGCGATGAAGCCGGCCGCGCGCGAGGCAATGTTGACGTACTTGCCGATCAGGTCGCTGTTGACCCGGGCCATGAAGTCGTCGGCATTGAAGTCGATGTCCTCGTTGCGGCTGCTGAGCTTGGTGGCCAGGTAGTAGCGCAGCCATTCGGCGTTCATGCCCAGACCCAGGTACTTGAGCGGGTCCAGGCCCGTGCCACGGCTCTTGCTCATTTTCTCGCCGTTGTTCACCGTGAGGAAGCCGTGCACGAACACCGAGTCAGGCACCTTGCGGCCGCTGAACTTCAGCGTGGCGGGCCAGAACAGCGTGTGGAAGGTGACGATGTCCTTGCCGATGAAGTGGTACTGCTCCAGCTGCGGGTTGGCCATGTAGGCCTCGAAGTCCTGGCCGCGCCGGTCGAGCAGGTTCTTGAGCGAGGCCAGGTAGCCGATGGGGGCGTCGAGCCACACATAGAAATACTTGCCCGGCGCATCGGGGATCTCGATGCCGAAGTAGGGCGCGTCGCGCGAGATGTCCCAGTCGCCCAGGCCCTCGCTGGTCGTGCCGTCGGGGTTGGTGCGCACGGTGAACCATTCACGCACCTTGTTTGCCACCTCGGGCTGCAGGCGGCCGTTTTGCGTCCAGTCCTCCAGGAAGGCCACGCAGCGCGGGTCCGACAGCTTGAAGAAGAAATGCTCTGAGCTTTTCAGCACCGGCGTGGCGCCCGACAGCGCGGAATAGGGGTTGATGAGGTCGGTGGGCGCGTACACGGCACCGCAGACCTCGCAGTTGTCGCCGTACTGGTCCTTGGCGTGGCACTTGGGGCACTCGCCTTTGATGAAGCGGTCGGGCAAAAACATGTTCTTTTGCGGATCAAAGAACTGCTCAACCGAGCGCACCTCGATCAGCGAGCCGCCGTCGGCCTCGGAAATATCGCGCAGGTCGCGGTAAATCTGGCGGGCCAGCTCGTGGTTTTCGGTCGCGTCGGTGCTGTGCCAGTTGTCAAAGGCGATGTGAAAACCGTCCAGATAAGGCTTGCGGCCGGCTGCGATGTCGGCCACGAACTGCTGGGGCGTCTTGCCCGCCTTTTCGGCGGCAATCATGATGGGTGCGCCGTGCGTGTCGTCCGCGCCCACAAAATTGACCTGGCTGCCCTGCATGCGCTGGAACCGCACCCAGATGTCGGCCTGGATGTACTCCATGATGTGGCCGATGTGGAAGTTGCCGTTGGCATACGGCAGGGCGGTGGTGACAAAAAGCTGGCGCGGGGCGTTGGGGGCAGACATGGTGGGGCAACTTGTAGGGGAATCGGTGATTTTAGGGTGTACCGGGCCGCATGTCGGTAAACTGCCCCCCATTCTTGGACAGCTCAGAAAGCATCAGACCCCCATGGCGACCCCCGAACAACTCCTGCAAGCCCTGCAAACCGTCATCGACCCCAACACGGGCAAAGACTTCGTTTCGACCAAGACCCTGAAGAACCTGCAGGTGGAAGGCGGTGATGTGTCTTTTGACGTGGAGCTGGGCTACCCCGCCAAGAGCCAGATCCCGGCGCTGCGCCAAGCGCTGATCGCGGCCGCCAAATGTGTGGCGGGCGTGTCCAATGTGTCGGCCAACGTGACCAGCAAGATCACAGCCCATGCCGCCCAGCGCGGTGTGGCCCTGCTGCCGCAAGTCAAAAACATTGTGGCCGTGGCTTCGGGCAAGGGCGGCGTGGGCAAGAGCACCACCGCCGTCAACCTGGCGCTGGCACTGGCCGCCGAGGGCGCCAAGGTGGGTCTGCTGGACGCCGACATCTATGGCCCCAGCCAGCCCATGATGATGGGCATCGAAGGCCGCCCCGAGAGCGAAGACGGCCAGACCATGGAGCCACTCGAAAACTACGGCGTGCAGGTCATGTCGATTGGCTTTTTGGTGGACCAGGACGAGGCCATGATCTGGCGCGGCCCCATGGCCACCCAGGCGCTGGAGCAGTTGCTGCGCCAGACCAACTGGAAAGAACTCGACTATTTGATCGTCGACATGCCGCCTGGTACAGGCGACATCCAGTTGACCCTCTCGCAACGTGTACCCATGACAGGAGCGGTGATCGTCACCACCCCGCAAGACATCGCCCTCTTGGACGCCAAAAAGGGCGTGAAGATGTTCGAAAAAGTGGGCGTGCCGATTTTGGGCCTGGTGGAAAACATGGCCGTGCACGTCTGCACGAACTGCGGCCATGTCGAGCACATTTTTGGTGCCGATGGCGGCAAGAAAATGGCCGCCGAATACGGCATGGACTACCTGGGTGCACTGCCGCTGGACATGCAGATCCGCCTTCAGGCTGACAACGGAAAACCGACGGTGGTGTCCGACCCCGATGGCGAAGTGGCCCAGATCTACAAGGCGGTGGCCCGCCAGGTGGCGGTCAAGATCGCGTCCAAGGCCAAGGACTTTTCGTCCAAGTTCCCAACGATCAAGGTCAGCAAAGACACTTGAGCGGCAATTCCGCCAACTTGCTTGGCGGTCTTGGCCTGACAGCACCTGCATGGGATGTAGGCGCCAAAAAAGAACACCTAGGTGTTCATTGATATCATTCGCTTTGCATACCGGGAAACAAAGTGAATGTTTTAAACCGTCTGATTTTGTCGATTCGCACATTGCTGCTGCGCTGGCCCATGGAGTGGCTCGGAGGGGTGCTGATCGTCACGGGGCTGTGGGTTGTTTTTTACACCTACCAGTCGAGCGAGGTGGTGGTGCAGCAATATGCCGCCGAAAGCGCTCAAACCCATGCCGCTTCGGTCACGCAATTCCGAAATTTTTACGCCCAGGAACTGGTGCCTCGGGCGGTCCAAAGCGGCATGACGGTCACGCACGACTACAAATCGCAAGACAACGCTTTGCCCTTGCCCGCCACCTTGACGATCGATTTGGGCCATTACCTGTCCAAAGTGGATGGGGGTACGCAGGTCCGCTTGTACAGTGACCTGCCGTTTCCGTGGCGTGAGTCCGAGCGTTCGCTCGATGATTTCCAGAAACAGGCATTGCAGCACCTCAAAGAGCACCCGAACAAGCCTTACGTGCGCGAAGAGGTCATGAATGGCAACCGTGTTTTGCGCTTTGCGCAGGCCGACCGCATGCTGCCCAATTGTGTGGCCTGCCACAACAGCTATCCCGGTTCACCGCGCACGGACTGGAAGGTGGGTGATGTGCGTGGTGCACTCGAGGTGGTGTTGCCGGTCTCGCAGTGGCAGCTTGCCAGCACGGGCGTGCTCAACCGCACTTTTGTGGTGTTGTTGGCGCTGTTGTTCTTGGGTTTGTTGTTGATCTGGTTTTCCGTCAAACGGATTCGTGTGGCCTTGATGACCTCACGCCAGTTATCGACAGAGCGGCAGTTGGCCATTCGCCAACTCAGCGATGAAATTGCCGAGCGCAAACTGGTCGAGGGACATTTGCGCTTGAGTGAGGGCAAGCTTCACAGCATTTTCAAATCCGTCCCCGAGGCGATTGTGGTGGCCGATTCAAAAGGCCAGATTGTGCAATGCAACGATGCCACCGCCGCCATTTTTGGCTACAGCATGGAGGCGTTGATGGGGCAGCGCATTAATTTGCTGATGCCTGCGGCAGAAAACGAGCAGCATGACCAGTACATGCAAGCCTACCTGACCACCGGGCGTAAGAAGTTGATGAACCAGCCTCGGGTCATGCGCGGACGAAGGCATGACGGCAGCATGTTTCCGGTGCGTTTGACCATCAGCGAAACCCACCTTGAAAACGAACATTTTTTTGTCGGTGTGATGCAGGATTTCACCGCCATCCAGAGTGCGCAGGATCTGCTGGTCGAGGCCAAAGACAAAGCCGAGCAAGCCAATCGCATGCGAGGGGAATTCTTGGCCAACATGAGCCATGAAATCCGAACCCCCATGAATGGCATTGTGGGCATGACCGAGTTGGCGCTTGAGACGGCATCGCCTGAGCTTCAAAAGGAATATCTGACGTTGGCTCGCGATTCGGCCAACCATCTTCTTCAAATCATCAACGAGATTCTGGATTTTTCCAAGATTGAAGCCAAGGCGCTGGAGCTGGAGTTGCTCGAAGTCAGTCCGGCTCAGTTGATTCGCCACACGGTCCGGTCGCTTGAGCAATTGGCGCGTGTCAAAGGTGTCGCGTTGTTGCTGGAAACTTCGGACGCTGTCCCTGAGTTGGTCTGGATGGACCCGGTGCGCATGCGCCAAGTGCTGACCAATCTGATCGGCAATGCGATCAAGTTCACCGATCAGGGGTCTGTGACCGTTAAAACCGAAGTGTTGTCCGCGGTTGATGACCAGACGGTGCTGCTGCGCATCAGCATCATCGACACGGGCATTGGCTTCGATCCAGAGCGCACAGAAGCCTTGTTCAGTCCCTTCACGCAGGCCGATGGCTCGGTGACGCGGTCGTTCGGTGGCACGGGGCTCGGTTTGGCGATCACGCGCAGTTTGTTGCAGTTGATGGGTGGGTACATCACGGCTGAGGGGCAGCCAGGCAAAGGCGCGAGTTTTGTAGCGACCGTGCCCGTTAAAACAATCAGCCCGTCGAGCGTTCGGGCCTTGGCCTCGATTGCCTCAGACAAGTCAGAGCCGCTTTCGCCAGCCATGGCGGGTGCGCCGAACTGGTCTGTTTTGCTGGTCGAAGACCACGAAATCAACCGCAAGTTGGCCGAAATCATGCTCCAACGCATGGGCTATCGCTACGCCATTGCAGCGGATGGCCAGCAGGCGCTGGAGCGCTTGGCTGAAAAGCGTTTTGATGTGGTTTTGATGGACGTGATGATGCCTGTGATGGACGGCGTCACCGCCTTGCGGCAATTGCGAATCCAGGAGGCCACCACGGGTCACCGAACGCCTGTGCTGATGGTCACGGCACACGCCATGACGGGTGACAAGGAGCGTTTCATCGCCGCAGGTGCGGATGGCTATGTTTCCAAGCCCATGTCTCAGGCGGCCTTGCAAAAAGAAATCACGCGGGTGCTCACCCCCGTGAATCCGGCCTGAGTCAGCCGTTTCTTCAGTGGGCTGATCTTTCCAACTCGCGCAAACGGAAACGCTGGATCTTGCCGGTGGCCGTCTTGGGCAGCTCGGCCACAAAATCGATGAAACGTGGGTACTTGTAAGGGGCCAGGCGCTCCTTCACAAAGGTCTTGACCTCCTCTTGCGTCAGGCTCTGCCCGGCTTTGAGCACGATGAAGGCTTTGGTCTTGGTCAGCCCATCGGTGTCTTCCTTGCCGATCACGGCCGCTTCCAGAATGGCGGGATGCTGCACCAGCGTGGCCTCGACCTCGAAAGGCGAGACATAGATGCCGCTGACTTTCAGCATGTCGTCGTTGCGACCCGCGTAGGTGTAGTAGCCATCGGGGTCGCGGGTGTATTTGTCGCCACTCTTGGTCCACACGCCCTGGAAGGTGTCGCGGGTTTTTTCGCGGTTGTTCCAATACATGAGGGCGCTGCTGGGCCCCTGGATGTAGAGGTCGCCGATTTCGTTGTGGCTGGTGACCACGCTGCCGTCTTCGTTGCGCAGCTGCACTTCGTAGCCTGGCACGGCCTTGCCGGTGGTGCCGTAGCGCACATCGCCCGGGCGGTTGGACAAGAAGACGTGCAGCATTTCGGTCGAGCCAATGCCGTCGATGATTTCGCAGCCGAAATGCTGCGTCCAGCGCTCACCGATGTCACGCGGCAGCGCTTCACCGGCCGACGAACACAGGCGCAGCGAGACTTGATTTTTCTTGGGCAGATCGGGGCTGGCCAGCATGCCGCCGTAGCCGGTGGGCGCGCCATAAAACACGGTGGGCTGGTGATCGACCATGCGCTTGAAGGTCGCTTGCGGGGTGGGGCGCTCGGCCATCAACACCACGCTTGCACCTGCGCTCAAGGGGAAGGTCAGGGCGTTGCCCAGGCCGTAGGCAAAGAACAGTTTGGCGGCCGAGAACACCACATCGCTTTCGCGCAAGGCCAACACGCCCTTGCCATACAGCTCGGCCGTCCAGTACAGGTTGCCCTGGCTGTGTACGGTGCCCTTGGGCTTGCCCGTGGAGCCCGACGAATACAGCCAAAAGGCCGGTTCATCGGCCAGCGTTTGCGCGGGCAATACGGGGCTGCTTTGCGCCACAAATTCGGCCATGTTGAACTGGCCTTGTGTCAGTGCGCCCGTGGGGCGAGAGACCACCACATGCTGGACTTCGGTTTTGACCAGGTCCATCGCCGCTTGCAGTGTGGGCAGCAAGGTTCCGGACACCAGTGCGGCTTGCGCCCGGCTGTTGCTCAGCATGAAGGCGTAGTCTTCGGCAGTGAGCAAGGTATTCACCGCCACAGGCACCACGCCCGCATAGAGCGAGCCCAAAAAGGCCACGACCCAGTCGCTGCTGTCTTGCATGAGCAAGAGCACGCGTTCTTCGCGTTTGAGCCCCATGGCCTTGAGGCCACCGGCAAAGCGGCGGATTTGCTCCGTCAGTTCGCCATAGCTCAGGCGGCCCACATCGTCGATCAGGGCGGTTTTGCCGGAGCGGTTCGCGTTGGTGGCGATCAGGTGCTGGGCGAAGTTGAAGTCGGTGGATGGTGCATTCACGGTGTGGGTCATGTTTGTCTCCTCGAGGTGTCAGTCATGTTGTCTGGTGTGTGGCAATGGGGCTTTGTGGGAGGCCGCCCCTGCGGCCGAATGTCAGTTCATCCATCATCCATCATTCGGCTGCGGGGGCAGCCTCCCACAAAATGACAGGGCCAGATTTACAGGGCAAGCTGGCTGCCTTGTGCGGCCAGCACGTCCAGGGCCAGCGAACTGCCTTGCACGGCTGTGCGGCGGTGGTAGAAGTTGAGTGCCCTGAGGCCGCCCAGTTCTTCGCCACCACCAGCGCGTCCGGGGCCGCCATGCAGACTCATGGGCATCACGTTGCCGTGGCCGCTGTGCAGGGCCGCCACATCGGGCGAAATCGCGTGCACACGGCCATGGCTGCTCGCCAATTCGACCGAAGCCTGCGCGGTGAAGAGGTGGTCCTCGCTGTAGACCGAGCACACCAGCGAGCCTTCGCCGCGGCGGATCATGGCGTAGGCCTCTTCAATGCTGTCGTAAGGCATCAGGGTGGACACGGGGCCGAACACCTCGACCGCGTGCAGGACCTTGGCCGTCATGGGCGACTCGGTGCCCAGCAGCACGGGGGCCACGCAGGCGCTCGATGCGTCGGCATCGACCAAACCAGCCGCGCTGCCATCGAACAACACGGTGGCTTCGGTTTTGAGTTGGGCCAAGCCCGCCAGCACGCTGGCTTTTTGTTCCTGGCTCACCAGCGCGCCCATGCGCACGGTCTCGTTGCGCGGGTTGCCCACGGTGGTTTTGGCCAGGCGCGCACCAATGGCTTCGGCAGCGGCTTTGTACAAGGCACGCGGCACAAAAATGCGGCGAATGGCGGTGCACTTCTGGCCGGACTTGACGGTCATCTCGCGGGCGACTTCGGCCACCAGCAGCTTGAAGGCTTCGCTGTCTGCGGTCGCGGCGGGCGAGAGCAGGGCGCTGTTGAGGCTGTCGGCCTCGATGTTGCAGCGCACCGACAACTCGGTCACGGCGCGGTGGCTGCGGATGATCTTGCCGGTCTCGGCCGAGCCGGTGAAGCTGACCACGTCAAAGGCCTGCAGCTGGTCCATCAGGCCTGCGGACGAACCGCAAATCACCGACAAAGCACCCACAGGCAGCACGCCCGCATCGACCACGTCTTTCACCATGCGCTGGGTCAGCCAAGCGGTGGCGGTGGCGGGCTTGATGATGACCGGCACGCCCGAGAGCAGGGCCGGGGCGGCTTTTTCCCACAGGCCCCAGCTGGGGAAGTTGAAGGCGTTGATGAACAGCGCCACGCCGCGTGTGGGCACCTGGATGTGCTGGGTCTGGAAGGCCGGGTCTTTGGCCATGCGGATGCGTTGGCCGTCGAGCAGCAGCTTGGCATCACCCAGAGCGTGGCCCTGTTTGGCGTAATAGCCCAGCGTGAAGACCGCGCCGTCGATGTCCACGCCCGAGTCTTTGGCCACGGTGCCGCTGTTGGCGGTGGCGATCTCGTAATAAGCGTCGCGGTTGGCTTGCAGCACTTCCGTGATTTGGCTGAGCAGGGCGGCACGTTGGCCGTAACTCAGTGCGCGCAGTGCCGCGCCGCCTTGTTCGCGGGCAAAGGCAAAGCCTTCTGCCAAGTCGATGCCTGCACTCGACACGCGGGCCAGCTCGGTGCCCAGTACCGGGTCAAACATCGGCGTGCCTTCGCCGGTGCCGGTTTGCCAGCGACCTGCGAAGAAGTTGGGGAGTAGTGCGGTGGTCATGGTGAACTTTCCAAGGGTTTGTGAGGGCCTGCATGCAATGGCATGCACAAAAAAACTGTTCTTGCTGTCCAGTTGGCGGTATAAACACCGGTTGATGCATTATTGTGCTTGCCTGCAAGTATGCAATAAAGTGCATGTTTTGGGTTTACTGAAATCAAAGGGTTTTCCCTAGTTTTGAGCAGAGGTTGAGCATGACATCTCAAGAGTCCACGTTGATGGAACCGTCCGAGCAGGAGACAAAGCGCAGTCCGTTCCTGGAAGCGTTGGGCGAGCGTGTGCGCACCCTGCGTTCGCGCAAAGGCATGACCCGCCGCGCCGTGGCCTTGGCGGCCGATGTGTCCGAGCGCCACTTGGCCAACCTCGAATACGGCACGGGCAACGTGTCGGTGCTGGTGTTGTTGCAGGTGGCCAATGCCTTGCAGTGTTCACTGGCCGAATTGTTGGGTGATGTGACGACCACCTCGCCCGAGTGGCTGCTGATTCGTGAGCTGTTGGCTCAGCGCAGCGAAGCGGATTTGCGCCGTGCACGTGTGCAACTGAGCGACATGTTGGGCGAAAGTGGCAACGCACAAGAGCGCAAGAACCGCATCGCCTTGATTGGTTTGCGGGGTGCAGGCAAGACCTCTTTGGGTCAGCGTCTGGCCAACGATCTGGGTTTTCCATTCATTGAGCTGAGCCGCGAGATCGAGCAGTTTGCCGGTTGCCAGATCAGCGAGATCCACAACCTGTATGGTGCCAATGCTTACCGCCGCTACGAGCGCCGTGCGCTGGAAGAAGCGATTCAGATCTATCCCGAAGTGGTGATCGCCACGCCCGGGGGGCTGGTGTCGGACTCAGCCAACTTCAATTTGCTGCTGTCGCATTGCACAACGGTGTGGCTTCAAGCCGATGCAGCCGACCACATGGGCCGGGTGGCTGCCCAAGGTGACATGCGCCCGATGGCGGCCAGCCGCGAGGCGATGGAAGACCTCAAGCGAATTTTGGAGGGGCGTTCTGCCTTCTACTCCAAAGCCGATCTGGCCATCAACACCAGTGCCCGCACGGAAGATCAAGCGTTTGCGGCTTTGCGCTCTTCGGTGCGTCAACACGTTGGCTTGCCCGCTTGAATTGCTATTTCCTAGGGTAATTACCTATAAAATGAATTAAAGTGCATGTTGTGGGTGCTTGAAAGCTGCAATAAAATTCGTGCAACATGCAGTGAAATGCATTTTTAGACCCACCCCATCACTTTCACCGACGGAGACATGACCATGACGCAAGCTTTCCAGGTTGACTACCAGACCAACCCCGCTCAATACAAACACATCAACCTGGCCTTTGAGGGCGAGATCGCGACTTTGTCGATCAACATCAACGAAGACGCTGGCATCCGCCCCGGCTACAAGCTCAAACTCAACAGCTACGACCTGGGTGTGGACATCGAGTTGCACGACGCATTGCAGCGCATCCGCTTTGAGCACCCCGAAGTGCGCTCGGTGGTGGTGACCAGCCTGAAGGACCGCGTGTTCTGCTCGGGTGCCAACATTTTCATGTTGGGTGTGTCCACCCACGGCTGGAAAGTGAACTTCTGCAAGTTCACCAACGAAACCCGCAACGGCATCGAAGACTCCAGCAAACACGACGGCCTGAAATTCGTCGCTGCCCTGAACGGTGCTTGCGCAGGTGGCGGCTACGAATTGGCCTTGGCCTGCGATGAAATCGTGCTGGTCGATGACCGCTCCAGCGCCGTGTCTTTGCCCGAAGTGCCTTTGCTCGGCGTATTGCCTGGCACCGGCGGCCTGACCCGCGTGACCGACAAGCGCCACGTGCGCCACGATCTGGCCGACATCTTCTGCACCAGTGTGGAAGGCGTGCGCGGCCAAAAAGCCGTGGACTGGCGTCTGGTCGATGCGATCGCCAAGCCGGCTGTGTTCAAAGAAGCCGTCAAAGCACGCGCCACAAAATTGGCCGCTGGCAGCATCCGCACCGCAGGCGTCAAAGGCGTCGAGCTGACCCCTTTGAACCGCACCATCGCTGCTGACGCGCTGACTTACACCAACGTCACGGTCGAGATCGACCGCGCCAAGCGCATCGCCACCTTCACCGTCAAGGCACCTGCCTCGGCCCAGCCCACCGACATCGCGGGCATCGAAGCCGCAGGCGTGAACTGGTGGCCGCTGCAGATGGTGCGCGAACTGGATGACGCCATCCTGCACATGCGCACCAACGAACTCGACATCGGCACCTGGGTGCTCAAGACAGCCGGTGACGCCGCTGCCGTGCTGGCTTCTGACGCGACCTTGCTGGCCCACAAAGACCACTGGTTGGTGCGTGAAACCATCGGCCACCTGCGCCGCACACTGGCCCGCATGGATGTGTCTTCGCGCAGCCTGTTCGCCTTGGTCGAAGAAGGGACATGTTTTGTCGGCACACTCGCCGAGCTGGCTTTCTGCGCTGACCGCGCTTACATGCTGGCTTTGCCCGACGATGCCGCCAAGGCCCCCAAGATCCAGTTGAACGAAATGAACTTCGGTTTCTTCCCCATGGTCAACGACCAGACCCGCCTGCAGCGCCGCTTTTACGAAGAAGTGCCTGCCATGGAAGCCGCACGTGGCGCCATTGGCAAGGCGCTGGATGCTGACGCTGCCTTGGCCTTGGGCCTGGTGACTGCTGCACCTGACGACATCGATTGGGCTGACGAAATTCGCCTGGCACTGGAAGAGCGCTCTTCCATGTCGCCAGACGCGCTGACCGGTCTGGAAGCCAACCTGCGTTTTGCCCAGAAAGAAAACATGGCCACCCGCATCTTTGGCCGTTTGACCGCCTGGCAAAACTGGATCTTCCAGCGCCCCAACGCCGTTGGCGAAAAAGGTGCCCTGAAGGTTTACGGCAAAGGCGAAAAAGTCCAGTTCGACATGAACCGCGTTTGATGTTTTTGCGTTGTGCAGCAGGCTTCCCGGTGGTGTCTGCTGCAACCGAAATTTGACCCCACCGTTGCTTAATTTCTGGAGACTCTCATGTCCGGTATCAACTACAGCGAAAAAATCCCCAACAACGTCAACCTGAGCGAAGACCGCACCCTGCAGCGCGCCTTGGAGCAGTGGCAGCCCAACTTCATCAACTGGTGGGACGACATGGGCCCCGAAGGCTCGACCGACATGGACGTGTACCTGCGCACGGCCGTGAGCGTGGACCCACAAGGCTGGGCCCAGTTTGGTCACGTCAAGATGCGCGACTACCGTTGGGGCGTTTTCTTGAACCCCGGCGAGCAAGACCGCAAGATCCACTTCGGTGACCACATCGGCGAAAAAGCCTGGCAAGACGTGCCTGGCGAGCACCGCGCCAACCTGCGCCGCATCATCGTGACCCAAGGCGACACCGAGCCAGCGTCTGTTGAGCAGCAGCGCCACCTGGGCCTGACCGCGCCCAGCATGTACGACCTGCGCAACCTGTTCCAGATCAACGTCGAAGAAGGCCGCCACCTGTGGGCCATGGTGTACCTGTTGCACAAATACTTCGGCAAAGACGGCCGTGAAGAAGCCGACGCCCTGCTGCAACGCAACAGCGGCAACGAAGACAACCCCCGCATCTTGCAGGCCTTCAACGAGAAGACGCCTGACTGGTTGTCGTTCTTCATGTTCACTTACTTCACCGACCGTGATGGCAAGTTCCAGTTGTGCGCTTTGGCCGAGTCGGCTTTCGACCCATTGGCTCGCACCACCAAGTTCATGCTGACCGAAGAAGCGCACCACATGTTTGTGGGCGAGTCCGGCGTGAGCCGAACCATCCAGCGCACCGTCGATGTGATG
>ERZ1034363.1481-NODE-1481-length-13251-cov-10.307424_pt1 | contig 13251 bp, 6 predicted proteins | sample MGYA00520616_ERZ1034363 | MGnify/ENA primary metagenome ERZ1034363 (study PRJEB33736, sample SAMEA104284506) | Azolla filiculoides | biome: Urban; feature: Water surface; material: Ditch water | place: Netherlands | collected 2015-10-28 | depth 0-0.1 m ...
GACTGGCTGATCCAGGCCTTTGACGATCAAAACTGAGACTGCAAACAACCTCGATATGTTCTCGTGCCTTGGCCCAAGTGCTTGAAGTTCCTTGCGAACTGCCCAAAGAAGTTCGTCCAGACTCTTCCGGTCCCATTGCGACATGGAGTTTTCCCCCAAAAGCGCAATGCCCTCTGCACAAACCATGAACATGCGATGAGTGCAGCTTAGGCCTTGTAGACATCGAGCGCAATCGATTTATTACTTTAAATTCTCTCCCTACACCGCCCACCGTACAGACACGTTGAGGAAAGGAACCCTGTTTGGGTTGTGGTCACACCTCTGCAATACCTTCTGTCCGATCGTCCATAAAGTAGTCTACCCCTTGCCTTTAAACTAGGCGGCGCTTTCTTCAAAGATCAGACCGTCAATATTGGAGCATTACCGTCCGGGGTCAAAGTCCTCGCGTTTCCACCCCCGGAGTGCGAGCTGAACGGGTAAAAGCCCGCTCATTAGTACTAACTGGGCTTTCTTTGATTCGCATCGAACCATTGCCAAGTTTGACCCATCGCAATGTTGCCTGATGATGAACATGGCCAATGTTGATCAGCGACAACCGCCTTTCGGGACTTGCAGCTGAGTTGTTGATGGCACTCCATTGCGCTCCTTGGGGTCATATGTGGCAGGTTTTCACACGAAATCCTATCGACAGGCCCATTTATAAGCCTATCCAAGATTCAGCTTGGGACAGGGTAGCAAATGCCGACGTAGGAACACAAACATGTCTACTAGCCTCTTCAATGAGGCGCCTCAATACCTCATCGTCTACAACCACAGCAATCTTTGCAAACGAAAGACCAAAAGCCACACAACCAGGCTCATTTGAGCGCATGAGCACATGTGCTAAGCCATTTGCGATCCTTCTTGATCTGGAAAAATCATGAATCAAGAAACGGAATTGCTTTCCTTTGGCAGTCTTTTTCAACTCTGATGAGGCTGTTCGAAGGTCAACCAAAGTCGCTGAATTCGTGAAAATGCAATGTGCACCACCTTCATGCCAAAGAACAGAAACAGTCAATTTGTGCTCGCTTAGCGTGTAGAGCACAAAATGGTGCGGTGGCTATCTTATTGCCAATAAGCTTGTGATGATGGTAGCCGTCCAAAAAGGTCAGCAGAAGTCATTTTTGGACTCATCAGTCGATTCCACTCAGCGCAAAGGGCTTGCACTGTTTTGAGGAGCACTGAAAGTGCGCCTCTCCCGGACATCGAATGATTGCGAAGGGTGGACTGCCTCTGAACTGCAACAAAGCTCTCACACGCTAATGCCCAGATCTGCGGCACAAGAGCCGAAAGAGGTCGGATGCACGTTCGCTGGCTCAACGACCGTTAATGAGAAATGTGTCCGCTGACTGACCGCAATGGAGCGCCTGACTCGAACTTCGGCAGGTGGCTCAGACGGGCCGTACGCATGCGCAGCGGCAATGCCTCATTGCAGACTTTCAAAATTGATTTGCCACTAAGCTGACGCTGGGGTAGGGGAGCAGGGTGCCCAAAGCGGTCAGTCGCCGATGTATCAAATATTCGCTTATGTGGCTGGCTAGTTCACTTTGCAGCGACGTGGAGACGACTTTGATCGCTTCGCTTGAACTGAATTGTTTCGACGGTTAGGCTATAGCTATGAAAAGGCGGTACTCACTTTCGACCAAGCTGGTTTCCATTGGCACGGTCTTGCTCATTGTTGCATTGATGTCAATTGGGTTGACGCTATGGGTCACTTGGCAATTAGAGGGTGGAGCCGCTGCGGTCAATGAAGCGGGCCGCATGCGCATGCAAATTTGGCGGCTGAACAGCACAGCGCAATCGAAACATTCAGAGCAGGTGGTTGCAGATCTGGTGAACGAGTTCAGCCGGAGCCTGGAGTTACTCAAGACCGGAGACCCGGGACGGCCCTTGTTCATGCCACTCAGCGACGAAGTGAGTCAGCGGTTTCAGAGCGTGCAGTCGCACTGGGTGGCCAACCGCTCGATTTGGCTGGGTGAGACCCCTCCGGATGTCGACCAGGCGCTGATTGCAACCGCTGAAACTGTGGCCTCGGTGGACGCATTGGTGACCGCCATTGAACAGCAGTTGTCCCGGCATACCGCCATTCTGAATCTGTTCCAGTTTGTGATGATGGCGCTTGCCATAGCCGGTGCCGTGATCATGCTGTACACCGGCTACCTGTACGTGATCAACCCGCTGGGCAACTTGCAGCAGGCCTTGCGCAGCATTCAGGCCGGTAACTTTTCGGCGCGTGTGGAGGTCGATACGGACGACGAATTCGGGCTGGTCGCGGGTGGGTTCAATGGCATGGCGGCCGAGCTACAAGGGCTGTACGCAGGGCTGGAGGCCCAGGTACAGCTCAAAACCCAACATATTGAAGCCCAGCGCGCACGACTGGAGTCGCTTTACGAAATCAGTGAGTTCACCGCCAGCGCGGCAACCATTGAGGAGTTGTCTCGCGGATTCGCGGTGCGGGTGCGCGGGGTGGTACGCGCTGACGCTGTGGCAGTACGCTGGTCCGATGAAGCTAACCAGCGCTATCTCATGTTGGCATCCGATTGTTTCCCGCAGGAGATGCTGGAAGCCGAGCGCAGCTTGCTGGCCGGCGCCTGTGCCTGTGGCAATCTGAAGCCCGATGCGCAAACCCGTGTGATTCCCATTGTCGATAGCGAGGCACTCCCAATGCGTGCCTGCGTGCGTGCTGGTTACATCAATATTGTCAGTGTCCCGGTTCGACTGCAGCAACGTCTGCTCGGGGAAATTGACCTGTTCTTTCGTACCAGCGTGCAGCTCACCTCCGAAGAAAAGGAACTGCTGGATGCGTTGGCAAGCCATCTGGCCAGTGGACTGGAAAGTCTGCGTGCGGCGGCGTTAGAGCGCGAGGCGGCCGTCGGTGAAGAGCGCGCCCTCTTGGCCAGAGAGTTGCATGACTCGATTGCTCAGTCGTTGTCTTTTTTGAAGATTCAGGTGCAGCTTCTGCGCAATGCATCACGCAATAGCCAGCCTCAGAATGTGGAACAGGCACTGGACGAACTCGACATGGGGCTGCGCGAAAGCATCAATGACGTGCGTGAATTGTTGGTACATTTCCGCACCCGCACCAACACAGAAGACATCGAGGTGGCGCTGCAGGAAACGCTGCAAAAGTTCAAACACCAGACCGGCTTGACCACGCACTTTTACGTCAGCGGTGCAGGCATTCCGCTACCTGCTGATGTTCAGGTACAAGTGCTTCATGTCATCCAGGAGGCCTTGTCCAATGTCCGCAAGCATTCGCGGGCCACACAGATCTACCTGGAAGTCAGCAAAGGGGATGCCTGGCAGTTTGTGGTGCGCGATGATGGCTGCGGGTTCGGACCGGAAGTCAATGAACGTCAGGATGTGCACGTCGGTATGAAGATCATGCAGGAACGGGCCAGCCGGATTGGCGCAGTGGTAGAGGTGCAATCGGAGGCGGGTCGAGGGACTACGGTGCAGCTAAGGCTGCCAGCGCACCCGGTTTCCGGCGCAAGTTCGGGTGGACTGGCTTTGGATGTCAACGAGTTGGTGGCCTTGCAAACTTGAGAACCGTCGACAATGCCGCGCATGGACTCCATCAAATTACTGGTCATTGATGACCACACGCTTTTTCGCCGCGGCTTGGTCGCCCTGCTGTCCCAGGATGGGCGCTTTGTTCTGGCGGGCCAGGCCGGAGACATGGGCGAGGCCCTACGCTGCTGTCAGGACACGCCCGATGTAATCCTGCTGGATAACCACCTGCCTGGGGTGCGCGGGATTGACGGCATACCCGCACTCAAAGACGCCTATGCAGGCGCGCGCATTCTGATGCTGACTGTGAGCGAAAACGAGGAAGACCTGGCCGCCGCCATGCTGGCGGGGGCCGATGGGTACCTGCTCAAGACCGTGGAAACGGAGCAGCTTTGCGATTCCATCGAGAAAGTGCTGATGGGCGAGTGCGTTATCAGCCCCGACATGATGACCAAGTTTGTTGCAGCCTTTCGCTCCAAGGCACCCGCACCCAAAGAGGCGGATGTGATGCAAGTGGCTGCCCTATCTGTTGAGGAGTCGGCGGTTGAATCCCTATCGGCGCGGGAACGCGAAATACTGGGTTTGATTGCCCGTGGCGATAGCAACAAGCTGATCGCGCGGGAACTCGACATAGCCGAGACCACGGTTAAGGTGCATGTGCAACACATCTTCCGCAAGCTCGGCGTGAGCTCGCGGGTGCAGGTGGCTGTGTACGCTGCTGCACGCGGCTTGGGTTGATGCACATCAACTCCCCATCACTCAGGTCGGGGACTACTACTTAAGAACTAGGGAGCCTGCGGGTGCCCTAGTTCTTTTTGCAAAGCCCGAGCGTTCCTTGGAAGGATATTCACCGCGTACGTAAACGCGGACAGTCATGCCATCTCTAGGAGAAAGCATGGCTACTGAAATCAATAACTCCAAACGCGCATGGTCGGTGCTGATTGTCAGCACACTGGCCTTTACTGTCTGCTTCATGGTCTGGATGATGTTTGGCGTCATCGGCATCCCGATCAAGAAGATGCTGGACCTCAACTCCACCCAGTTTGGACTGTTGATGGCCACGCCGGTACTGACCGGTTCGCTTATTCGCGTGCCGCTGGGCATCTGGACTGACCGCTTTGGCGGTCGCATCGTCATGGCGGTGCTGATGGCGATTACCGTCCCGGCTATCTGGATGATGGGCTACGCCACGCAGTTCTGGCACTTTCTGGTGATTGGTCTGTTTGTGGGTTTGGCAGGGGGGTCGTTCTCGGTGGGTACGCCCTATGTAGCGCGCTGGTTCCCCAGGAATAAGCAGGGCACTGCCATGGGCATTTACGGTGCCGGCAACTCCGGCTCGGCTGTAAATAAGTTTGTGGCGCCGGTGCTGCTGGTGGCCTTTGGTTGGACCATGGTGCCGCAGGTGTACGCGGTCATTATGCTGGGTACGCTGGTTCTGTTCTGGTTTTTCAGCTACAGCGACCCTGCGCACTTGGTGCCGCATTCGATGAGCTTTACCGACCAGCTCAAGGCACTCAAAGACCCCAAGGTGGTGAAGTACTGCCAGTACTACAGCATCGTGTTCGGTGGCTACGTGGCACTTGCCTTGTGGATGGTGCAGTACTACGTGGGCGAGTTTGGACTGGACATTCGCGTGGCCGCCTTGCTGGCAGCCTGCTTCTCGCTGCCCGGCGGTGTGCTGCGTGCGTTCGGAGGAATTTTGTCGGACAAGTACGGCGCCCACAGCGTCACTTGGTGGGTTCTGTGGGTGAGCTGGATATGCCTGTTCCTGCTGAGCTATCCGCAGACCGATTTCAGCATCATGACAGTAGCTGGCATGAAGACGTTTCACATTGGCCTCAACGTCTATCTCTTTACCGTGCTGATGTTCATTCTGGGTATTGCATTTGCCTTTGGCAAGGCCAGCGTCTTCAAGTACATCAGTGACGACTACAGCCACAACATTGGAACCATCAGCGGCATCGTCGGCCTGGCTGGTGGTCTGGGCGGCTTTGTTTTGCCCATCATGTTCGGCGCTCTGATGGACCTCACCGGCATTCGTTCCAGTGCCTTCATGTTGATGTATGGCGTGGTCTGGGTCTCGCTGATCTGGATGTACTGGACCGAAGTGCGCAATCGCGAAGTCATGGGCAAGAACGACGGTGCCCTCAGCACCGCTGCCTGAAATTCACCCCAAAGAAAGAAAACTATGAATACCCAAGTAAGGACCGGCACAGACATTGCCGACTGGCGCCCGGAAGACGAAAAGTTCTGGGAAAGCACGGGCAAGAAGGTGGCCTACCGCAATCTCTGGATATCCATTCCTAACCTGTTGTGCGGCTTTGCCGTATGGGCCATGTGGGGAATCATCACGGTTCAGATGCTGAACCTGGGCTTTCCTTTCAAGCCCGCAGAAATGTTCACCCTCACCGCCATTGCTGGCTTGATGGGCGCGACCATGCGCATCCCGGCATCGTTCTTCATCCGTCTGGCGGGTGGGCGTAACACCATCTTCCTTACCAGCGCACTGTTGATGGTTCCGGCGGTATGGACCGGCATTGCCTTGCAGGACAAGAATACGCCGCTATGGGTCTTTCAGGCCTGTGCCTTCCTGTCGGGCATTGGGGGCGGCAATTTTGCCTGCTCCATGTCCAACATCACCGGCTTCTTCCCCAAGAGCCAACAGGGCACCGCACTGGGCCTGAACGCCGGGCTTGGCAATTTCGGCGTGACCACCATGCAGGTGCTGATCCCGTTGGTGATGACCGTGGGCCTGTTTGGTGCAGCGGGTGGAGGCTCTATGGTGCTGACCAAGGACAGCGGCTGGATCATGGGGAAAATTCTGGCAGGCACCCCCACTTTCATCCAGAACGCGGGCTTCATCTGGGCTGCCATCTTGTTGCCTCTGGTGCTTGCCGCCTGGTTTGGCATGAACAACCTGCTGACCCTGTCGCCGAACTACGGCGGAACCTTGGCAGCCTTTGCCAAGATCATTTATCTGTGGAGCTTGAGTTGCCTGATCGGTGGCATGGGGCTGTATTTGTACTTGCCAGCACCTACCGGTCTCGGCCTGCTCAATATGTGGGTTGCCCTGCCGCTGACCATCGTTGCCACGTTGGGGGTCATGAGGCTTGCGGCCTTTGGCGAGATGAAGGCCAACATTGGCAAGCAGTACGCCATCTTCTCCAACAAGCACACATGGTCCATGACCCTGCTGTACATCGTGACCTTCGGTTCCTTCATTGGCTTTTCCATGGCACTGCCCCTATCGATCACGGTGATCTTTGGCATCAGCCACGTACCTGATGCCGCAGGCATCATGCAGCACACGCTGAAGAATCCCAATGCGCCTTCCGCATTGACCTACGCATGGATTGGCCCCTTTGTGGGAGCGTTGATTCGCCCGGTAGGCGGATGGATCTCTGACAAGGTGGGCGGCTCGATCGTCACCCAGGTGATTTCCGTCGTGATGGTGCTGGCCTCAGTAGCCGTGGGCTACACCATGTTGCAAGCCTATGGATCGGCCACACCCGAGCAATATTTCCAGACCTTTATGTGGCTGTTTGTGCTGCTGTTTGCGGCCAGCGGCATTGGCAACGGCTCAACCTTCAGGACCATCGGCGTCATCTTTGACCGCCAGCAAGCGGGTCCGGTACTGGGCTGGACCTCAGCGGTTGCGGCCTATGGCGCCTTCATCGCCCCAGTGGTGATTGGCGCCCAGATCAAGGCCGGTACACCCGAAGCCGCGATGTACGGCTTTGCGGTGTTTTACGCACTCTGCCTGGTGCTGAACTGGTGGTTCTACCTGCGCGCCGGCTCTGAAATCAAGAACCCCTGAACAAGCCCGCAAGCCCGCACAACATTTTCATAACGGAGCAAACCATGAGTCATTTTCTGGACCGCCTGAGCCACTTCTCGGCCCCCAAAGAGAGCTTCTCCGATGGGCACGGTGTAACGACTGCCGAAGACCGCACCTGGGAAGACGCCTACCGCGACCGCTGGGCCCACGACAAGATCGTTCGCTCCACCCATGGCGTGAACTGCACGGGCTCCTGCTCGTGGAAGATCTACGTCAAGGGCGGCATCGTCACCTGGGAAACCCAGCAGACCGACTACCCCCGCACCCGTCCCGACCTGCCCAACCACGAACCGCGTGGCTGCGCGCGTGGTGCCTCCTATAGTTGGTATTTGTACAGCGCCAATCGCGTTAAGTATCCCATGGTGCGCGGCCGACTGCTGACGCAATGGCGTGCCGCACTGGCTGTCGCCAAGGACCCGGTGAATGCCTGGGCAAGCCTAGTGGAAAACAACGACGCGCGCAGCCAGTGGGTCAAGCAGCGTGGCCTCGGTGGCATGGTGCGCAGCACCTGGGACGAAGTGAACCAGCTGATTGCTGCGGCCAACGTCTATACCGCCAAGAAGTGGGGGCCGGACCGGGTGATTGGCTTCTCGCCGATTCCCGCCATGTCCATGGTCAGCTATGCAGCGGGCAGTCGCTATCTGTCGCTAATCGGTGGCGTGTGCATGAGCTTTTACGACTGGTACTGCGACCTGCCGCCCGCCAGTCCGCAGGTGTGGGGTGAGCAGACCGATGTGCCCGAGTCTGCCGACTGGTACAACTCCACCTTCATCATTGCCTGGGGCTCCAATGTGCCCCAGACCCGTACGCCCGACGCGCACTTCTTTACCGAGGTGCGCTACAAGGGTGCCAAGACGGTGGCCATAACGCCCGACTATGCCGAGATCAGCAAGCTGGCCGATCTGTGGATGCACCCCAAGCAGGGCACCGACGCTGCCGTGGCCATGGCCATGGGCCATGTGATCCTGAAAGAGTTTTACTTCGAAAAACGCAGCGCGTATTTCGATGAATACGTGCGCCGTTACACCGATATGCCCAACCTAGTGCAACTAGAGGAGCGCAAACTGCCCGACGGTCGCACGGTGCTGGTACCGGGCCACTACCTGCGCGCCAGCGACTTCAATGGCAAGCTGGGCCAGAGCAACAACCCTGAGTGGAAGACTCTGGCGCTGGACCAGAATGACAAGATAGTGGTGCCCAATGGCTCCATTGGTTTCCGCTGGGGTGCCGAGGGTCGCACCGACCTGGGTCAATGGAATCTGGAAAATAAAGAGGCACGCAACGACTCGGACGTCAAACTCAAGCTCAGCCTGATGGAGGGCGAGGGCAGCGCTTTTGACATTGGCGATGTGGGCTTTCCGTATTTCGGTGGCATCGACACCCCCAACTTCAGCGCCAACAAGCAAGGCGCTGCGGTGGACGATATTCTGGTGCGCAAAGTGCCGATGCGTCGCATCAAGCTTGGCAAGGCCGGCGAAGAGCGATATGCGCTGGTGGCCACCGTGTTTGACCTGACGGTTGCCAACTACGGCGTAGCGCGTGGCATTGAAGGTGAGAACGCCGCCACCAGCTTTGACGAAGACACCCCTTACACACCCGCCTGGCAGGAAAAGATCACGGGCGTCAAACGCGACCAGATCATTGCCGTGGCGCGGCAGTTTGCGGACAACGCCGACAAGACCAAGGGCAAGTCCATGGTCATCATCGGCGCGGCCATGAACCACTGGTACCACTCCGACATGAACTACCGCGGCATCATCAACATGCTGATGATGTGCGGCTGTATCGGCAAGAGCGGTGGCGGCTGGGCCCACTATGTGGGACAGGAAAAGCTGCGCCCCCAAACCGGCTGGACAGCGCTGGCCTTTGCACTCGATTGGGTGCGCCCGCCCCGTCAGATGAACAGTACCAGTTTCTTCTACGCCCACACCGACCAGTGGCGTTACGAAAAGCTGGGCGTGGAAGAAATCCTGTCTCCCCTGGCCGACAAGAGCAAGTACGGCGGCAGCCTGATCGACTACAACGTGCGCGCCGAGCGCATGGGCTGGTTGCCGAGTGCGCCGCAGTTGCAGACCAATTCCTTTCAGGTCGTCAAGGACGCTACCGCCGCCGGCATGGATCCCAAAGACTATGTGGTGAAGTCGCTCAAGGACGGCAGCCTGAAGATGAGCTGTGAAGATCCCGACCACCCCGCTAACTGGCCACGAAACCTGTTTGTCTGGCGCTCCAACCTGCTCGGTTCATCCGGCAAGGGCCATGAATACTTCATGAAGCATTTGCTCGGCACCACCCACGGTGTGCAGGGAAAAGATCTGGGCGTGGACGATGCCAAACCCGCTGAAGTGCAATGGCACGAGAAGGCACCCGAGGGCAAGCTCGACCTGCTGGTCACGCTGGACTTCCGTATGAGCACCACCTGCCTGTACAGCGACATCGTGCTGCCCACCGCCACCTGGTACGAGAAGAACGATCTCAACACCAGTGACATGCACCCCTTCATCCACCCGCTTTCCACGGCGGTGGACCCGGCCTGGCAGAGCAAGTCGGATTGGGAAATCTACAAGGGCTTTGCCGAGGCCTATAGCAAGGTCTGCGTCGGTCATCTTGGTGTGGAAAAAGAGGTGGTGCTCACCCCGCTGATGCACGACACACCGGCTGAACTGGCGCAACCGTTTGATGTGAAGGACTGGAAGCGCGGTGAGTGCGAGCTGATCCCTGGCAAGACGGCACCGCAGATTGCCGTGATTGAACGCGACTACCCCAACACCTTCAAACGCTTCACCGCCTTGGGCCCGTTGATGGACAAAGTTGGCAACGGAGGCAAGGGCATCGGCTGGGATACCAAGACCGAAGTCAGGCAGCTCGGAGAGCTCAATGGCAAGGTGCACAAGGACGGCGTAACCAAGGGCATGCCCAAAATCGAGAGCGACATTGATGCCTGCGAAGTGGTGCTGCAACTCGCCCCCGAGACCAATGGCCATGTGGCCGTGAAAGCCTGGGAGGCCTTGAGCAAAATAACCGGGCGCGATCACACGCATTTGGCTATCCACCGCGAAGACGAGAAGATTCGTTTCCGCGATATCCAGGCGCAGCCGCGCAAGATCATTTCCAGCCCGACCTGGAGCGGCATTGAAAGTGAGACGGTCAGCTACAACGCCGGCTACACCAATGTGCATGAGCTGATCCCATGGCGCACCCTGACCGGGCGACAGCACTTCTATCTGGACCACCCATGGATGATTGCGTTCGGTGAAGGCCTTTCCAGCTACCGGCCACCGGTGGACTTGAAGACGGTGGGCGACATCATGGACAGGAAGCCCAACGGCAACAAGGAAATTTCCTTGAACTTCATCACGCCGCACCAGAAGTGGGGCATCCACAGCACCTACACCGACAACCTGATGATGCTCACGCTCAACCGGGGCGGCCCGGTGATCTGGCTGAGTGAAGACGACGCCAAAGTGGCCGGCATTGTGGACAACGACTGGGTCGAACTGTTCAACACCAATGGTGCCATTGCAGCGCGTGCGGTGGTGAGCCAGCGGGTGAATCCGGGCATGGTGCTGATGTACCACGCGCAGGAAAAAATCATCAATACCCCCGGGGCAGAAATCACTGGCACCCGTGGAGGTATTCACAACTCAGTGACCCGCATCGTGACCAAGCCCACGCACATGATTGGCGGCTACGCACAGTTCAGCTACGGCTTCAACTACTACGGAACCATTGGCACCAACCGCGATGAGTTTGTGGTGGTGCGCAAGATGCGCAAGATCGACTGGCTCGACGGCGAAGACGCCACGCCCACCATCCAGGCCTAAGGAGAAACACAATGAAAATTCGCGCCCAAATTGCCATGGTGCTGAACCTGGACAAGTGCATTGGCTGCCACACCTGCTCGGTCACCTGCAAAAACGTCTGGACCTCTCGCCCAGGTATGGAATACGCCTGGTTCAACAACGTCGAAACCAAGCCCGGCATTGGTTACCCCAAAGACTGGGAAAACCAGGACAAGTGGAACGGAGGTTGGGTTCGCAAGCCCGATGGCTCAATCGAACCCAGGCAAGGCGGCAAGTGGAAGTTGCTCATGCGCATCTTCTCCAACCCCAACATGCCGCAAATTGACGACTACTACGAACCTTTTACCTTTGACTATGACCACCTGCAGTCAGCCAAGGAAACCAAGGCCGCGCCTACCGCCCGCCCCCGCAGCCTGATCACCGGCAAGCGCATGCAAAAGATTGAGTGGGGCCCCAACTGGGAAGAAATTTTGGGTGGTGAGTTCAGCAAGCGGGGCAAGGACGCCAACCTGGCCAACTTCGACCAAGTCCAGAAGGACATGGTCGGCCAGTTTGAAAACACCTTCATGATGTATTTGCCGCGTCTGTGCGAGCACTGCCTCAATCCGGCCTGCGTGGCGTCCTGCCCCAGTGGCTCGATCTACAAGCGCGAAGACGACGGCATTGTGCTGATCGATCAGGACAAGTGCCGTGGCTGGCGCATGTGCGTTTCCGGTTGCCCCTACAAGAAGATTTACTACAACTGGAAGAGCGGCAAGGCCGAGAAGTGCATCTTCTGCTACCCGCGCATAGAGGCCGGCCAACCCACCGTATGCAGCGAAACCTGTGTGGGCCGCATCCGCTATCTGGGCGTGGTGTTGTATGACGCGGACCGCATTGCCGAAGCCGCCAGCACGCCCAACGAGAAAGACCTGTATCAGGCGCAACTCGACATCTTCCTCAATCCCAATGACCCGAAGGTGATTGAGCAGGCCCGCAAGGACGGCATTCCCGAGGCATGGCTGACAGGTGCCCGCAACAGCCCGGTCTACAAAATGGCGATGGAGTGGAAGGTGGCTTTGCCGCTGCACCCCGAGTACCGCACGCTGCCCATGGTCTGGTATGTGCCACCACTCTCGCCCATCACGTCGGCTGCGAACGCCGGCCACATCGGTATCAACGGCGAGATCCCCGACATTGCCCAGATGCGCATCCCGGTGCAGTACCTGGCCAACCTGCTGACCGCCGGCGACACGCACCCCGTAGTGCGCGCGCTCGAACGCATGCTGGCCATGCGCGCCTACCAGCGCAGCAAGCATGTGGACAACGAGCAGAACCTGGCCGTGCTGGAGCAAACCGGCCTCACGGTGGCCGAGGTGGAAGAGATGTACCAGATCATGGCCATCGCCAACTACGAAGACCGCTTTGTTATCCCCAGCACGCACCGTGAGTACGCCGAAAACACCTTTGACATGCGGGGTGGTTGTGGTTTCAGTTTTGGCAACGGCTGTTCCGACGGCGCTTCCGAAACCAGCCTGTTCGGCGGCTCCAAGCCCCGCACGATTCCAATCAAGCTGCACGTTTGAGGAGCACGCACATGAAAGACAACCGTTACACCCTGCGTGCCCTGAGCGCCTTGCTCAGCTACCCCGATGCCGAACTGCGTGCGCACCTGCCCGAGTTGCTGGCGGCCATTGATAGCGAGGCCGTGATTCCGGCGGCACGGCGTGAAGAGCTTCGCGCTCTGGCCGCTGAGCTTTCGCGCATGGACCCGATGGAGGTGGAAGCACGCTATGTCGAGACCTTCGACCGGGGGCGTGCCACCTCACTGCATATGTTTGAACATGTGCACGGCGACTCGCGGGACCGGGGGCCTGCCATGGTCGACTTGGTGCAGACCTACGAAAAGGCCGGACTGTACATGGCACACGACGAATTGCCCGACCACTTATGTGTGGTGCTGCAGTTCGCCTCGACCCAGCCACCCAAACTGGCATCCGAATTCTTAGGCGAAATGGCCCACATCCTGACCGCCGTCTTCAGCGCCTTGCTACAGCGCTGCAGCCCGTATGCCGCGGCAGTGGC
>ERZ1034363.1482-NODE-1482-length-13244-cov-6.484165_pt1 | contig 13244 bp, 15 predicted proteins | sample MGYA00520616_ERZ1034363 | MGnify/ENA primary metagenome ERZ1034363 (study PRJEB33736, sample SAMEA104284506) | Azolla filiculoides | biome: Urban; feature: Water surface; material: Ditch water | place: Netherlands | collected 2015-10-28 | depth 0-0.1 m ...
GCCTTCAGCGACGCACCTGCTTGCTCTTGTGTGCAGGGGCTCTGGCAGGCTGTGCCACGCCACGGCCACCGATTCAAGCCGATGCGTTCTGGTCGGGACGCCTGGCCCTGCAAGTGGCATCCGAGCCGCCACAGCAATGGTTCGCCAATTTCGAGTTGCAAGGCTCGGCAGCGCAAGGTGAGCTGCTGCTGCTCAGCCCCATCGGCACCACACTGGCCAAGCTCAGCTGGACACCCACCACCGCCCGACTGGAGCAAGCGGGCCAGAGCGTGCAAAGCAACAGCTTGTCCAGCCTGAGCGAGCGCCTGACGGGCACCGCACTGCCAGTGACCGCGCTGTTTGAATGGCTGGCCGGACGGCCAGCATCTGAGCCCGGTTGGCAAGCCGACTTGTCGGGCCATGCCCAAGGCCGCTTGCTGGCACAACGGTCCCAGCCTGCACCTGCAGCGGCGCTGCGCATCGTGCTCGATCAATAAACGCCACGGCAGGCCCACAGCTCTGGCGATAATCAAGCCATGAAATCGCTGCTCGATGTCCCCGCCCCCGCCAAACTCAACCTGTTTTTGCACATCACAGGTCGCCGCCCTGACGGCTACCACCTGCTGCAATCGGTGTTCATGCTGATCGACTGGTGCGACACCTTGCATTTTGAAAAGCGCTCGGACGGCCTGATCTCGCGAGAAGACCTCACGGTCAAACTGCCCGCCGATGACCTGATCACGCGGGCCGCACGGTTGCTCCAGCAGCACACCGGCAGCACAGCCGGCGCCCACATTGCGGTCGAAAAACGCATCCCGGCCCAAGCCGGCATGGGCGGTGGCTCGTCCGATGCGGCCACATGTTTGCTGGCTTTGAACCAGCTTTGGGGCCTGCATCTGGATTTGCCCACGCTTGAAAAACTGGGCCTGCAACTGGGCGCCGATGTGCCTTTTTTCCTGCGCGGACGCAACGCCTGGGTCGAAGGTGTCGGCGAGCAAATCACCCCCATCGAGCTGCCGCCAGCCGAGTTTTGGGTGGTCAAACCGGCCGCAGGCATCGAAACTTCTCAAATTTTTGCTTCACCACAGCTGCAACGGGCCACAAATGCTGCTACAATAGCGGTCTTCGCTGCAGACACATATGACTTCGGTCACAATGATCTGCAACCTGTCGCAGAAGCCCTCTGCCCTGATGTGAAGCAAGCACTTCAAGTGCTCCGCGATGCAGGACTGAACGGAAGAATGACAGGTTCTGGCAGCGCAGTGTTTGCACACTGCACACCAGGCTCAGCGCCGGTATCGGTCCCAGACCACTGGCAAGTGCGCAAATGCAGCAATTTGGATGTTCATCCTCTCGTAGGTTGGGCACCCAGCGACAATTATCGGTAGGCCGCTGTTTCAGCAGTCCACCTGTGTAGGGGAGTCGCCAAGTTGGTTAAGGCACCGGATTTTGATTCCGGCATGCAAAGGTTCGAATCCTTTCTCCCCTGCCAAATACGTTCATTCGTACAGGCCCCATTTTTCTGATCGCTGGAATGCACATGCAGCCTGCTTCACACACCCCCGACTTCATGCTGTTCACCGGCAATGCCAATCCTGTGTTGGCTGCCGAAATCGCACACCACCTGGGCACCCAGTTGGGCGCTGCCGATGTGGGCCGCTTCTCTGACGGTGAAGTCACCGTCGAACTCAAGCAAAACGTCCGTGCACGTGAAGTTTTCGTGGTGCAGTCCACCTGCGCACCCACCAACGAAAACCTGATGGAATTGCTGATCATGGTCGACGCGCTCAAGCGCGCATCGGCTGGCCGCATCAGCGCCGTCATCCCTTATTTTGGCTACGCCCGCCAAGACCGCCGCCCACGCTCTTCGCGTGTGCCGATCACGGCCAAGGTGGTGGCCAACATGCTGCAAGCCGTTGGCGTTGACCGCGTCCTGACCATGGACTTGCACGCCGACCAGATTCAAGGCTTCTTTGACATCCCGGTCGACAACATCTACGCCTCCCCCGTTTTGCTGGGCGATCTGCGCCAGAAAAACTACGAAGACCTGATCGTGGTGTCTCCTGACGTCGGCGGTGTGGTGCGTGCCCGTGCTTTGGCCAAGCAACTCGGTTGTGACCTGGCCATCATCGATAAGCGCCGCCCCAAAGCCAACGTGAGCGAAGTCATGCACGTGATCGGTGAGATCGAAGGCCGCAACTGCGTGATCATGGACGACATGATCGACACCGCAGGCACCTTGGTCAAAGCTGCCGAAGTGCTCAAAGAGCGTGGCGCCAAGAAGGTTTACGCCTACTGCACACACCCGATCTTCTCGGGCCCGGCCATCGACCGCATCTCCAAGGGCGATGCCCTGGACGAAGTCGTCGTGACCAACACCATTCCGCTGTCGGCACAAGCTGCCGCCTGCACCAAGATTCGCCAACTGTCTGTGGCCCCGCTCATCGCCGAAACGATGCACCGGATCGCCAACGGAGAGTCGGTGATGAGCCTGTTCTCGGATCAAATCTGATCCTGTTCGGGCCACCAGCGGCCTGCCGTCCAAGTGGACTGGCAGGCTTTTTTGAGTCAGGGCATCACTGGTCGCGGTGAGCCCTTTGATGGAGATAGTTATGAAATTCGTCGCTTTTGAGCGTTCCAAGCAGGGTACGGGTGCGAGCCGCCGTCTGCGCAATTCCGGCCGCACGCCTGGCATCGTTTACGGTTCCACATCGGCCCCTCAACTCATCGAGCTGGACCACAACGCTTTGTGGCACGCCCTGAAGAAAGAAGCTTTCCACGCTTCGATCCTCGAGATGGAATTCAACGGTCAAACCAGCCAAGTGCTGTTGCGTGACTACCAGATGCACCCCTACAAGCAATTGGTGCAACACATCGACTTCCAGCGCGTCGATGCCAACACCACTTTGCACATGAAAGTGCCCATGCACTTCAGCGGCGAAGAAGAGTCCGAAGCCGTCAAGACCGACAAGTGCACTGTCACTCACGTCGTGACTGAACTCGAAGTGGCTTGCTTGCCTGCCAGCCTGCCCGAATTCATCGCGGTGGACCTGAAGGGTCTGACCATGGGCAAATCCCTGCACCTGAACGACATCACCTTGCCTGCTGGCTGCAAAGCCATCACCCACGGCAAGAAAAACCCGGTCCTCGTGTCCGTGGTGGCTCCTGTCGAAGAAGTGGTGGCCGCACCTGTGGCCGCTGCACCTGCAGACGCCAAAGGCAAGGGCAAAGGCAAGAAGTAATCTTCTCGCTTGGGCTGCAAAGCCCTGCGCCCAAAGGCCCGCTCTGCGGGCCTTTTTCTTTGGGCCAAAGCATTTCAGGCCACATGGCCAAGCGCACAAGGATAATCACGCACCATGATCAAACTCCTAGTCGGCCTGGGCAACCCGGGCAACGAATACGAAGACACCCGACACAACGCCGGATTCTGGTGGATCGATGCGGTCGCCCGCGAACTCAAAGTGTCATTGGTGCCCGAGCGCAATTACCACGGCCTGATGGCCCGCACCACGGTCAACGGTCAGACCGTGTGGTTGCTCGAACCCCAAACCTTCATGAACCTGTCAGGCAAGTCGGTCAGTGCCTTGGCGCGGTTTTTCAAAATCCAGCCGGAAGAAATTTTGGTGGCACACGATGAGCTCGACATCGTCCCCGGTGAGGCCAAGCTCAAACTGGGCGGCAGCCATGCCGGACACAACGGCTTGCGCGACATCCATGCCCAACTCGGCACGGCCAACTATTGGCGGCTGCGCATCGGCGTGGGCCACCCCGGCGACAAGGCCGAAGTGGTCAGCTGGGTTTTAAAGAAGCCGATGCTCGAACACCGCAAAGCCATCGATGACAGCATTTTCCGGGCACTGACCGCTTTGCCGTTGTTGTTAGCGGGTGACATGGAAAAAGCCATGGTGCGCATCCACACCAGCAAGCCGCCCCGACCCAAACCTCCGCGTCCGCCCAAAGCACCGAATGCCGAAGCATCCGAAATGAGCGCCCCCAAACCCGAGTGAAGGGGTCTTGATCCGGTCACTGCGCCTGCAAGCGCCGGTACTTGGCCCAGAGCGACTCCTGGTTTTCGACGTGTTGGGGGTTGACGGGAATGCACGCCACGGGGCAGACCTGCACGCACTGCGGCTCGTCAAAATGCCCGACGCACTCGGTGCATTTGGACGGGTCGATTTCATAAATCTCTTCGCCCAGATAAATCGCCTGGTTCGGGCATTCGGGCTCACACACATCGCAGTTGATGCATTCATCGGTGATCATCAGTGCCATGGGGTGGGCTCCGCAAAATTCTGCATCGTGGTCATGCGCCAATTATCGGCCACCCGGATCAGTCCGAAGAAACACAGGGCTGTTCGTGGCATCAGGGCTTTGTCTGCCCAACGGCCATGCTGTTCGGCATGGGCCTAAAATGCCTTGGAGGAAACCACCATGAACGCTGACCTGCATTGCCATTCCGTTGTCTCCGACGGCACCCTCACCCCGGAAGCCTTGGCCGAACGTGCCAAAACCAATGGCGTTGAACTCTGGGCACTGACCGACCACGACGAAGTCGGTGGGCAAGACCGCGCTCTGGCAGCCGCCCGCGCTCATGGTCTGCCTTACCTCACAGGCACCGAAATTTCAATCACCTTTGCCAACCAGACCGTGCACATCGTGGGCTTGGGCTTTGACGCCCACAACACCGCGCTGGTAGAAGGCTTGCGCCGCACGCGGGGCGGTCGCAGTGAGCGTGCCCAGGAAATGTCGGACGGTCTGGCCAAAGTCGGCATCCTGAATGCCTACGAAGGTGCCCTTCAATATGTGGGCAACCCCGAACTGATTTCACGCACCCACTTCGCACGCCACCTCGTGGAAACGGGTGTGTGCAGCGACACCTCCGAGGTGTTTCGCAAATACCTGACCGAAGGCAAACCCGGCTATGTGCCCCACCGCTGGGCACGGCTGCAAGAAGCGGTGCAATGGATCACCGATGCAGGGGGCATCGCCGTCATCGCCCACCCGGCGCGTTATGGGTTCAGCCCTAATGAAGAGTACGCGCTGTTCAGCGAATTCAAGGCCCACGGCGGGCGCGGCGTGGAAGTCATCACCGGCAGCCACTCGTCACAAGAAGCCGTGCGTTACGCCGAAACTGCCCTCGAATTTGACCTGGTGGCGTCTCGCGGCAGTGACTTTCACAGCCCCACTGAAAGCCGCATCGACCTGGGCACCCTGCCCTTCTTGCCTGGCCAACTGACGCCGGTCTGGCAACTGCTGGCCGACCGCATTCAGTGAGCCAACCCGCCGCCCACACACTCCACGGCATTGGCTTTGCCGTTCTGGCCACCGCCTGCTTTGCCACCCTGGACACCACCACCCGGCACATCAGTGCGGGCTTGTCCGTGCTGGTGGCGCTCTGGTTCCGTTATGCCATTCAGGCACTCATCACCACCGCCGTGGTCTGGCCAGGCCGTGGTCGCCGAGTCCTGCTGACGCAGCACCCACGCTTTCAGCTGGCGCGAGGGCTGCTGCTGTTTGCCTGCAGCATCCTGGCTTTTTACAGCCTCAAATACATGCCGGTTGGCGAATTCACCTCCATCGCCCTGTTGGCCCCGCTGGTCATCACGCTGCTGGCCGCCTGGATGCTCCAAGAATCCATCCGCCCCCTGCGTTGGTTGTTGGTGGCCGGAGGCTTTGCGGGCACCTTGGTGATCATCCGGCCCGGCAGCCACCACTTTGACTGGACCGTGGTCTTGCCGCTGATGCTGGTGGCCACCAATGCGGGCTTTCAGATCCTGACCAGCAAGATGGCCAAAACCGAAGACCCGATCACCATGCACTTTTATACGGGCTGGATCGGCACCATCTTGTCTTCACTGATCCTGCCGTTTGTCTGGGAAATGCCCCAAGACTGGACGGTTTGGCTGCAACTGCTGTTGATGGGCGTGCTGGCCTCCATCGGGCATTTCTTGCTGATCCTGGCCTATGCCCGCACACCCGCCGCCACGCTGACACCCTATATGTATGCACAAATCGGCTTTGCTGTGCTGGGCGGCTGGCTCGTGTTTGACCACCTGCCAGACCAATGGACCTTCGTGGGCATGGGCCTGGTGGCCTTGTGCGGCGCTTTGGGGGCTTGGCTCACCGTGCGCGAAAACCGCATCACCATCCAGCCGCCAGAATCCTGAATTCCGCATCCATCCGACCGTCAAGACACCATGGCCCAGTTTTTCACCGTTCACCCCGACAACCCGCAAGCCCGCCTGCTCAAGCAAGCGGTGCAACTGCTCAACCAAGGCAGCGTTTTGGCGGTGCCCACCGACTCCAGCTATGCCCTGGTCTGCCATTTGGACGACAAAAACGCCGCCGACCAACTGCGTCGCATTCGGGGCGTGGACGACAAGCACCACCTGACGCTGCTGTGCCGCGACCTGAGCGAGCTGGCCAACTACGCACGGGTGGACAATCAACAGTTTCGTGCCATCAAACAAGCCACGCCCGGTCCCTTCACCTTCATTTTGGAGGCCACCAAAGAAGTGCCGCGCCGGGTCAGCCACCCCCAACGCAAAACCATCGGCCTGCGTGTGCCAGACCACAAAGTGCTGCAAGAGCTGCTGGCCTTGCACGGTGCCCCGCTGCTGGCGGCCACCCTCATCATGCCCGGCGAAGACCTGCCGCTGAACGACCCCGAAGACATCCGCGAACGCCTGGAACACCAAGTGGGGGCCGTCATCGATGCTGGTGCCTGCTCGCTGGAGCCCACCACCGTGATCGACATGAGCGGCGACGCGCCCGAAGTGCTGCGGCATGGCCAAGGCGACCCAGCACTCTTGGGCCTCTGAACGCTCATCTGCTGTGGGCAGCCTCCCACAAAGGCCCCAACACCCCCAGTCAAAGCGCAAGCCAGGTCTGAGACAATCAAACACTTATGACCGACCTGATTCAAACCGTCCTGATCTACGCCCTGCCGGTGATCTTTGCGATCACCCTGCACGAGGCCGCGCACGGTTACGCCGCGCAGCGCCTGGGCGACAACACCGCTGCCATGCTGGGGCGCGTCACCCTGAACCCGCTTGCGCACATCGACCCGATGGGCACCATCTTGCTGCCGCTGCTGCTTTACTTCAGCACCGGGGGCGCCTTCTTGTTTGGCTATGCCAAACCCGTGCCCGTGCGCTTTGACCAATTGCGACACCCCAAACGCGACATGGTCTGGGTGGCGCTGGCAGGGCCCGCCTCCAATTTGGTGCAAGCATTGCTGTGGGGCGTGTTGCTCTATGTGCTGGCGGGCAGCGGCGTCACCGAGCGCTTTTTCCTGGAAATGTGCAAAGCCGGCATGCTGACCAACGTGGTCATGTTTGCCTTCAACCTGTTCCCGCTGCCCCCGCTCGACGGTGGCCGCATTCTGGTGGGCTTGTTGCCCTGGCGTCAGGCCGTGATGGTCTCGCGCATTGAGCCCTACGGTTTTTACATCGTCATGGCGCTGGTCATCACTGGCGTCATCAGCAGCCTGTGGATGCAACCGCTCATGGGCGTGACCTTTGACCTGATCAAGCTGGCGCTCAGCCCCCTGTCTTTTTTAATTCGTTGATTTTTTGCTTCGCTGATTGTTTTTTGCACATGACCTCCAAGCCCCGCACCCGCGTCCTCACCGGCATCACCACCACCGGCACGCCCCACCTGGGCAACTACGTGGGCGCCATCCGCCCCACCGTGCAAGCCAGCCGTGACAGCCAGACCGATGGTTTTTATTTTCTGGCCGATTACCATGCCCTCATCAAGTGCGATGAACCTGCCCGCATCCAGCGCTCGACGCTCGAGATCGCGGCGAGCTGGATCGCCTCGGGCCTGGACCCTGAAAAAGTCACCTTTTACCGACAATCCGACATTCCCGAGATCCCCGAACTCACCTGGTTGTTGACCTGCGTGACCGGCAAAGGCCTGCTCAACCGAGCGCACGCCTACAAAGCGTCTGTAGACAAAAACCACGAAGCAGGCAAAGACACCGATGCCGACGTGACCGCGGGCCTGTTCATGTACCCCGTGCTCATGGGCGCCGACATCCTGATGTTCAAGGCGCACAAGGTGCCCGTGGGCCGCGACCAAATCCAGCACATCGAGATGGCGCGCGACATGGCGTCCAGCTTCAACCATTTGTATGGCGAACACTTTGTGCTGCCCGAAGCCGTGATCGAAGAGTCCGTGGCGCTGCTGCCCGGCCTGGACGGCCGCAAAATGAGCAAGAGCTACGACAACACCATCCCACTGTTTGCCCCCGCCGCACAAATGCGCAAGCAAATCGCGGGCATCGTCACCGACTCCAAAGCGCCCGGCGAGCCCAAAACCACCGAAGGCTCGGCCCTGTTCCAGATCTACCAGGCCTTTGCCAGCGCCGAAGAAACCGCCGCCATGGCCCAAGCCTATGCCGATGGCATTGGCTGGGGCGATGCCAAGCAAATGCTGTTCGAGCGCATCGACCGCGAAATCGCGCCCATGCGCGAGCAATACCAGGCGCTCATCGACAACCCCGCCCAGATGGACAAAATCTTGCTGGCCGGTGCCGACAAAGCCCGCCAACTGGCCACCCCGTTCATGCGCGAAGTGCGCCACGCCGTGGGACTTCGCGCCTTGTCATCTGGCACCACAGCGCAAGTGGCCAAAGAAGCCAAAGCCGCTGTCCCCAGCTTTAAACAATACCGCGAAAAAGACGGTCAGTTCTACTTCAAGCTGGTCGATGCACAAGGCCAGCTGATCTTGCAAAGCCTGGGCTTTGCATCGCCCAAAGAAGCCGCCCAGACCATGGCCCGTCTGCAAACCGAAGGCGCAGCCTGCCTGAGCGCGTTGAGCGAACAGCTGGCACCACTGACGCCGGAGACTGAGGCTCTGCTCACACAGGCACTGGAACATTTGATAAATTCAAAAAAATCAGTTAATTGATCTTTTCCGTATTTTGTAATTTATATTGCCAAAAATACCAATTCGGTGTATCCTTAAACTTTAAGCCTACTGCAGAGAATTAAAACATGACTGTATATGTCATCGACGACCACCCTTTGATGCGCGATGCGCTGACAATGCTTGTTCACCGCGTCAAGCCTGGTCTCAAAATCATTCCAATCCACAAGCTGAATGTGGTGGAGTCCACCGTTGAAAAAAATGGTGCACCAGAGCTTTTCTGCCTCGACTTGCAGTTGCCAGACACACTCGGCATGTCAGGCGTGCAGGTCCTGAAATCCAAGTTTCCGGACGTCCCACTGGCCGTGGTCACGAGCGCCAGCGCCAGCGAATTCGAGGCACGTTGCCTCGAAGTGGGTGCCAACGCCTTCATCGAAAAATCCAACAGCCCGACCCAAATCATCGCGGCCTTGCGTTCTTTGCTGATCTCTGAAGAAGAGGAAGCCGCTGCAGAAGAATCTGCAACGCCTGCAGGTCCCACCAAACTCTCCAAGCGCCAAAAGCAATTGATCCTGATGTTGGACCAAGGTTTGTCCAACCGCGAAATTGCAGAGAAACTGGACATCAGCGAGCACACTGTCAAGGTGCATTTCTGGCGTCTGTTCCGCCGTCTAGGCGTCAACAGCCGCACCCAAGCGCTGCACTTTGCGCGCACCAACGGCTGGTTGGGTATTTAAAAAAACAGGCACTTCAAGTGCCTGTTTCGTTTTTAGCAACCGGCACATCTGTGCCGGTTTTGCTTGGTGAGCCCGCAGGGCTCAACCAGCCAGGGCTACGCGGTTCAGTCCTTCTTCTTGTTCACAATGTCAGGCGTCACGGCATCCAGCACATTCACCGTGGTCTTGACGCCATAGACCACCGCAGAGCCCGCCGCATCGGCAATGGCCAACAAGGTGCAGCCCGACAGGCATACGGACACCACCATGGCCGACAGCAGCAAAAACAAGGATTTCATGGCAACAGTCTGAAGTTTTGAACAATGCGTCACAGAAGCTGAACGCCGTGAAAGACATAAAAAAACCCCACATTGGCAAACCAATGCGGGGTTTCTAACTGGCGGAGGAGGAGGGATTCGAACCCTCGGTAGTGTTGCCACTACGCCTGATTTCGAGTCAGGTACATTCGACCACTCTGCCACCCCTCCTGAGTATTTGTCGAAGCCGAGATTCTAGCAGAGCCACTCAGGGCTTTTTGGGCACCATCACCGCCGCGTTGCGCGGGGCCATGGTCATCGACACCACACTGCCAGCCAACATGCCGCCATCGACCATCTCGAACGTGGCCGTGCGCTCTTGCCGGGTCATGACCATGAAACTGTTTTTGCCGCGCACCGCCGACACCACGGTCCAGCCCTGCGCCGGGTAGGTCTCCAGGAAGAATCGGTAAGCCGCATCAAAATCACGCCCCACATCCAGCACCACCCGACCTACCCAGTTGTCTCCGGCACCGATGATCAAGGACTGTTCAGCCCGTATGGCCGCACCCGGCGGCAAGGGCAGCTGCCCGAGCAATTGCACCGGGTTTTGCACCTTGCCATCCGGTCCCACGCCCACAGACGGCGTGCTGCTGGTACTGGCACAACCTGCCAAGCCACCCGCCAGCCCGGCAGCCACCAAGAACGCCCACAACAAACGATGCATGCCATTCATCAACGCACTCCTGAGGTAGCCAAAAACACTTCAAACACTTTAAACGCTCAGCAGCGCCACGCCACCCATGTAAGGGCGCAGCACCTCGGGCACCGTGACCGAGCCGTCGGCGTTTTGGTAATTTTCGAGCACAGCCACCAGCGCACGCCCCACGGCCAAGCCCGAGCCGTTCAAGGTGTGCACCAACTCGTTTTTGCCTTGCGCGTTTTTGAAGCGTGCCTGCAAGCGACGCGCCTGAAACGCTTCGCAGTTGGACACCGAGCTGATCTCGCGGTAAGTGTTTTGCGCAGGCACCCAGACCTCCAGGTCATAGGTCTTGCTGGCACCAAAGCCCATGTCGCCGGTACACAGGCTCATCACCCGGTAAGGCAAGCCCAGCTTTTGCAAAACAGCCTCGGCATGGCCCGTCATGGCCTCCAGCGCTTCATAACTTTGATCTGGGTGCACGATCTGCACCATCTCGACCTTGTCAAACTGGTGCTGACGGATCAGGCCGCGCACATCGCGCCCGCCACTGCCCGCCTCAGAACGAAAGCACGGGGTGTGTGCCGTGAGTTTGATCGGCAAATCGGCTTCGGCCAACACCTCGTCGCGCACCACGTTGGTCAGTGTCACTTCCGACGTGGGAATCAGGTACAGCGCCTGGCTTTCTTCGCCCTCTTGCCCACCCTTGTTGGCAGCAAACAAATCGGCTTCAAACTTGGGCAACTGACCCGTGCCGCGCAGCGTGTCGGCGTTCACGATGTAAGGCGTGTAGCACTCGGTGTAACCATGTTCGTTGGTCTGCACATCCAGCATGAACTGCGCCAAAGCCCGGTGCAAGCGGGCCATCGGGCCACGCATGAACGTGAAGCGTGAACCGGTCAGTTTGGTGCCGGTCGCAAAGTCCAAGCCCAGCTTTTCGCCAATGTCCACATGGTCTTTGACCTCGAAGTCAAAGCTCGGCACCGTGCCCCAGCGGCGCACCTCCACGTTGCCATGCTCATCGGCCCCCACAGGCACCGACTCGTGTGGCAAGTTAGGCACGGCCAGCAACAGGGTCTGCAATTCAGACTGAATCACCTCCAGACGCTCGGCCGAAGCGTCCAGCTCGGTCTTGATGGCACCCACTTGGGCCATCACGGCATCGGCTTCGGCATGCTGGCCTTTGCCCTTGAGCATGCCAATTTGTTTGGACAAACTGTTGCGCTGGCTTTGCAGCTCTTCGGTGCGGGTTTGCAGCGTTTTGCGCTCGCCCTCCAAAGCACGAAAAGCCTCCACATTCAGGAAAGCCTGGGGATTTTTACGGGTCTGCAAACGCGCCACAGCAGCGTCCAGATCTTTGCGGAGAAGAACAATATCAAGCATGCCGCCATTGTAGTGACCCGGGAATTGGTCAGGCTCCGTCAATCTTTGGTCTCCCCCGACTCGATCGGGGTCCATGTCTACGGTTTTTGTCACCCCCGACTAAATCGGGGGTCCATGCCCCCGAATTTGTCACCCCCGACTCGATCGGGGGTCCATGCCCCCGAATTTGTCACCCCCGGCTAAATCGGGGGTCCATGCCTACGGTTTTTGTCACCCCCGACTCGATCGGGGGTCCATGCCTTTTGCCTTCGCCCTACATGGATACCCGCGTGCGCGGGTATGACAAGGGGATAGGCGAGTATGACAAGGGGATTCGCGAGTATGACAAGGGGATTCGCGGGTATGACAGATTTGGGGATACCCGGTCAAGCCGGGCATGACAAAGGGGCAGGCCAGCGGCTTCGAACATCAGAGCTTTAAACCCTTGGGCAGGGGGAACTTGATGGTTTCCTGAATGCCGTCCAGCGTGCGCACCGACACCGCGCCCAACACGCGCAGGCGTGCAATCACCTCTTGCACCAGCACATCCGGGGCCGAGGCACCCGCCGTCAAGCCCACTTTTTGGGCACCCTCAAACCAGACCGGGTCCAAATCGGCAGCGCTGTCCACCATGTAGGCGGGCGTGCCCAGGCGGTCGGCCAACTCGCGCAGGCGGTTGCTGTTGGAGCTGGTGGGGCTGCCCACCACAATCACCACATCCACCTGTGGGCTCATCAGCTTGACCGCGTCTTGTCGGTTTTGGGTGGCGTAGCAAATGTCTTGTTGTTTGGGCTCACGCACCTGCGGGAAACGGGCTTTGACAGCGGCCACGATCTCGGCGGCATCGTCCACACTCAGCGTGGTTTGTGTCACCACCGCCAAGAGTTCAGTCTGGGCGGGTTGCACCTTGGCCACGTCTGCCACGTCTTCCACCAAATGGATGCCGCTGTCGAGCTGGCCCATGGTGCCTTCCACCTCGGGGTGGCCTTTGTGGCCGATCATGATGAACTCGTAGCCTTCTTTGTGCAGCTTGGCCAGCTCCACATGCACCTTGCTCACCAGCGGGCAGGTGGCGTCAAAAATCCGGAAGCCGCGGCGCTCGGCTTCGTCCTGAATCGCCCGGCTCACCCCATGGGCGCTGAAAATCAGCGTCGCCCCGGGCGGCACATCGGCCAGCTCTTCAATGAAAATCGCGCCCTTGGCCTTCAAGTCATTCACCACATAGGTGTTGTGCACAATCTCATGGCGCACATAAATCGGCCGGCCAAACTTGGTGAGTGCGTGCTCCACGATGTCAATGGCCCGGTCCACCCCGGCACAAAAGCCGCGGGGTTCGGCCAACAGCACTTCGGACGT
>ERZ1034363.1483-NODE-1483-length-13234-cov-17.744547_pt1 | contig 13234 bp, 12 predicted proteins | sample MGYA00520616_ERZ1034363 | MGnify/ENA primary metagenome ERZ1034363 (study PRJEB33736, sample SAMEA104284506) | Azolla filiculoides | biome: Urban; feature: Water surface; material: Ditch water | place: Netherlands | collected 2015-10-28 | depth 0-0.1 m ...
GTCTCTGATATTTGATCGAGATTTACATCTGTTTCTTTCGATTTTTTCTCATGCGTATCTTTATTGTGTGCTTTTTTTGCATGTTTTTTGTCAGAGTCAGATTTTTCGGCATCAGTCTCTGATATTTGATCGAGATTTACATCTGTTTCTTTTGATTTTTTCTCATGTGCATCTTTATCGTGTGATTTTTTCTCAGACTTTTTCTGAAGTGATTTTTCTTCATCTGCCTTGTCTGAAAGCTTCGCATGTTTGTCAGTCGTTTTATGCGTATCGTTTAGTTTTTTGTCCTGATGTTTCTCACGCGCTTTTTCTTTTTGCTCTTTTGATGTGTCCTGATGTTTTGTATCCGCGCTTTTTTCATCTATTTTTTGCGCTTTTTCAGAACTAGGTTCAGTTGCGAAACTTGTAGGTGATGCAATGCCTAACGTTAAGGCAAGAAAAGAAACTAACAAATACTTTAACTGCATAATATTTTCCTTGGTAGGATTTAAATAACTCACAGGCTTGCTGAAACGAGTTGAAGTTGTGTATGCAAAGATGCGTGTTGTGAAAAATCCATCTTTACCGCTTAAGTGATTGAATATAAGTTTTATGCTGCAAAACGACTTTTTGTCCTTTGAAGACTGAAAGTGGTAGTTAGCTTGAATCTTTGAAATTTTTTTATGTACTTATAGTAAGGAATAAATATAGAACAGTTATTAAAAGTTTCCGAAATTAATATATAAATTCTAATTAAATCAAACTGATATGAGATGTTATTTTTCATCAAGCACCCAAATGCCATTCCAATCGGCGGGTACATTTTCTTGTTCTTTACGGCAACGCGCTAAATAAACCTGAGCAACGGGGTCGTCTGGCAATTGTGCAAAAATATCAGCCGCTTGTTTTAACTGTCCTTTTTTATAAAGCTCAAGTCCTTGATGATATTGATTAATTCCTGCGGGAATCGGTTCGTGTTTAAAGCCGAGCAATTCAAACACTGTCACCGGCGTGTTGCGACCGACCACTTTTAATGTGCCAATTTCTCTGCCGATAAACGCTTGATTGGTTTGCAGCCATGTCGATTCAGAAATCATGGTGAATGTGCCAAAATATTTATTTGCGCCTTCCAACCGCGAAGCCAAATTTGCCGCGTCGCCTAACATGGTGTAATCAAAACGTTTTTTAGAGCCAATATTTCCAACTACAACATCGCCGGTGTGCACCCCAATTCGCACATAAATCCACGCGCCAATGCGCTGATAAAATTCTTCCCGCCGCGCTGCCAAAGTACGTTGACACTTTAACACGGCACGACAAATTCGCATGGCGTGGTCGGGTTGTTCTAAGGGCGCGTTCCAAAAAGCGATAATCGCATCGCCTTCGTATTTATCTAAAGTGCCGCCTTCTTCCATAATAATATCGGTCATGTCGGTGAGATAATCGTTCAGCAATTGCACCAGTTGTTCTGGCGTTAAGCGTTCAGAAATGGTGCTAAAGCCTTGAATATCCGAAAAAAGAATACTCAACTCACGTTTTTCGCCACCTAATGTCAGTAATGCAGGATTGTCTAAAATCCGATTAATCACTTCCACACTTAAATATTGATTAAAAGCAGAGCGAATAAAGCGTTTTTGTTTGCCTTCCGTTAAATAATTGAAAATCACCGAATTGACTAACGCCATAATCACCGCAACTTCATTGCCGACAATCGACCACCAAAAATTGAGTTGATAAAAACCAAATCCCAAGCCTAAGGGTAATGCGGTGAAAAATAGAAAGCTGGCTGCCAATTGTAAAATAGTGGTGCTGAAAATAATGCTGTAACTGGCGGCAAGGCTAATAAAAAGCACGGCTGACCAAAAAATCAGCGCGGGAACAGGTTTAATGGTGTCATGCGCTAATAAGTTATCCAGCAAAGTAGCGTGAATTTCCACTCCCGGATAATCGCCATCAACGGGGGTAGGGCGCAAATCTTTTAAGCCGGGCGCACTAAAACCCAAAAATACATATTTATCTTTAAATATTAACGGGTTAATTTGAGCGGGTTCGCCGGCTTGCAAATGTAATTCAGCTTGAATAATGGCGGCGGCATTAAAACTTTGATGCGTACCAGAGCCACCGCGAAATTTTAAAATCACTTGTCCTTGTGCGTCGGTGGCGATATTTTGCCCCGCAATTTGTAATCCATTCTTTGTGAGATTTAGAGTTTTATCTTGTTTATCAAAGAGAAACGTACCTAAGCCCAAAGACGGCAAAATTTGTTGGTCAAACACTTGAAACAACGAAAAACGCCGAAATACGCCATCGTCATCGGCTTTTTCATTCACATGCGCCAACATTTTGGCAGCGTTAGCAAGTTCTGGAATGGGAAAACTGGCATTCAGCTTATTTTTATCGTTAGTGTTATTATCCGCCAACCATTGCTGCCAGCCGTTGAGTTTCACAGAACTCGGTGCGATATTTTTTGGCCAATGCAGATTTTGCTGGGTTTGTTGCCCTAAAAATAGACTTAACACTACCGAGTTATTCGCGACGGATTTGGCAAATTTTTCATCATCCGTTACGCCATAAAGCGAAGGTTCACTGTAAAGAATATCAAACGCAGTGACTTTCGCTCCCGCGCGGTGCATAAAACTCAGCAACAAAGTATAAACCTCGCGCGGCCAAGGCCAAGAAAGCCCATTTTGACTTGCGCCCCAATCTAAACTGCTTTGATCTAACAGAATGATTTTAATGTCTTTGCTGAAAGCCGAAGGTTTTGCCAAGCTTCTTTCACGCCATGACCAGGTTGAATATTCCCATTGATCTAATAATTTGCTGGTGTGCAAAAGTTGTGCAAACAACAAAGCCGTGAAGCCAACAATAAGGACATACTGAGATTTTTTAGACCGTTTCATGATAGTTCGCTTTTTTTTAGGTTGGATAAATGCGACAAAACAGCTGTTTTTGAAAGTTTTCACCACGCAAATACGAATACTATTTTAATTAATTGGGCTTTGTGTCATTCTTTTCGCAATAAATTTTACGGTAACACACCACGCGAGGATAGCTTGATGACGCAATCGAACAATAATATTCAATGCCCTAACTGCGGACATACTATTGATGTCAATGATATTTTATACCATCAAGTTGATGAAACTTTAAAAAAGCAATATGCCGATGAATTAGCGAAAAAAGATGCTTTTTATAAAGCACAGCAACAGGCTTTAGAGCAGCAAAAACAAACTTTAGCCGCAGAAAAACAGCAGCAAGATATGTTTTTTGCGCAACGGATTGAAGCAGAGAAAAAAAATATTCATCAGCAGTTAAAGCAAGAATTGGAATTGCAACAAGCCGGACGCTTGCAAGCTTTAGAGCAAGAATTAGCTACAAAATCTGCACAAGTCATTGATTTAAATAAAGCAAAAGCAGATGTGGCACGCTTGGAGCGCGAAAAACAAGAGCAAAAAGCGGCGATTGAAGCGGAATCTGAGTTGCGTTTTAATGAAAAATTGAAAAACGAACAAGCGGCATTGCGCAGCAAATTAACGCAAGAAATGCAGGCTGAAGTTTCAGGACAGCTTAATGTGTTGCAGCAAGAAATTGCCAGCAAATCTGCACAATTACAGGATTTTAATAAAGTAAAAGCGGATGTTGCGCGTTTGGAGCGTGAAAAAGATGAACAAAAAGCGGCGATTGAATCGCAGTTGACCTCGCAATTTAATGAAAAACTGAAAGTTGAACAAACTGCGTTGCGCAATAAATTGACGCAGGAATTGCAGAATGAGTTATCCGGTCAGCTGAACGCTTTGCAACAGGAAATCGCGACTAAATCTACGCAGCTTCAGGAGTTTAACAAAATTAAAGCCGATGTTGCTCGATTAGAGCGGGAAAAAAATGAACAGGAAGCGGCAATTGAATCAAAATTATCTTTGCAATTTAATGAAAAGCTGAAAACGGAACAAGCGGCGTTGCGCAATAAGGTCACGCAAGAATTGCAAAATGAGCTGTCTGGACAATTAACTGTTTTGCAGCAGGAAATTACCGAAAAATCGAATCAGCTTAAAGAATTTAATCAGGCAAAAATGGAGATTGAACGGTTAAAACGCGAGAAAGATGAATTGCGTGATGCGGTGATGTTGGAAAAAGAACAGGAGTTTTCCACAAAATTAAATGATGAAAAATTGAAAATTCAACGCCAAGCGACTGAAAGTTCTGAGTTGAAAATTAAAGAATTGCAGTTAAAACTGGAAGAGCAAACCCGCTTAGCCGATGAAATGAAGCGCAAAGCCGAGCAAGGTTCAATGCAATCACAAGGCGAAGTGCAGGAATTGGCGATTGAGGAATGGCTGCGAGATAGTTTTCCACTTGATGTGATTGAAGAAGTGAAAAAAGGGGCGCGAGGGGCAGATTGTTTGCAAATTGTGCATACTCGCGCTCGGCAAAATTGCGGCACGATTTATTATGAAAGCAAGCGTACCAAAGATTTTCAGGCGGGCTGGATAGAAAAATTTAAAAATGATATTCGCGATAAAAATGCCACACTCGGCGTGTTAGTGACGGAGGCAATGCCAAACGATATGGAGCGGATGGGATTAAAAGACGGCGTGTGGATTTGTTCGTTTGAAGAATTTAAAGGTTTATGCGCGGTGTTGCGTGAATCTGTGATTAAGTTGAGCGAGGCGAAGCTGAGTCAGGAAAACAAGGGCGATAAAATGGAAATGCTGTATAGCTATTTGACTAGCAACGAATTTAGATTACAAATTGAAGGCATTGTAGAAGGTTTTAGCCAAATGCAATCGGATTTGGAAGCTGAAAAACGCGCAATGGCAAGGCTTTGGAAACAACGTGAAAAACAATTGGAAAAAGTCTTGCTTAATACTACCAATATGCACGGAGCGATTAGAGGGATTGCAGGTTCTGCGATTCAAGCCGTGGCGTTATTGGAGTTAGGGGCAGGGATTGACGAAAGTTAGAGCTAATCTTTTTAGGTGAAAAAATATAAGTTATCTATACTTAACTTACGTTTAATACACACTGGCGATATTTCTTTTTGCAAAAAAAAGAAAATTAATTAAAAAAATAAAGTGTTTTATCGCACTGTAAAAAGTTGAATGACAATGTTTTTATAGTGCAAAGAAATAATTTCCAAAAGTTGAGTGTTTTTGGCTGGATTTGAGAGTAGCAATGGTAAGTTTCGGAAAAAATAGAGATGATAAGAGCGCGAAAAAGCATAAGCATAGATACGATTTGCAGTCTATTGCCGATGATGGAGTTGCGGATGTATTGTTGACCGATGAGGATCAAGCTCCGCTGGCTGCGGCTCTTGTAGAGCCTGCTGTTGCGAAAGGCGAGGAGGTTATTTATGAATTGGTGGTTGAAGAACGACCTATTCCCACGCCTGAGCCTGAGCCAAAACCTGATGAACAGCCGCAAAGTTTGTTAAATAAAACCATTCCAGTTGCATCAGAGCATCAAGTTGAGGAAGCCTTGCAAGAACCTGAACCCGCTCGCGCCCCCGATGCAGATTTGCCTGAAAGTTTAAGTGAACAAGTTGCAAAATTGTGCAATGAATATCAAGCCATTCATAAACAATTAGAAACTTCGTTAGCCGCCTCTAATGCCTTGACTAAACAGTTAGAAACCTCAAAAAAACAAGCCGCAACGCATCATCTCACCCTAGGTGTGGCGGGTTTAGCCTTATTGCTTGGGATTGTTGCCACTGTGGTAACGGTGAGTATTCAGCGTGATGTGACGGATTTGCAAGACTCGCTCGCGGTATTGGAAAATCAAACAGCGACAACTGACAAAGCCATCGTGTTGAAAATACAAGAGGTTGATGGACGGGTAGGGCAGCTTAATACAAAAGTGGATGAAGTTTTTACAGCGGATAATTTAGAAAATGTTTTAGAAGTCACTAAAGAGTTAAGAAAACAAATTCATGCCATAACTAATAAAAGTGCGGCAATTTCAAGTTTTCATAGTCATTCAGCGCGTGAGCATGAAAAAGCAGACAAAGCAGGATTATCTGAGACCAATGATAGAACAAAAGATTTACCCACAACTCATAAAAAGTTATCTCACAAATCGCCATCAAAAGTAGATGCGGTGAAAAAAGCACAAGATGATAAACTAGCGTTGGCAAATAAATGGAAAAAAGCAGAAAAATCAACTGATGATGTGAAGGCCAAAGCCAATAAATTAGCTAAACATCAACAAGCGGTGAGTAAAACTCTCAAAGATAAACCAGAGGATAAAAATCATGCAAATCATACTGATAAACATTAAATCTCTCGTCTGCGATAGTGATAAAATTAACCATTTGAAACGTCGTTGTGTTGTGTTTTTAAAATGAGAAAACGTTGGAATAAACAAATGACTCAACACTGTACTGTTTTTAAGTTGTTGAGAAAATGAGCAACTTTCAACCTTTAGTGATTTGCGAGGATGAGGAGCTGCCAACAGTTTCTGAGTCTGAGTTTAGCAAATTATCAGAACAAATTGATTTATTCGGTTTTAATTCAGATCAGACACTTGAGAGTATTGTTTTTCATATTTTAAAAAAACCCACCTCATTGGCTGCTCATTTACAAAGGATTTATTTTTGTTACCATCATAACTTAGGCGAAAATTTATTCGCAGCGTTAGTTGATTTTTTAATTGTGCTTGAGGGGAAAGGGGCTATGTTGGGATGTAGGATGGTTAAAGGAGCAAAATCAAAACTGCTACCACATCAATATGCTATTCTTAACAACGCATTACAATCATCTGGTGATGAGGTTAAATTGTTGCATGGTAATTTGTATTCACTTTTTAGTCGTGGATTGATTGGCTCGACTATTTTAGTGATAAAAGATGAGGGTATTGACCAGCAAGAGCATGACCCGCTTGATATTGCACGCGACTTTATTGCTTATAGTCAGCTTGATGCTGCTATGGATACTCTTGAGAGTGCCGTGTTAGCGGATGTTGAAAGACAGGCGTTGCAAGATGATTTGCTGGAGTTGTACAAAGCAACCCATAGCTTTGAGAGATTTGAAAAAATGTATGACGCATTGTCCGGGCAAACTAGAACTATTCCAGCAGGCTGGGATGAATTAAAGGGTTTCTTCAATGAAGGATAATCAGACAAAACCATTACAGGCTGTTCTTCATGGCATGGATGGTCGTACTTATAAAACCATGGTGATGTATTTTCAAGGCCCTTGCAAAGGGGTTGCTGTGGTGGTTGAAGATATTGATGCTGAAGTTGACATCATTGATACCGATTTTGCCGCAGGTCAAGATGCCTTACGCAAAATTCAAGAAAAAGGCATAGTTAGACCTGTGATTGTGTTATCCAGAGAAGATAATAAGCTGGAAAACGTGATTTATGTTGAAAAGCCTATTCGTCTTTCCAATATGCTGGCAGCATTTGAGCAAGCGAAGACGATTACTGAGAAAAAAGGCTTAACTAAGCCGTCGCCGCTGGCTCATGAAACTCCGGTTGCATCTAAAGATGTTGTAGCTGCAAATGGAGACGAGGCAAATAACGCGGCGGCTAAAAAAGCTCGCGAAGATTCAGACGAGCGTAAAAAAACCGCTAAGCATAAAACGGCTATGCAGTTAGATGAAAGTGGATTTTCTTCTTTCATTGGGATTGTTCCGGGCATTGATTTTAGCGACAGGGAACAAGTCTTAAAAGCGTCTTATAGCCCGAAAAATTATTTTCAAGGCTATGTGCTTTCTGCTTTTAAAGTCTCTAAAGAAAAAAACAGAATGCTACAGCTGAATTCTACTTGGAAACCGCTACTGATTTTTCCACACAGTCATGAAGTATGGCTGGATGCTGACGATAAACAATTAAGAGCGTTTGCGTCGCTTGAAATGAACAAAGCAACCGGTACTAAATTGACGATTACTGCGGTTGATCCTGCGACCTCTGGAGTGGGAGGAAAACTAGATCGTTTCCATGATATGGATGCGTTTATTTGGAAATTAGCGATATGGACTTCAAAAGGACGCTACCCTCAGGCTATTGATATTAACAGACCTGTTTTTATTAAACATTGGCCTAATTTTACCCGCTCTTTGATTACGCCTCATGCTTTAAGAATTACTGCTTTATTGATTAATGGCCCTAGGACAATGTTGAATATTTCTGAAGTGTTGAACGTGAAACCTCAGTATGTATTTGTTTTTATAAGTGCAGCTTACGCACTAGGGCTGGTTGGACAAGCAGAACGAAGAGCTGATGAACTTTTTGTTCCTCCTCCTATTGAGCCAGTGAAAAAGGAGTCTAAGGGACTGTTAAGCAAAATACTTGGCAAATTACGCACTTCACCATAATCAAAAGAAAAACAAATGAGTCAGTATAAAATTATTTTTACAGGCCCTGTAGGGGCAGGAAAAACCACTGCTATCGAATCCATCAGTGATGTGCCGCCGATTAAAACCGATGCCACAGCCAGTGACATGACGAAAACGCGAAAAGCTGCCACAACGGTGGCAATGGATTATGGCATTATGAATCTTGCTGGCGGAGAAAAAATTCATTTATATGGAACGCCGGGACAAGAACGCTTTGACTTTATGTGGGATATTTTAACAATAGGTGGAATTGGTCTTATTCTATTATTAGACAATACACGCGCCGACCCCTTTCAAGATATGAAGTTTTTTTTAGAGTCTTTTTCTAAATTTATTGAAGATACCGATGTGGCAATAGGTGTCACACAAATGGATTTGAGTAATAAACCAACTATTGAAGAATATCATATTCAGCTGCAAGGAATGGGTTTGAAAACACCGGTTTTTGCAGTCGATGCAAGGGTGAAAAATGATGTTTCTTTATTAGTACAAGCCTTACTATACTCGTTAGACCCTGGGCTTGAGGAAGATGAGTAAATATAAATTAGTTGAAGGGCTATATATTTATCCGACTCCGGCTGGAGCGTATTATGCTATTTCTTCAACTGAGGACGATAAGTCTAGGCGTTTTTTAAAGCGATTATTGCAACAAAAGCAGACTCCAAGTCTTACCATAGAAAACTTACTCATGTTGCAGGGGGATTCTGAGGATGAGGAAAAAGCTTTTGAATTATTGCATCACTGCCAAAAGTTAGGTTGGGTGCAAGGTTTAAGCAGTGTGAAAGAATTTCCTCAAGGCGCGTTAGAAGATATTCTGCCTGATTTTTTGAAAAAAATTTCTGAAACCGGAAAAGTATTGCTGGCCGACGATCAAGGATTTTATTTAGCGTTAAGCGGTTTCGTGCATGAAGTTGCTGAAGAATTATCTGCATTAGGCGCGGAGATTTCTACACTGCACATGCGCCGCTCAGGACTATTAATGAGTAATATGGGATTAGGTAGCCATGCTTGGGCTGTAGTTAATTCTGTAGGTAAAAGCCAAGTTGGTTTTTGGCCAGTGTTTATTGGAAAAAATAGATTTGTGATTACTGTTTCTGGCACGCCGCATTTTAATCAACCAGAATTTGTGTCTTTAGCTTGGGCGTTGAGTATTCGCTATTCGGCTTAAAGCAAGAAGCGGCTTTAGATTGTTTAGTTTTCTTGCAAAATGACTACACCGATTTAAACGATTTTTATGATTTACGGTTTGCGTCCATAAGTTAGATAAAAATGTGTAAAGCTAAATATAGGCTATTATGATAGTTTATGTAAAATAATAGGTAACAGTTCAGGGGTTTTACCATAGTACACAACTTTTTAAAGATGATATGACATCTTTAAAGCAATAACTTCAGGTTATTTGCGTGCTAAAACAGTAACGCTAGAATGGTTATAATAGTTCATTCGATAAAGAAGAAAAGAGGATAAAAGAAAATGCGAGCAGACATGCTGACTTCTGTTTTGATAGAGTTAAATGGTACTTCGGCGGATATTGAAGCCTCAGGTATCATTTCAACTGACGGTTTGATGATAGCCGCGGCTCTTCCTCCGGGGATGGATGAAGACCGCGTAGGTGCAATGAGTGCTGCTATGTTATCGTTGGGTGATAGAACTGCTCAAGAACTGAATAGAGGTACTTTAGAGCAAGTACTTATCAAAGGGGTAACAGGTTATGTACTAATGATTTATGCAGGCGACGAGGCTGTATTAACTGTATTAGCGAAACCTAATGCTAAATTAGGATTAATTTTTCTGGATGTGAAGCGAGCGGCAAAAAGTCTTTCTGAATTACTGTAGTTTTAAAATCATTGTGTAGTTGGAGTAGCCATGATTTGTAATATGAAAGTAGAAGATATTGTTGGGGAATATCAAGAGGTCACACTAGAGTTATATAAACTAGGCCCTAGAAGGATTCTATACACCCAAATTCAAACTCCCTTCCCTGAAGGCAAACTGATTGTTTCTACAACCGACATAGACGGGAACATAACTCATGTCAATCATGCGTTTATAGAAATGTCAGGATACACCAAAGAAGAGCTCATCGGAGCTCCGCATTCAATCTTAAGACATCCAGACATGCCACCTGCTGCATTTAAAGATTTGTGGGATACCGTGACAAAAGGTGAAAAATGGCAAGGGATCGTAAAAAACTTGCGCAAAGATGGTGGATATTACTGGGTTAAAGCCACCGTGATTCCTAATATTAGAAACGGCAAAGTGGTAGGATACACCTCTGTACGCCGCAAACCTTCTGCAATTGTAGTGGATGAATGTATGACGCTTTATCCGACATTGTTTTAATTTAAAGGGAGATGAATCATGTCGTATATGTTTACCGTTAGCCCCGATTTTTCCCCAGATCGTCTCTCAGGTTGGTATATTTTCAATACATGGATGCAAAGACAACTCGGCGTAGATATTCACTTAGAATTATATGATGACTTTTGTGCGCAACGTGTAGCCACTTTCAGCAATAAAATAGATTTAATTTACGCAAATCCTTTTGATGCGGCGATGCTAGTGCGAGAAAAAGGCTTTTTACCGTTAGTTAAACCCACCGATTTATTAGATGAAGTACTGATTGCGGTCAGTGAAAACAGCCCCGCACAAACAATCGATGATTTAAAAGCCAATAGTAAAATTGCAATGACCGAAGATCCTAATGTGAATATGATTGGGATGATGCTATTAGAATCGGCAAATTTGAATAACAGTAATATCGAAAAAAATGTTTACGATAGCTATATTTTAGTGGCTAAAAATTTGTTACGCGGTCACGACGATGCCGGCGTTTTTTTAGCAGGCGCGTTTGATGATCTTTCTAATATGGTCAAAAAACAATTAAAAGTATTATTGCGTAGCGAAATTGATGAAATTCATCATTCTTTGATGATAGGGCCTAAGTTGGTTGCCAGACGAGACGAAATAAAAGAACTATTACTCGGCATGGATAAAACTGAAAAAGGTCATGGTGTTTTAGAATCCTTAGGTTTTAAATCATGGACTATTGTGGATGATGAGGAAATGGAATTTATGATTGACCTTATGGATACTTTATCCACTTAATTTAAAAAACATGCAAAATCAAAAACTGGTTGTTGCCATTTCTTCTCGGGCATTATTTGATTTAGACGAATCACATCATATTTTTGAAACTGAAGGCAGAGAAGCATTCTGCCACTATCAAATTGCCCATGAAGATGAAGTTTTAGCTCCCGGATTGGGCTTTTCCCTCGTCAAAAAATTCTTAGCTTTAAACAAAGCATTTTCTGAACATCCTCTTGTTGAAGTTATTTTACTCTCGCAAAACAGTGCTGATACGGGTTTGCGCATTTTTAATTCCATCAGCCACCATAATCTCGATATTACTCGCGCCGCTTTTACGAGCGGCTCTTCGCCTTATGGCTATATCCCCGCTTTTTCGGCGCACTTATTTCTGTCTACTAATTCTGATGACGTGGTGAAAGCCCTTGATGCTGGTTTTGCGGCTGCCACGATTGTGTCGGGCGCAAAAGAAACCCATTCTGAACAATTGCGGATTGCTTTTGATGGTGATGCGGTGTTGTTTTCCGATGAATCTGAGCGCATTTATCAACAGCAGGGCTTAACCGCGTTTACTGAAAATGAGCGGCAGGAAGCAAAAGTTCCGTTATCGGGAGGGCCTTTTAAGGATTTTTTGCGGGCGTTGCAATTGATTCAAACTCATTTTGACCCCCAAAACTCACCGATTAGAACCGCGCTAGTCACTGCCAGAGCTGCTCCTGCACATGAAAGAGTGGTGCGCACCTTGAGAGCTTGGGGTGTGCGCATTGATGAAGCTTTATTTTTAGGCGGCTTGCCAAAAGGGGCTTTTTTGAATGCGTTTGGTGCGGATATTTTCTTTGACGACCAACAAGGGCATTGCCAATCGGCGGAACATTACAAAGTCACCGCTGCCCACGTTCCTCACGGTATTGCTAATCCACGAGAGAAAAGCGAATAAAATCGGCTTTCGCTGCAAAAAATTAGTCTAAATGGTTTTCTGCAACTGTCACCGCAAAACATTCATTTTTCCCAGAAAAACAGCAAAATTTTTCAAGACGACTGGTCGTCTTAAAAAATTTCAGCCGAATGCAAATTTTAAAAAATACGCAAAGAAACCTTTTTAATGTTATGTAAACAGATTAAGATTTAAGCCTTTTCAATAACTTTGTAGTGGTGAAAACAATGGCAACCAAAATTAGAAAATTAATTAGTTTTGATTGGGCGATTAAAAAAATCTTGCGCAGTAAAGCCAACTTTGCCGTATTGGAAGGATTTTTAAGTGAATTGCTTTTTGATGAGATAACCATCAAAGAAATTTTGGAAAGTGAAAGCAATAAAGAAACAGAAGAAGATAAGCTTAATCGTTTGGATATTAAAGTTAAAAATTCAAAAGATGAAATTATTCTAATTGAGCTTCAATACAATAGGGAGTTTGATTATTTGCAAAGAGTATTGTATGCCGCTTCAAAAACAGTGGTTGAGCATATTAAAAAGGGTGATGCTTATAGCAAAATAGTCAAAGTTATTTCAATTAGCATTGTCTATTTTGATTTAGGCAAGGGCGATGATTACATTTATCAAGGCACAACTTCATTCAGGGGAATGCACAATCACGAAATCTTAAAATTATCGGCTAGTCAGATAGAGCTTTATAAAACCGAAAAAGTAGAAAATATTTATCCTGAGTATTATTTAATTAAGGTTAAAAACTTTAATGATGTTGCAACAGATACTTTAGACCAGTGGATTTACTTTTTAAAAAATGAAGAAGTATAGTTATTTCAATTCTATTAGATATAGCAATTATTAACATGACTAAAATAACCATTTATATCATCTAAAGATATAGTTTTAA
>ERZ1034363.1489-NODE-1489-length-13211-cov-2.910309_pt1 | contig 13211 bp, 13 predicted proteins | sample MGYA00520616_ERZ1034363 | MGnify/ENA primary metagenome ERZ1034363 (study PRJEB33736, sample SAMEA104284506) | Azolla filiculoides | biome: Urban; feature: Water surface; material: Ditch water | place: Netherlands | collected 2015-10-28 | depth 0-0.1 m ...
TGCTCCGGAGACAGCTTGGGCCAAGATACGGCCTAAGCTGGAAATTCAAAAACATCGATTATCGGCGAGATGCGGCAGCCATCTGGGGCGCGGGGTCATGATCACGGGCGGTGCGGGTGGGGTGCAGACGTGCAGCGGTGTGTCACTTTCTGCCAATGCCTTTGAGTCTTGCAGCGATTGCGGTGGGCCCGTTTGCGCGGTGCAATCACCCCACAAGGACGGCCTGCGACCAGGCCGTGCCGATGGAGACAAAAGCATGTACCTCACCGCTGGTTTGCACCGCTCGATGCAAAGGCACCCCGACAAGATCGCCACCGTCACAGGCCCGCGCCGCCAGACCTATCGGCAACTGGTGGACCGAGTGGCCCGCACCGCGTCTGCCCTGCGCACCCTCGGCTTGCAACCGGGCGAGCGCTTGTCTGTGCTGGCTCTGAACAGCGACCGCATGATCGAGTTGCTGCTGGCCGGGGCTTGGGCAGGGCTGGTCATCAACCCGATCAACACCCGTTGGACCGCTGGCGAAGTGGCCTACGCCCTGAACGACTGCTGCGCCAGTGCGCTGGCGGTGGACGACAGCCTGATGGCCACCGCGCAAGCCATGACCGATGCTCTGCCAGCCTTGCGGCAGCGGATTTTCATTGGCGAAGCCCAGGCGCCATCGGGTTATTTGCCGCTGGAGGCGCAGCTGGCTGCAACCGTACCCCTCGAAGATGTACGAAGCGAGCCAGACACTTTGGCCGCCATCGTTTACACCGGGGGCACCACCGGCTTCCCCAAAGGCGTGATGTTGTCGCACGGCAACCTCTGGGCCTCGCTGGTGGGGCGCATGGCCGAGGTACGCAACCCGCCGCATTACGTCACCTTGCTCACCTCGCCCATGTTCCATGTGGCGGGGCTGGGCCGCATGCTGGGACAGACCGTGGTGGGCGGCACCTGCGTGACGGTTCCAGCATTTCAGCCCCAGCCCGTGGTCGAGATCATGGCCCGCGAAGGCGTGAACGATCTGGTCATCGTGCCCAGCATGCTGCAAATGCTGCTCGACACCCCCGGCTTTGACCCGCAGGGCCTGCCCAAGCTGGAGCGCATTTTGTGGGGCGCGGCACCGATCACGTTGCCGCTGCTGCGGCGTGCGCTGCAGGCTTTCCCTGGTGTGGACTTCATCCATGTGTACGGCATGACCGAAACCTCGGCCGCCGTCTCGACCTTGCCCATTTCCCGTGACCCGGCCTTTCTGAGCAGCGAGCGCATCCGCTCGGCCGGGCAGGCCGGGGTGTCGGCCGAGATCCGCATCGCCGACGCCGAGGGCCAAGAGCTGCCCGCAGGCACGCACGGCGAGATCCTGGTGCGCGGCCCGGCGGTGATGCAAGGCTACTGGGGCCGCGAAGAAGACACCCGCAAGGCCTTGGCCGGCGGCTGGCTGCACACCGGCGACGGCGGCGTGATGGACGCCCACGGCTACCTGTACGTCATCGACCGCATCAAAGACATGGTCATCACCGGCGGCGAAAACGTCTACCCGGCCGAAGTGGAAAGCACCCTCACCAGCCACCCGGCGGTGTCGATGTGCGCCGTCATTGGCGTGCCCCACGAGAAATGGGGCGAGGCCGTGCACGCCATCGTCGTGCTCAAGCCCGGTGCGCAGGCCAGCGCCGAAGAACTCTCGGCGCACTGCCACGCGCTGATCAGCGGCTTCAAGTGCCCCAAGAGTTATGAGTTCCGCGACAAGCTGCCGCTCACGGCCGCAGGCAAAGTCCAAAAAACCGAACTGCGCAAGACCGCAGCACGCGCATGAGCAGCACCGCCACCCATCAGCCCAACCGCCCGCCGCTGCAAGGCGTGCGCGTGCTCGACCTCACCCGATTGCTGCCCGGCCCGATGTGCACCCTGCACCTGGCCGACCTGGGCGCAGACGTCATCAAGATCGAAGACCTGGGCGCGGGCGACTACGCCTCGCCCCCGGTGCGCGAAATGCTCAACCGCAACAAACGCGGCATGCGCCTTGATCTGAAGCACCCCGAAGGCGTGCAGCTCTTGCTCAAGCTGTGCGAGACCGCCGATGTGTTGGTCGAAGGCTTTCGCCCGGGTGTGATGGCCCGACTGGGCTTGGGCTACGACATGGTGAGTGCACGCAACCCGCGCCTGGTGTACTGCAGCATCAGCGGCTACGGCCAGACCGGGCCGCTGAGCCAAAAGGCCGGGCACGACCTGAACTACTGCGGCTATGCCGGGGTGGCTGACCAAGTGGGCACGCCGTCTGGCGAGCTGGCCCTGTCCAACCTGCCCATGGGCGACTTGCTGGGGGGCACCATGCCCGCCGTGATGGGCATCTTGGCCGCGCTGTTTGACGCGCAGCGCACCGGCCAGGGCCGCCATGTGGATGTGGCGATTGCCGACGGCGTGCTGGCCCATGCGGTCATCCCGCTCGCTGGCCTGCACAGCCGGGGCCGCGTGCCCGCGCCCGGCGGCGACAAGCTGACCGGGGCGCTGCCCTGCTACGGCCTGTACCCCACGCAAGACGGCCGCTACCTGGCCGTGGGCGCTTTCGAGCACAAGTTCTGGGACACCTTTTGCAACCTGCTGGGCCGCCCGGATCTGGCCGAGCACCACATCCCCAAAACGCAGGCCTTGAACGACTGGGTGCGCCGCGAAGTGACCCAAGCGGTGCAAGCTCACCCGCTGGCCCACTGGGCGAAAGTGCTCGACGGCGCCGACTGCTGCGTGACCCCCGTGCTCAAGCTCGACGAGGCGCAACAGCTGCCGCACTTTCAGGACCGGGGCATGTGGGTGCAGGTGCAGACCGCGCAGGGCGAGACCATGACACAAATGGCCATGCCCGTGCAGATGAGCGGCTACCGCTTTGAAGTGCAACGCCCCGCGCCCCTGCAGGGCCAGCACACCCGCGAGCTGCTGACCGCTGCGGGACTCGATGACGCCGAGATTGATGTTTTGTGCCAACGCAAAGTCGTAGGATAGAGGCACTGTCTTGACCGACCGAGCCATGAACCGCCCCCCCAACGCCACGCCCACCCAACACAGCACTCAACACACCATCGCGGTTTACCAGGTGGTGCAGATGCTCATGGCCATCGAGGACGAAGACGCCCGCGCCGCCGTGCTGCGCCGAGCGGGCATCCTGCCTGCGCTGCTCGAATCCAAACTGGCGCGGGTCACGCAAACCCAGTTTGCCCGCCTGATGACGGCGCTGGTGCGCCACCACCGCGACGAGTTTTGGGGCCTGAGCACCACCGCGCTGCCTCTGGGCTCGTTTGCCATGGGCTGCCGCATGCTGGTGGGCCACCGCAAGCTGGGCGACGCCCTGCGTGCCGGGCTGCGTTACTACCACGCGCTGCTGCCCGACTTTGTGCCGCGCCTGGTGGTCAGCGGCGGCGTGGCTTATCTGCGCATGAGTCCGCGCCACGCCCTGAACGACCGCCAGGCCTACGCCGTGCGGGTCTTCATGTTCCTCAGCTACGGCGTCATGTGCTGGCTGGCGGCGCGGCGCATCCCGGTCGATGAAGTCGTCTACCAAGACAGCGACGTGGCCCGCCGCAGCGATGCGTCCAAACTGTTTCAGGCGCCCATCCGCCTGATGGCGGGCGAATGGGGTTACCGCTTTAACGCCAAATGGCTTGACCTGCCGGTGGTGCAGAACAACGAAAGCGTGGAAGCGTTCTTGCACCAGGCCCCGGCCTGCCTGCTGGTCAAGTACCGCGACCAGGCCAGCCTGACCGAGCGCATCCGCCGCATGCTGCGGCGCTACCTGGCCGAAGAAATGCCCTCGCTCGAAGAAGTCAGCGACATGCTGGCCACCACGCCCCAGACCCTGCGCCGCCGCCTGCAGCGCGAAGGCCAGGGCTACCAAATGATCAAAGACGCCCTGCGCCGCGACGTGGCCGTCGAGTTCCTCACCCAGTCTGATCTGCCCCTGCTCGAAGTGGCGGCCCGCGTGGGCTTTTCAGAAGCCAGCACCTTCCACCGCGCCTTCAAGGGCTGGACGGGCCTGACGCCGGGGGCGTATCGGCAGGCGCACAACGAACCGGCTGAAAACGAAGCGCTGGCCTGAGCTGAGCGCCTTTCTTTGTGGGAGCGGCGCCCTCGCCGCGAAAGAGTACCCGCCGCCTGCAGACATTCGCCCCAAGGGCGGGGCTCCCACCCAGGGGGTCGTTGTCATCACAAAATGTCATTTCCTGCCAATCATCTTGACCTGATTGGCGATTGGTGAAGCCCTGCTCCCGCTCGATACTTTGACCGTATCGAAGCCTATCAAGGAGCAAGCATGGCCGTTAGTAAGCGCGCAGTCCACGTCGTTGGCGTGGGCATGATCCCCTTCACCAAGCCCGGGGCCAGCGAGTCCTACAACCTCATGGGTGCGCGTGCGGCCAAGCTGGCGCTCGACGATGCAGGCGTGCCCTACGACGCGGTGCAGCAGGCCTATGTGGGCTACGTTTATGGCGACTCCACCGCCGGGCAAGCCGCCATCTACGGCGTGGGCCTGACCGGCATCCCGGTCTTCAACCTCAACAACAACTGCTCCACCGGCTCGAGCGCGCTGTTCCTGGCGCGCCAAGCGGTCGAGAGCGGCATGGTCGAATGCGCCATCGCGCTGGGCTTTGAGCAGATGCAACCCGGCGCGCTCAAAGGCGCTTGGGACGATCGGCCGTCCCCCATGACCCGCTTTGCCGAGGCCATGACCGCGCACCAGGGCTACGACCCGGCCGCGCCCCGTGCCGCGCAGTTCTTTGGCGGTGCGGGCATGGACTACATGAAGGAATACGGCATCCGCGCCGACACCTTTGGCCGCATCTCGGTCAAGGCGCGCCAGCATGCGGCGCGCAACCCGCTGGCCGTGTTCCGCCAGACGCTCACGCTCGAAGAGGTGATGGCTTCGCCCACCGTGTTTGGCCCGCTCACGCGCTACCAGTGCTGCCCGCCCACCTGCGGTGCGGCAGCGGCCATCGTCTGCTCGGCCGACTTTGTCAAAAAGCACAAGCTCGACGCCAGCGTGGTGATCGCCGCGCAGGCCATGACCACCGACACCCCCAGCACCTTTGACAGCGACGACATGCGCCGCGTGGTGGGCTACGACATGACGGCCAACGCGGCCAAGCAGGTGTACGAAGCCGCAGGCATCGGCCCCGAAGACCTCGACGTGGTCGAGCTGCACGACTGCTTCACGGCCAATGAACTCATCACCTACGAAGGCCTGGGCCTCACGCCCGAAGGCACCGCCGAAAAGTTCATCGTGGACGGCGACAACACCTACGGCGGGCGCATCGTCACCAACCCCTCGGGCGGCCTGCTGTCCAAGGGCCACCCGCTGGGGGCCACCGGGCTGGCGCAGTGCTACGAGCTGGTCTCGCAGTTGCGCGGCAAGGCCGATCAGCGCCAGGTCGAAGGCGCACGTTTGGCGCTGCAGCACAACCTGGGCTTGGGCGGTGCTTGCGTGGTCACGCTGTACCAAAAAGTTTGAAAGAGGCCTGCATGATCGACCGCAAATTCATTGGCCACACGATGCCCACCTTTGAGGTCTTGGTCGAGAAAGGCCGCTTGCGCTTTTTTGCCAAGGCCACAGGCCAAACCGATCCGGTCTACACCGACGAAGCCGCCGCCTGCACTGCCGGGCACCCGGCATTACCCGTGCCGCCCACGTTTTTGTTTTGCCTCGAGATGGAGTCACCCGACCCGGCCGCGATCCGCAACCTGCTGGGCATGGACTACCGCAAGCTGCTGCACGGCGAGCAGGGCTTCACTTTTCACCGCATGGCCTATGCGGGCGATGTGCTGCGCTTTGAGCAGCGCATCGAAGACATCTACGACAAAAAAGGCGGCGCACTCGAATTCGTGCTGCGCAAAACCCGCGTGAGCAACCAGCGTGGCGAGCATGTGGCCGACTTGCGCGCCGTGACCGTTTTGCGCCACGGCGTCAGTGCATAAGGAAACCCCCATGACACTCCCCTCTTTTGACGCCCTGCAAGTGGGCGACGCCATTCCTGCGCTGGAGCTGCCGCCCGTTTCGCGCCTCACGCTGGCGCTGTACTGCGGCGCATCGGGCGACCACAACCCGATCCACGTCGACACCGACTTTGCCCACAGCGCAGGCATGCCCGACGTGATCGCGCACGGCATGTTGTCCATGGGCTGGCTGGCGCGCTTGCTCACCAACTGGGTGCCGCAAACGGCCATTCGCGACTACAGCGTGCGCTTTGCCGCCATGACCCAGGTGCACGAAAAGATCACCTGCACCGGCCAGGTGACCGAAAAGTTTGAAGTCGATGGCGAGCGCCGCGTGCGCCTGTCGCTCACCACCGCCAACGCCGAAGGCCAGGTCAAGCTGACCGGCGACGCCGTCATTGCGCTGGCCTGAACCTGTTTTTAAAAATCACATTCCAAAGGATTCCCCATGACCCGCAAACTCGAAGGCCAGGTGGCCCTGGTGTCTGGCTCCGGTCGCGGCATCGGCCGTGAAATCGCGCTCAAGCTCGCCAGCGAAGGCGCCCGCGTCGTCATCAACGACTTGGACCGCGTGCCCGCGCAAAGCACGGTGGACGACATCATCGCCCGTGGCGGCCATGCGGTGGCCTGCATCGGCAGCGTGACCGACACCGACTTTGGCGAGCGTTTCGTCAAGACCGCGCTCGACGCCTTTGGCGGCATCGACATCATCATCAACAACGCCGGTTACACCTGGGACAACGTGCTGCAAAAAATGAGCGATGAGCAGTGGGAAGCCATGTTGGCCGTGCACATGACGGCACCGTTTCGCATCTTGCGCGCAGCGTCCAACTTCATCCGCGACGCGGCCAAAAAAGAGGCCGAAGCGGGCCTATCCAAGCACCGCAAGGTGGTCAACATCTCGTCCACCTCGGGCGTGTACGGCAACGCAGGCCAAGCCAACTACGCGGCGGCCAAGGCCGGCATCAACGGTTTGACCAAAGCCATGGCCAAAGAGTGGGGCCGCTACAAGGTCAACGTCAACAGCGTGGCCTTTGGCCTGATCATGACGCGCCTGACGCAACCCCTGACGGCAGGCGACGCCAGCGTGGAGATTCAGGGCCGCACCATCGCCGTCGGCGTGCAGCCTGACCGCCTCAAGGCCGCCGAATCCACCATCCCGCTGGGCCGGGGCGGCACACCCGAAGAAGCCGCAGGCGCGGTCTACATGTTCTGCATCCCCGAGTCCAACTACGTCAGCGGCCAGGTGCTGGTCTGCGGTGGGGGGCGGCCATGAGCGCCGCGCCGGGCCGCCCCAAGCAAGCTCGCACCGCAGTGCGCAGCACGGAGGTTTCCAAATGAGCAGTTCTCCGCGCGCGTGGATGGACGCCGACCTGGAGATGCTGCGCGACACCGCGCGCCGCTTCTTCGAGCGCGAATGCGTGCCCCATGAAGCACGCTGGACGGCGCAGCACCATGCCGACCGCGACATCTGGAACAAGGCAGGCGCTGCCGGCCTGCTGTGCGCCAGCATTCCTGAAGAGTACGGCGGCGGCGGCGGCAGTTTCCTGCACGAGGCCGTGATCTGCGAGGAGCAGGCCGGCGCGATGGTCGCGGCCTTCAGCAACAACGTGCACAGCGGCATCGTGGCGCACTACATCCTGGCCTACGGCACCGAGGCGCAGAAGCGCCGCTGGCTGCCGCGCATGGCCACGGGCGAACTTGTGGCGGCCATCGCCATGAGCGAGCCTGGTGCCGGCACCGACCTGCAGCGCATCAAGACCAGCGCCACCCGCGAGGGCGACGACTACGTCATCAACGGCTCCAAGACCTTCATCACCAACGGCCACCATGCCAACCTGGTGGTGGTTGCAGTCAAGACCGATGCGGCGGCAGGGGCCAAGGGCGTGTCGCTGGTGGTGCTGGAGGTGGACGGGCTGGAAGGCTTCCGCCGCGGTCGCATCCTGGAAAAGCTCGGGCAGAAGACGCTCGACACTGCCGAGCTGTTTTTTGACGCGGTGCGCGTGCCGGCAGAGAACCTGCTGGGCGGCGAAGAAGGCAAGGGCTTTGCCCAGCTCATGCAGCAGTTGCCGCAGGAGCGCCTGCTGATCGCCGTGGGCGCTGTCGCCACCATGCACCGCGCCATTGCCGAGACCACGGCCTACGTGCGCCAGCGCGAGGTGTTTGGCAAGCCGCTGATGGCGCTGCAGAACACCCGCTTCAAGCTGGCAGAGTGCCAGACCCAGGCCACCGTGGCGCGCAGCTTTGTGGACGACTGCATCGCACGCCTGCAACGCGGTGAGCTCGACGTGCCCACGGCCGCCATGGCCAAGTGGTGGACCACCGACACCAACTGCCGCATCGTGGACGAATGCCTGCAGTTGTTCGGCGGCTACGGCTACATGACCGAGTACCCCATCGCCCGGCTCTACGCCGACGTGCGGGTGAGCAAGATCTACGGTGGCGCCAACGAGGTGATGAAGGAAATCGTCGCCCGCGCGATGGACCGGTGAGTGAACTGCTGACCATGGCCGCGCTCCACCACCGCTTTTGGCCCAAGGGCATTCCGCACGACGTGCGGGTGCCGAAGGTCACGCTCGGCCACTATCTCGATGTGGCCGCCGCACGCTTCCCGGACAAGCCTGCCGTGCTGTATTGCGGTGCGGTGCTGACCTACAGCGCGCTCAAGGGCAAAGTGGACGCCATGGCCGCCTGGCTGCAGCAGCGCCTGGGCGTGCAGCACGGCGACCGGGTGCTGCTGATGAGCCAGAACTGTCCGCAGTTCGTCATCGCGTACTACGCCATCCTGCGCGCAGGCGCGGCGGTGGTGCCGGTCAACCCGATGAGCACCGCGCCCGAAATCCGCTACTACCTGGACGACAGCGGCGCCCGCGTGGCCTTTGTCGCGCAGGAACTTCTGCCCCAGGTCCTGCCCTGCATGGCGACCGGGGACGCACCTGGCCTGGAGGCCGTCGTGGTGCACGCCTACAGCGACAGCCTGCCAGCGCAGGCCGATGAAGAGGTTCCTGAATGGGTACGTGTAGCGCGGCAGCCACTGCCTGGCGCTGCATTCCATGGTTTTGAGGAGGCGCTGGCGCTGCAACTGCAAGCTGCTGCCGACAGGGGGCAACCTGACGACCTGTGCGTGCTGCCCTATACCTCGGGCACCACCGGCCACCCCAAGGGCTGCATGCACACGCATGCCACGGTGCTGGCCTCGAATGTGGCCTCGCAGGTCTGGAAGAACCTGAACGTTGATTCGGTCTTTCTCTGCGTGGCGCCGCTGTTCCACATGCTGGGCATGCAGAACGGCATGAACGTGCCGATCACGCTGGGCGCCACCATCGTCATGATGCCGCGCTGGAACGCCGCCCAGGCCGTGCGGCTGATCGAGCGCCATCGCGTCACCGCCTGGACGGCGCCACCGGCGATGGTGATCGACGCCTTCGCGCAGCCCGAAGCCCTGACCCGCGACCTCTCCAGCCTGTGCCTGCTCTCGGGCGGCGGCGCGGCCATGCCCGAGGCGGTGGCCACCATGCTGGCCGAGCGCTTTGGCCTGTTTTACAACGAGGCCTATGGCCTGAGCGAGACGGCGGCCTTCCTGCACGCCAATCCGCTGGCACGCGGCAAGCGCCAGTGTCTGGGCATGCCGACGCAGGGCGTCGAATCGCGCATCGCGGACCCCGTCACGCTGCAGGAATTGCCGCAGGGCGAGGTGGGCGAGCTGGTGACGCGCGGCGCGCAGGTTATGACCGGCTACTGGAACAACGACGCCGCCAACCGCGAGGCCTTCATCACACTGGACGGCCAGCGTTTCTTCCGCACCGGCGACCTGGCCTCCGTGGACGAAGACGGCTACTACTTCATGCGCGACCGGCTCAAACGCATGATCAATGCGTCCGGCTTCAAGGTCTGGCCGGCGGAGGTGGAAAGCACGATGTACGAGCACCCCGCCATTCATGAGGCCTGCATCATCGGTATTGAGGACGCGCACCGCGGCGAGACCGTCAAGGCGCTGGTGGTGCTCAAGCCCGACCAGCGCGGGCGGGTGAGCGAGCAGGACATCATCGACTGGGGCCGCACCCGCATGGCGGTCTACAAGGCGCCGCGCAGCGTCGAATTCATGGATGCGCTGCCCAAGTCGGGTACCGGCAAGATCCTCTGGCGCGAACTGCAGGACGCCCAGCGCGCCGCCGCTGCTCCGGCCAGCGCTCCCAACCTCAAGGAAAACGCATGAATCTCAGCGATTTCGCCGGCAAAGCCGTGTTTGTCGCCGGCGGCAGCAGTGGCATCAACCTGGGCATTGCCCGCGCCTTTGCCACGGCGGGGGCCAGCGTGGCCATCATGAGCCGCTCACCTGAGCGCGTGGCCGGCGCCGTGGCCGAATTGCGTGCGCTGGCCGCCCCTGGCGCGCACATTGAAGGCTTTAATGCCGATGTGCGCGATGCCGATGCAACGTCCGCCGTGCTCGCCCAGGCCCATGCGGCGCTGGGGGATTTCGACGTGCTTGTGTCTGGGGCCGCCGGCAACTTCGTGGCGCCGGCGCTGGGCATGTCGGCCAAGGGCTTTCGCACCGTGATTGACATCGACCTCAACGGCACCTTCCATGTGCTGCGTGGCGCGCACGCATTCCTGCGCAAGCCGGGGGCGTCCGTCATCAGCATTTCCGCTCCCCAGGCCTACAACCCGACGATGTACCAGGCCCATGTGTGCGCTGCCAAGGCGGGGGTGGACATGCTGACCCGCGTGCTGGCCATGGAGTGGGGGCCGGACGGCATCCGCGTCAACTCCATCGTGCCCGGCCCGATTGGCGACACCGAAGGCGTGCGCCGCCTGGCCCCCACGCCCGAGGCGCAGGCGCAGATGGCGGCCACCGTGCCGCTGGGCCGCATGGGCACCACGGCCGAAATTGCCGACATGGCGTTGTTCCTGAGTTCGTGCCATGCGCAATTCGTGACCGGCGCCGTCATTCCTGTGGACGGCGGCAGCTCGCTGGCCGGAGGCCGCAACCTCGGCGCCGCATTGAATACTTGAAGGAGACATCACCATGAACACCCCTTTTGAGCGCATTCGTTTTGAAGTCCAGAACCAGGTCGCCACGCTGACGCTGGACAATCCGGCCAAGCGCAACGCCTTTGACCCTGCCATGCGCGAGGAGGTCGCCCAGGCGGTCGCCCAGGTCCGTCAAGACCGGGACATCCGCGCCCTGGTCCTGACCGGCGCGGGCGGGCACTTTTGCGCGGGCGGCGACCTGCGCAACATCGCCAGTGCCGGGCTGGACGGCGCCGGCTGGCGCAGCCGCATGCAGAACCTGCACGACTGGCTGCAGGACCTGCTGACGCTGGACCGTCCGGTGATCGCCGCCGTGGACGGCGCAGCCGCCGGCGCCGGCTTCAGCCTGGCACTGACGGCCGACTTCGTGCTGGCCACGCCGCGCGCGCGCTTTTGCATGTCGTTCATGAAGGTCGGCCTGGTGCCGGACTGCGGCGCGTTCTACACCCTGCCGCGCATCGTGGGCGTGCAGCGGGCGCGCGAGCTGATGCTGTCGGCGCGCGATGTCGAGGGCGCCGAGGCGCTGCAGCTGGGCATTGCGATGGAACTGATTGAGCCTGAACACTTGCAGGCCCGCGCGCAGGCGCTGGCGGCCAGCTTTGTCCATGCTTCGCCCGCGGCGGTCAGCGTCATCAAGCGCGCGCTGGCAGCCCCTGGCCACGACCTGGCCACGCTGCTGGAGCTCGAAGCCGGTGGCCAGGCCATTGCCGCCGGCACCCAGGAGCACCGCACGGCGGTACAACGCTTCCTGGACAAGCAGCCGCCCCTGTTCCAGTGGCCGGCCCGCACCTGATCCATTCCATTCATTCAAGTCAAGAGGAGCACAACATGAGCAACAACACACGCATGGTCGAAGGCAAGGTGGTCGTGGTGACCGGCGCCGGTGGCGGCATTGGCCGCGACATCGCGCTGGCCATGGCACGCGAAGGCGCCAAAGTGGTGGTCAACGACATCGGCGCCTCCGTTTCCGGCGAGGGCAATGACGCCGGCCCGGCACAGGCCGTGGTCAACGAAATCAAGGCCCTGGGTGCAGAGGCTGTGGCCAACACCGACAGCGTGTCGGAGGCCGCCAGCGCTGCACGCATCATCCAGACCGCGCTCGACACTTTCGGGCGCATCGACGTGGTGGTCAACAACGCCGGCATCCTGCGCGACCGTTTCTTCCACAAGATGAGCGTGGACGAGTGGGACGCGGTGATCAAGGTCCATCTCTACGGTGCCTTCCACGTCAGCCGCGCCGCCGCGCCGCACTTCAAGGAGCAGGCCTCGGGCAACTACATCCACATGACCTCGACGTCCGGGCTGATTGGCAACTTCGGCCAGGCCAACTACGCGGCGGCCAAGCTGGGCGTGGCGGCGCTGTCCAAGTCCATCGCACTGGACATGCAGAAGTTCAATGTGCGCTCCAACTGCATCTCGCCCTTTGCCTGGAGCCGCATGATCGGCTCCATCCCCACCGAGACCGAGGCCGAAAAAGCCCGCGTCGAGCGCATCAAGCAGATGACGCCGGCCAAGATCGCGCCGCTGGCCGTGTGCCTGGCCAGCGATGTGTCGGCCAGCACCAACGGTCAGATCTTTGCCGTGCGCAACAACGAGATCTTCCTGATCAGCCAGCCGCGCCCGGTGCGCTCGGTGCACCGCAGCGAAGGCTGGACGCCGCAAACCGTGGCAGCGCAGGCGCTGCCGGCGCTGCAGGCCAGCTACTTTGACCTGGACCGCTCGGGCGACGTGTTCTGCTGGGACCCCATCTGATTGGACAACGTCATGACCGACACGACGAACACCCCGACGCAGGGCATCCAGCTCCGCCATCTGGCCGCGCTGGATGCCGGCCGCTTCCTGATCCAGCACTGCGCTGACTGTGGCAAGCACATTTACTACCCGCGCGAGGTCTGCCCGCACTGCGGCAGCGAGGCACTGGCGCTGGTCGAACCCCAGGGCACCGGCACGGTGTACGCCGTGACCACCGTGCGCCGCAAGCTTGATGCCGGCGGCGACCTCAACGTCAGCCTGATTGATCTGATTGAGGGCGTGCGCCTGATGAGCCGGGTGGACAACCTCCCGCCGGATCAGGTCAAGATCGGCCAGCGGGTCAAGGCGCGCGTCGTGGTGAGCGATGGCAAGGGCCTCGTCTTGTTCGATGCGCTGGAAGGCGGTGCGGCATGAGCAACTCCCTGAAATCCCTGCGCGGCAGTGCCGCGATTGCCGGCGTGGCCACCTTTGGCTGT
>ERZ1034363.1493-NODE-1493-length-13185-cov-5.942478_pt1 | contig 13185 bp, 18 predicted proteins | sample MGYA00520616_ERZ1034363 | MGnify/ENA primary metagenome ERZ1034363 (study PRJEB33736, sample SAMEA104284506) | Azolla filiculoides | biome: Urban; feature: Water surface; material: Ditch water | place: Netherlands | collected 2015-10-28 | depth 0-0.1 m ...
GCTAAGCGCGTAGGTATTTCAAAATCAATAGGTGAAGAGTTTATGAAAGCAGATAAAGGTAAAAAGTTTGGTAAAGGCGGTTTGGAGTCAATTTTCAAAGGTAAAGAAAGCTATAGTGAAGAATTGAAAGAAGGCAAAGCCATTAAATCAGGTAAAATTACCCCGCAACAGTATGCTAAAGGTGAGAAGATGGAAAAAGCTAAAATGAACAAAGGTGACAAATCCCCACCTAAAATGGCTGACATGGGTTCAATGGGTATGAAAAAAGGCGGTATGACCAAATGTATGGCTAAAGGCGGTGCAGTTAAAGCTGATGGTAAAGCCATTCGTGGTAAAACTAAAGGGCGGTTTGTGTAATGCAGACAAAAGACTACCCCGCAAAAGGCTTCCCTGCATACCCTAATGCTAAAGGTACTAAGCCTGTAAAAGCAAAGAAAAAACAATAGGTTAAATTATGGCATCAACTAACACTACTCCAGCCCAAAACGCTATAAGTTCAGCGTTGAAAGCAGCTAAAATAAACACCACAAAAGGTGAAGGGTTAATCCCTGTAATTAACTATGAAGTGCCTAACCAAGCTACGATAGACGGGTGGACAAGCCACTTTGTGCCTGGTATTTCTAAGGAGTATAACGATTATTTTGATGCCTTAATTAACGCAGCTAAAGCGGAATATGGTCCAACTGCTGTTCAAGTAGGAGATTACATCGCTCAAAAAGCGGCGTGGCAAGATTGGGCTAAAAGCCACACTAATTTAACAGGCCTTGACCTAAGTAACACCAAAGGTAAAACGTACAATGACGCACTTGCGCAAGCAAATACAGTAAAGCAAATTTTATCAGACCAAACAAAAGTCGTTAACGATGCGGCTAAACTGGGCACATCAGCCCTACAGTCTTCACTATACGGTATTGGTGGGTCAGAAGATAAACCCGCTAAAAATAGTATTGCTGCTAATTATAGTGCAGCGCAAGCAGCACTCACAAAAGCACAAAATGCCTACGATAAAAAACCAACAGTAAAAGGCCAAGAAACGCTTACAAAAGCGCAGAATGCTTTTGATACTTCAAAAACAGCATACGAATCAGCACAGCAAGCAATAGCTTCTAACAGCCAAGGTAAGCTCACACCTACAGAATCAGCGCTGTATAACTCATACACAACCTATTTAGATAAAGCTTATACACCGTTCACTAATTTTTTAAGCGGGACTCCTACAGTTGATACACCTGCTGGGACAGACCCATTAGATGCTAAGGTAAGCGCTGCAGTTGAAAGTTATAAAACAAAAGGTTATATGCCTACCGTAGACTCGGCTATTTTGGGACAAGTACAGTCAGAAATAGATAAATACGAACAGAAAAAAGCAGAAGACGCAGCTAGAAGCAAGGCTATTGCGCTGCAAGCGGACAGCCCACAAAAAATAGCGCAGGTTAAAAACGATATTGCTAATTACAATGCGTTACTTGCTCAAGCAGCTAAAAGCGCACCTAAAATAGGTGAGTCTACAACGGACGTACTTAAAAAAATGAATGCAGCAAAAGGCGAAACAACGCCTAATATGGCGCTGCCTGACCTTATTAAAACTAACGCTCAACATCCAGCGCCGTCAAGCCAGATACCTCAGTTAGGACTTAATTTATCTCAAGACTTTAACACAAGGATGATTCAGCAGGACTTAGCGGCGCAGCAACAGATAAAGAACCCAGGGACTTATGCGTCAGGGCAATTTGACCCACTGTATAGTGGGTATTTAAGCGTAGGTAACAATTATGCAACAGAAGATTCTAAAATGTTGCCTGGTGGTACTTGGGCTGGAGGCCCACAGGTCATGCACTCTTCAGGTATTGGGTTAGGTATCCAGAACGCTTTTGACCCTAACTCATTCAACCCAAATGCTGTCACAGGTAAAGCCGCAGGTGGTTATTTAGACGCTCAATCAGTTGGGCAAAGTAATCAGGCTATGCAGCAACAACCCAATAATCAGTTAGGTTTAGCGTCAATTCCTAATATGTCGCAGTACACAAATTATACAGGTAATCCAGGTATCACATCCCCAACGCAAAACACAGATGACGGCGGTGTAGGTGGGGTATCTGTTCTAGGACAAACTAACCCAGTGTGGTAAAAAATGGCTACATCAGGAACGACAATATTTAACCCAGACCTATCCGAAATATTTGAAGAGGCGTTTGAGCGCCTTGGGTACGATAGAAATGGTATGCCTTTTGAATTACGTAGCGGGTATGATTTAAGAACTGTACGCAGAAGCCTTAATTTACTGCTTGCAGAATGGGCTAACCGAGGCATCAATCTTTGGACAGTAGACTCAGGTGAAATTCCTCTAATTGCTAACCAAGCAACTTACTCTTTACCAAACGATACTGTTGATGTGGTAGACCATGTTATTCGGCAATATGAAGGTACACAAAACCAAACGGATATTACAATTAACCGTATCTCTGTTATAACGTATTCAACAATCCCAAATAAGCTGACTACTGGCCGCCCTATTCAGGTTTACGTAGATAGAAAAACAACAACTCCAACAATTACTGTGTGGCCTTTGCCGCAAACATCAGACACTTATACTTTTGTGTATTGGAGACTTCGTAGAATGGACGATGCTGGTTCGCCTATAAGTAACACAGTTGATATACCATTTAGGTTCTACGAAGCTTTAATAGCAGGGTTAGCAGCTAAATTAGCCCTTAAAAAAGCGCCAGAAAGCCTAGCTACACTTAAAGCTTTAGCTGACGAAGCATTTGACCTAGCAGCGGCTGAAGACCGTGAAAGAGCACCAATCCGTATGGTGCCTAGATATATGGACTATAGATAATGGCTGTCCCATATGCTAGAGGACGCAAAAGCTTTGGGTTTTGTGATCGTTGTGGTTTTCGATGCAAGCTTGATAAGATGCGCAAACTGGTCGTTAAAGGCGATTTAGTTGATATTAAAGTATGTGAAGAATGCTTTGAACTTGACCAACCGCAACTTCATGTGGGCGAACAGCCTATGTGGGATCCACAAGCATTGCAATTTCCTCGCCCAGATAATACTATACCAACAACGAGAGGGTTATTTGGCTGGAATCCAGTCGCTTCTCAAACTATACAATCCACACTAAATAGTGTAACTATCGGAGGCTAACATGGCAATGCCAGACCCAAGATTAAGAATCCCCCCAACAAAGACAAGTGCGATGCAACCAGGGCAACAGCAAAACGTAAATACACCTAAAGCACCTGTTAACCCAAATGTTTCACCTATTGCAACACCACAACCACAACAGCAGGTACCACAAATGAAAAAAGGCGGTAGCGTTAAATGCATGAAAGCTGGCGGTGTTGTGTCAGCAGATATGAAAAAATCAGGGCGTAACTTAGCTCGCGTAGCTAATCAAAAAAGTGGTAAATCAGTTAAAGTTAGCGCAGCCCCTATAACAAAAGCAGGGCCTGTAATTGGTAAAACTAAACGCGGATATGGAGCAGCTAGACGTGGATAAAGTTAAATACGATAACACTAAACCCGTTCCTGTCCCTAAAGCAAATGGGTACCAAGACCAAATGAAAGGGGTCAAAACATCAGGTGTTAAAATTCGTGGGGCTGGTGCAGCTAAAAAAGGCTTCACCGCTAGAGGTCCACAGGGCTAAGGAGCTTCCTTTGAACTACACAGAATTAAGTGCTGCCCTTGTTGCGTACACAGAAAACACAGGTCAAGACTTTGCTGACAACATCCCTACGTTTGTTAAGCAGGCAGAAACGCGCATCTATAACACGGTGCAGCTACCAGCGTTAAGAAAAAATATGACAGGTGTTGTATCCTCAGGTAATAAATATTTATCAGCGCCTGAAGACTTTCTTTCTGTGTTTAGTTTAGCTGTTATAGATGGCACTGGTGAGTATCAGTATTTGCTTGATAAAGACGTAAACTTTATTCGTGCTGCTTACCCAACACCAGATGCTACAGGTGTACCTAAATACTATGCTATTTTTGGGCCACAAACAACTAACGCAACAGAGTTGTCGTTTATATTAGGCCCTACACCAGACGATGATTATGAAGTTGAGCTACATTTTTTTTACTATCCAGAGTCTATTGTTACTGCCGGAACTACCTGGCTCGGTGATAATTTTGATCCTGTACTGCTTTATGGGTCGTTAGTTGAGGCATACACCTACATGAAAGGCGAAGCAGATTTACTCGCAACTTACGGGCAAAAATATATGGAAGCCTTAGCTATCCTTAAACAGTTAGGCGATGGTAAACAACGTCAAGATGCTTACCGTTCTGGTCAAGCTAGAATCCCTGTGAGATAGCCATGATTACTCAATGTTTATGTAATAGCTTTAGGGCAGAGTTGTTTCAAGGAGTTCACAACTTTTCTGCTGTTGATGGTGATGTGTTTAAAATAGCACTCTACACTGATATAGCTCAGATTGGGGCTACCACAACAGCTTACACGGTAACAGGTGAAGTTTTAGCTACTGGGTACACTACAGGTGGAGAAATACTTACTGGGCAGTCTATAACAGTAGCGCAGCCTGAAACAGGACCGCAGACGTACATTACGTTTAATAACGCAGAGTGGACTGGTACAGATATAGCGGCTAGAGGGGCTTTGATTTATAATAGCTCCAAATCCAATAAAGCGGTTTTGGTTCTTAATTTTGGGCTTGATGTGTCTGCAACTAACGGGGTTTTTACAATTACTATGCCCGTAGCAGCTCCAAACACAGCTTTAATATGTTTTTCATAACTAATAATTAGGTAATAAATATGCACTCAGAAAAAGTAGATGCACAAGACTCATTAGGCGCAACAGCCCTTCTAGGTGCTGGGGTAGGCGAGCAAGTTTCAGCTACAGGTCGATATGACGTTAAATGCCTTGATGCTGACGGTAACTTAAAATGGGAAGATTCAATCGAAAACCTTGTTGTTAACGTAGGCAAAGCTGATTTACTTGGTGTATATCTTGGCGCATCAACACAAACAACTACGTGGTACATGGGTCTTGTATCAAAAGTAGGGTCGTTTGTACCTGTTTACTCGTCTACAGATACACTAGCTTCTCATGGCGATGGTGTATCTACAGGGTGGGCTGAGAGCACAGCTTATTCAGGTTCAGACCGTATTGCAGTTACTTTTGGTGCAGCTAGCGCATCAGGCGGTGGGGCAGGTTCTGCTGGTACGGGGTCTATTGTGTCTTCACCGGTAACATTTATTATTAACGCAACGACTACCATTGCAGGGGCATTATTATGTCAAACCCAAACACGAGCCACAACCACAGGGGTTTTATATTCAGCAGGTAGTTTCGCAACTGCGCGGGATGTTATTGCCGGTGACCAGCTTCTTGTAACATATACCGCTCAATCATAGGAACTTCTTGTGGCTGGCGGTTGGGGTAGCGGAACTTGGGGGCAAGCTGGATGGGGTGACTCAGTATATACTGATAACGTCACTGAATCAGTAACGGCTGTTGATTCTGTATCGGGAGGCATACCCTATTCTGTAAGTGTAACTGAAGCTGTAAACGCATCGGACTCCCAAACAGCTATTATATCGGTTCCTGTGTCTTTAACTGAAGTAGCAGTAGCAACGGATTCTCAAGAATCTACATTAAACGCCTCAGCAAGTATAACTGAAACTATAAGCGCAACAGACTCTGAAGCAGGGGTAATTCAGATTATAGGTATAGTAACTGAATCTGTAAACGCAATAGACACGCAGTCAGGGGTTATAACAGTAACTTTAGGTATAACAGAATCTGTAGAAGCTACCGATACTCAAAGCAGTAACCTTTATGCTGTCGGCACCATTATAGAAGACGCAAACACCAACGACATTGTTAGCGCAAGCACTTCCATTTCTATAGGCATTACTGAATCCGTAATAGCACTTGATACAGTCACAAGCCGTTATTTATGGGAACCAATAGATGATACACAGACTGCTAACTGGACACCCATTACCACAACGCAAGACCCGACTTGGGTACCCATTAACACATTAGGTTAAAAACATGGCTACATCATACACAACACTATTAGGCTTTGCCCAGCCTCAAACTGGCGACTTAAGCGGTACTTGGGGTGACGTCGTAAACGAGAGCGTAACTCAGCTTGTTGAAGACTCTGTTGCAGGGGTCGCTACGCTATCCGTTGCTTCTGGAGATTGGACGCTTACTACTACAGGCGGTGGTGCGGACAACCAAGCGCGTAAGGCTATTCTTATCCCTACAGGGTCTAGTGGCACAACTCGATATATTAACGCCCCTAAGTCTTCTAAGGCATATTTTGTAATTAACAGCTCTACAGGCTCTGTCGTTGTTCGAGGTGGCCCAACATCTCCCACTACAGGCATAACGATTACAGCAGGCTCTCAAGCCATTGTTGCTTGGAACGGTAGTGACTTTGTTAATTTAACCCCTGCTGCGACTGGATTCTTGCCAACCACTGGCGGCACGATGACGGGTCTTTTGACCACGAAAGAGTTAGCGTTAACTAAAACTGCACCAAGCATTTCAGCAGGGGTGCTTACACTAGACTGCTCATTATCTAATACTTTTGCGGTTAGTTTAAACGCTGCAATCACTTCGTTTACTGTGAGTAATATTCCAACATCTGGCAGTTACTATGAGTTTAATTTAGAGTTCACAGCAGACGGTACAGCGCGTAGTGTGACATGGACTTTCTCAAGTGTTGCCGTTAAATGGCCTGGTGGAACAGCACCTACACTCACAAGCACAAGTGGTAAAAAAGATACCTTCGTATTCTACACCTACGATGCAGGTGCGACTTGGCTTGGCTTCGTTGCAGGACAGAACCTATGAGCCTTTTAAAAGTAGCTGGAACTACAGCTTCAAGCGGTACACTCTATGTCGATGACGTATTTTCTACTTATCTCTACACCGGCAACGCCTCAACGCAAACCATCACCAACGGCATTGACTTGGCTGGTAAGGGTGGGTTGGTTTGGAGCAAAGGTAGAAATAACCCCGGCTATAACCACACGCTAATGAGTACAGCCTATTCTGGTATGTTATTTTCTGATACTACTCAGGGTGCAAATGCCTACCCAACTGACATTAATTCATATAACTCAAACGGGTTTACTCTTAAAGCATCAACTAGTTACGCAAATATAAGTGGCACAACCTACGCCTCATGGACATTCCGCAAAGCCGCGAAGTTTTTTGATGTGGTGACGTATACGGGTACAGGCAGTGCAAGAACAATTGCACATAGTCTTGGTGTTGCTCCGGGAATGGTGATTGTTAAACGTACTGATACAACAGGAAATTGGCAGGTTTACAGCAATGGCTTAACCTCAGCCGCGTATTCAATACAGTTAAACCTAACTAACGCACAAGCCTCAGCACCTACTGTTTGGAACTCAACAGCACCAACAAGCTCAGTATTCTCTGTAGGAACTGATGCTACCGTTAATGCTTCTGGTGGCACTTATGTCGCCTACTTGTATGCCCACGACACGTCATCAACTGGAATTATTCAGTGTGGGAGTTTTACTTACAGCGGAAGTTCTATATCTGTGAACCTTGGTTGGGAACCGCAGTACCTATTATATAAAAATGCTGATGCTGGGGACTATTGGAATATATTAGATTCCATGCGGGGATGGTCAACAGGAGCATTTGGGTCACAACAACAGTTATATGCAGATAAATCTAACGCGGAAAGCACAGGTAGTGCTGGCATTTCTCCTACTGCCACTGGGTTCCTCTGTTCAGCTATGGCTTCTAACAAGTACATCTACATGGCAATCCGTATGCCAAACAAGCCGCCTACATCGGGGACGCAGGTTTATAATGCGATTGCAAGAACTGGTACTGGTGCTGCGGCTACAGTTACTGGCGGTCAAACGGACGATGCTGTTTTGATTAAAAATCGTGGTGCTGCCGTAGCTGATTTGTTTTCTTCAAGACTTACCGGCACAGGCTACCTCGTAACGTCCAGCACAGCAGCAGAAGTGGCAGCAGGTACAACCATTCTGCAAGCTAATCCTTGGGATGTAATGGACGGGGTTAAGGTCGGTACAACTTCCACTATCACCAATGCGTCTGCTAATACGTTCATAAATTATTTGTTCAAACGCGCCCCCGGATTCTTTGATGTGGTTTGTTATACGGGGACTGGTTCGGCTACTACGGTAGCGCATGGGTTAGGTGTTGTGCCTGAGTTGATGATTATAAAACCAAGAAATAATGTTAGCGAGTGGGGTGTATATTCTAAACAAACTGGCGCAGGAGAATACCTAGATATACATGTGGCTAGGGCATCGGTGGCTTGGGCAGATGTTTGGAATAATACAACTCCTACTGCTAATTCATTTTCTGTTGGGTCTGCAGATACAACAAATGGTGCGACATATACTTTAGTCGCCTACCTATTCGCCACACTAGCAGGAATCCAATATATAAATTCTTATGTTGGCGATGGAACAACAGGTAGGGTAATAAATTGTAATTTTAGCGCGGGAGCAAGATTTATTTGCATTAAAGCAACAAGCACAACAGGTTCATGGTGGGTATGGGATAGTGCAAGAGGTATTACGGCTGGAAATGACCCTGCTTTGCAATTAAATTCAACTGCCGCTGAAATTACATCAGCTGATGCAATAGACCCTAGTTCAAGCGGATTTATAGTTAATCAAGAAGCAACCTGCTCTATTAATGCAAGCGGTGTTTCTTATTTAGTATGGGCAATAGCATAGGAAACAACAATGGCTAATTACATCAATTTAGAAACAAAACAAGTCAGCACGGAACATGAAATCCGTAGCGCACACCCTAATACTTCTTTTGCAACACCATTTAGTCCCGATGGATACGCTGTTGTGTTTGATGCTCCTCAGCCTACTTATGATAAATATAGTGAAACGGTGCAACAAGGTTTGCCAGTATTAACGTCTAAAGGTCACTGGGAGCAAACATGGCAAATCATCCAGCTAGAAGGCGATGCACTCACCGATGCACAAGCGCAAAAACTTGAAGATGAGAAAGCGAAAATCAAAGCTGACATCGCAGCACTTGAAGAAAAAGTAACACCCAGAAGAACCCGTGAAGCTATTTTAGCCATCGACACAGTATGGCTTGCAGATGTGGAACTTCAAATTGGTCAACTACGCCAACAACTAGCTGAGCTGTAATACTCTATGGAAATCCTTCAATTCTTAACTGACGTTGGGTTTCCTATTGGTGCGGCTTGCCTTGGGATGTACTTTGTATTCCTGACGCTAAAGTTTCTGCTTGATAGTGTGCTTGAAAAGATTAAAAGTCTAATAGGCATTATCAAGCAGCTTGATAAGCGGGTAACGGGGATGTCAAACGACATCTTAAGTATTGATTCACTGACATCTGAGGCACTCGATATTCCTCAAGATAAGCCTAGACTTCCAATTAAAAAGGTAGAGTGATGGACGTTGATGCAGTTGCTAAGTATATTAACCAGTATGGCTTTCCAATCGTAGCGGCTGGTGGTATGGGGTACATCGTGTACTCTGTTTGGGTATGGGCAACCACCGTAGTTAAACCTATTCTGCAAGAAGCGATGGATGCCTTAATCGAGTTAATTGACCAGATTCGTGTGCTAGATAATGATATGATACGCCTATCACAGAAGTTAATAACCATCCTCTCTCTACGGAGTAAAAAATGAGCGAATACTTTAAACCAGAAGAATTTGAGTGCCACTGCGGGTGCGGAGAAAAAGACGTAAACCCAAAGCTCGTTGAGCTTTTAGACCGCATCCGAAAATCATTTGGTAAACCTATTACGATTATGAGTGGAAGACGTTGTGAGGCACATAATTCTAAAGTGGGTGGTGCTAAGAAATCTCAACACGTTCTAGGTAACGCAGCAGACATTAAAATCAAAGACGTGCCACCTAAAGAGGTGCAAGAGTACCTAATGAAACACTTTGATGATGATTGCAGAGGACTTGGACGCTACAAATCTTTTACACATATTGATGTGCGCGAAGGCAGCATTGCACGTTGGAACGGTTAAATAAAGGTGAACTATGCCACTTAAGTCGATAACTTTTCGCCCTGGGGTTTCTCGTGAAGGGACTAATTATGCTAACGAAGGCGGATGGTATGCTTGTGATAAAGTTAGGTTTCGCTCTGGGTTTCCTGAAAACATCGGTGGGTGGCAAAAGTTTAGCCTTAATAGCTACACCGATGTGTGTAGAACGCTGAGAAATTGGTCATCTATTGCAGGTAATAACTATACAGGTGTAGGCACAAACATTCGTTTTTTTATAGAGTTTAATGGAACCCTATATAACATCACGCCTTATAGACTTGAAGTCTCTCCGCTTACGCCAGCTAACCCCCTGAGTTTAACTTCAGGGCAAACGACTGTGACTATAACTTACGCAGGGCATGGTGCGTCTACCAATGATTATATTTCAATCTCTGGTGCGGTGATGACAACTAGCGGTGTGCCTGCAGTGGAAATAAATGACTACCACCAAATCACAGTTTTAGATGATAGTACGTTTACGTTTCAAGTAACAACACCTGCCACAACAACTGCTTCAGACGGCGGGTCAGCCATCGTATTAAAATTTGAAGCCTCTGCTGGTTTGCCTATTAACGTTATAGGGCTTGGTTGGGGTGCAGGTACGTGGAGTCGTGGAACTTGGGGTAGTGCTGCATCTTCAGGCGGGGTAGTACAACAATTAGGCTACTGGACCCAAGACAATTACGGACAAGACTTAGTTATTGCCCCTGTTGACGGTGAAATATATTACTGGAAAGTAGCGACTAGCGTTTCAGGTGCCGGTATCCCTGCGGCTGACGCAGTTAAACTTAGCTCGCTTAGTGGCGCTGCAGATTGCCCTACAATAGTTACAGGTATTATTACTACAGATGAAAACCATGTCATGGCTCTTGGATGTAATGCGATAGGTGATACAGACAAAACCCCTATGCTTGTACGTTGGGCAGACCAAAACAACCCTGCACTTTGGACTCCAGGTATTACGACTTCAGCAGGTGGGTATAAACTCACTTACGGCGATGCTATTGTTACAGCAGTTAAGACACGTCAAGAAACGCTTATTTTTACCGATAGTGCACTTTATGGTGCACAGTACGTTGGAACACCTTACACTTTTAACTTTCAACCTCGTTCAACTAATATCACCATTGCTTCACCTTTTGCAGCTATCTCGGTCAATAACATCACCTACTGGATGGGGCATAAAAAGTTCTTCACGTACAATGGTACTGTTGAATCGCTACCTTGCGCCTTGCGCCAGTATATCTTTAACGATTTTAACTATGCACAAGAGGCTCAAGTGTTTGCTTGTGGTGTAGGTGAGTTTAACGAAATATGGTGGTTCTACTGCTCGTCTAATGCCATTTCACCTGACCGATATGTAGTTTATAACTATCAAGAGCGTATTTGGTATTACGGGTCTATGGATAGGACTGCTTGGATTGATTGCCCGCAAAGAAATTACCCTATTGCAGCAACTGATGGAAATCTTGTCTACCAAGAAAATGGCCTTGCAGATAACACAACAGGTACAAATTTACCTATTGCAGCTTACATACAGTCCGCAGATTTTGACCTTGATGATGGTTATCAGTTTATGTTTATTCGTAGGCTTATTCCTGACCTTACATTTAGCGGGTCAACAGACACAACGCCGACAGCGACAATGAAACTCTATGCTAGGGACTACCCAGGCGGCGGGTATAATCAAGAAACTGATGAACCTATTGCACGAACTGCGGTGGTACCAGTGGAAGAGTTCACTGACCAGAAATGGCTTCGCTTACGCGGACGTCAAATAGCGTTTAGAATTGAGAGCGAATCAACAGGTACGCAGTGGTCTTTAGGTGTACCGCGTCTCGATTTGTCTCCTGATGGGAGAAAATAAAAAATGGCATCAAGCAATATACAGACACCCGTTCTGCCTGTCCCGCCAGTGCAGTACGATCAAAACTGGGCTAACCAACTTATACGTGGTCTTAACACTTATTTCACGTCACTGCAGAACCCAGGCCCTATGCGGGGTACAACCATCACATTAACCGATTTACCCACCAGTAGTGCAGGACTCGCATCAGGGTCTTTGTGGAACGACAGTGGTACCGTAAAAATAGTATAGGAGCAGTCATGCACAGCGTCGCCAATAAATTAGCACAATATGGTCGTGGAGGCGATGACACGCTTGTCCACATGAATCAAGCAGAAGTGGCTGGGCTTAACGCTCTTAACCATTTAGTCAACAACCGCCCCCTTTCAAAAAATCCAGTAACAGGTATGGCTGAAGCGATGGACTTAACTGACATCCTAGCAGGTCTTGGTATTGGTGTTGCTGCTGCTCTTACTGGTGGTGCCGCCGCCGCTGCTGCTCCTGCTATGCTAGGTAGTATGGGCGCTATGGGTCTTGGAACTCTTGCCGGTGCTGCTACAGGCGCGGCGCTTAACACAGGTAAAGCAGCCATTAAAGGAGATCAGGATTTAGGTCAAGCGGCTATGTTCGGTGCGGGGTCTGGTGCTATTGGTGGTTTTGGTGCGGCTGCTGGTGCAGGTCAAGCGGCGGTAGGTAACGTAGCGGAAAAAGGTTTGGAAAGTACAATAACTAACGTAGCTACACCGACTCTAAACAGCGCGACAGAAGGTTTTAGTAATTTAGGTAAGTCAGCTCTTGAGGAAGGAACAAAATCAGCCGCTGAGAATAGCTTACAAGGCGGTATCGCAGGTTTAAATAATCAAGTTGGTTCTACTCTAACATCCCAAGCACAAAATGCAATCACCCCATCTAGTTTTGCAGAGCACCTGGCTCCTACGGACGCTCTTAATTCATCTAGTACAGGACTTACTGCGCAAAGTGGGTCAATGATTCCAGGAGCAGCACCTGGCGCTTCAACGTCAACAGCGGCATCTCTAAATCCTTTTGAGCAAAGCTTTGCGGGGTTAAAAGACACTGTTATGAATCCAGGGCAGCACCAGGGGTTGTTTACAGCGCAGTTAGGTGCAGCGGGGCTTGAAGATCAGTATAAACAACAAGGCTTAAATGAACAAGCTGGTGCTAGACAAGCGGATTCTATTGTGCAGCAGTATAAAAAAGCGGGGATTATGCCCAGTGAATTACCCAAAGGGCTAACCGATATTGCTAATAGAAGAAAAAGCTTTGCTGCTG
>ERZ1034363.1494-NODE-1494-length-13176-cov-15.118024_pt1 | contig 13176 bp, 18 predicted proteins | sample MGYA00520616_ERZ1034363 | MGnify/ENA primary metagenome ERZ1034363 (study PRJEB33736, sample SAMEA104284506) | Azolla filiculoides | biome: Urban; feature: Water surface; material: Ditch water | place: Netherlands | collected 2015-10-28 | depth 0-0.1 m ...
TCCATAATATTTACCCATAACTTTATTGTTGTACTTATTATATTATAATATTATCTCGGATTGAAAACGCTATATTATGCTTTTTAATATTTTCCTTATTCAGCATTTTATTTTCTCTAATTGCTTTTTTAAATTCACCGAATAGCTTTGCGCCTTTTTTTGATAGTGGAAACACTATAAAATCCTCTTGGACTTCAATAATTTTTTGTTCAATTACAGCTTTTTTATTATCCGGTGCATTTGCCAGTCCATATTCTAATTCGTACAGCGTTAAAATAGAGATTGCCGCTTTATCCGTGTTTTTTAGGTTAGCGATTTTATTGAGAATTTTAGGATAATTTAATGAGTCTTTATCATAAAAATCAGAAATGATATTAGAGTCCAGTAAATAATTCATGGTTAAAACTCGGCATTTTCTCTAAATTCTTGGATGTCTTTTTTAAGCTGTTCTGAATAGCCCGCTAAATGGTTGGGGTCGTTATTGACTCTTTCCGCGAGTAATGCCCATTTAGACGGTTTTTTCTTGCGTTTTTCGGCTTCTTTTTTTAACGTTTCTTCGAGTCTTTTAATGCGTTTGTAAATAAGGTCTTGCGGTAAAGTGTCAGGAACATTAATTGTGATTTGCATGGTTTTCTCCGTGTGTTAAAAGCGCAACCCGACAAAGTGCGGTTGTTTTAGCGGGTGTGGCGGGTGACGTTGAATCATTTCATGTAGGTTGGGGTGAGGAACGAACCCCAACATTGACGGGTATTGGGTTGTTTTTGTTGGGGTTTACCAGTTCACCACAACTTACCGCGCTATGCTGCTTTGAGAACAAACTCACATTGTTCATATAAACGTTCGGGAGAAAACTCTAAAGAATTCGGCCAACATAAAGCCCCTGCATCAATAAAAAACCGCTGAAAATAAGTGGCATCACGCAGTGGTTCTAATAATGTTCCTTTGCGTTCTTCTAGCAAGGTTTCTGCATTCCAAACGCCGGTTTTGCCATCTGAAAAATCAAGCTGAATGCGATAAGGTGCTATTAAGGTTGCTTGTAAAATGTTAATCACGGTCTGCTCCTTGGATACGTTCTAAGAGTTCAAATTGTTGGGCTTTTTCCCAGTTATTGATTAATTCTGTACGATGCGTTTCGCACCATTCTTTGACAATTGCAGCGACTTTTCTCGGTAAGTTTCCTGCGATTATATTTCCGCTACTGATTTCAACCGATGCGGTGAAGCCTTGATATTCAACATGAATATGTGGCGGCGGGTGATCATCATGGCGCATTTTGATAATGATGCCAAAAAATATGCTCAGTGTTGGCATTGTTTTTTCTCCGTGTGTTAAAAGCGCAACCCGACAAAGTGTGGTTGTTTTAGCGGGTGTGGCGGGTGACGTTGAATCATTTCATGTAGGTTGGGGTGAGGAACGAACCCCAACATTTACGGGTATTGGGTTGTTTTTGTTGGGGTTCAGTAGTTCACCTTAACCTACCGCGTTTGTGTTTTTAGCGTTAGGTAATTGTCCAATTCTCAAGATTTAATTCAGGATTAATAATCAGAATATCCTGATATATTTTATCGGCACTGACTAATACAGCACGATGATTTAATGCGTCTGCGGCAATGATTAAATCAATTGTGTGTTTTTTCAAGTTTTCCGGTTTTATATTGCGTAATTCTTTAAATAACTTTTTTAAATCACCAAAAATTTCAGCCGCTGTTGGTGATAAAGGCAAAACAATAAAGTCTTGTTGCATTTGCCAAATGGTAGATTTTATTTCTGTTTTCTTTTGGCTGGGCGCATTGGCAAACGCATATTCAAATTCGTAAAGTGTTAATATGGAAATAAAAACATCATCATTTTCTTTGAGTGCCAGTATTTTATTGATAAAACGGTTATGATTTTCGGCTGATGGATTATAAATATCGGAAACCGTATTAGAGTCGAGTAGATATTTCATTTTGATTGATCTTCAAAATTAAAGGATTCTCTAAACGCTTGTCTGTCCTGATTAAAGGTTTCGGTATAATCGCCTAAATCAAAGGTTTTGGATTCTATTCGTTGTACCATTTTTTCCCATTTTGAAAGGGCTTTTTTAGGTTGCAAAGCCTGTTTGTTTAATTTTTCCTCAAATTCTTTGATTTGTTGTTGAATAATGGCTTGAGGTAAGTTATCTGGGACATTAATGACTATTTGCATAATGATTACCTTGTGTTTTTAGCGTTTAAATAAACCAGCGTGTCTGTATGGAGCTGTAATGTTTGCATGTTTTTCTCCGTGTGTTAAAAGCGCAACCCGACAACGGCGGTTGTTTTAGCAGGTGTCGAACCGTTTAAATTTATGAAAACAATAAATTTTCAAATGGCTTAGTTTGTTTCCAACGATAAGTATTAAAATCGCGCTGGTCTGTGGATAGAATTTGCCCGTGTCCCAAATGTTCAGCCAATATCACTAAAGAACCGTCTGCTAAATCCATTGGTAATGCTTTGTATTTTTGCATCAATTCAATCAGGCGTGGAAAGTGTTGTTTTTCTAAATGAAATACTTTGTAAGCATCTATTTCATAAGCGCGTAAAAATTTAATTTGCGCCTCTACGCCAATTTCGCGTAATAACAAATGGCAAGTTTCAGTCATCACAAAATAGCTGGTAATTAAATTTTTATAATAAAGTTGATAAGCCTTTTTAGCCAGCGCGTGATACTGATCTTTCTCATTCGCTAATGCCACCCAAAATCCGGTATCAGCAATGATATGATTTTGGCTCATAAACTGTGTTTTTCTTTTAGATAATGGGTTAATTTATCTTTGTAATTGATGGATAAATCCTCATCTGCCGAGCCGCAGCCGATAAAGCCAATTTCTTCTAGCGGTGTTTTGTGTTGTATTTGTGTATTGGCATCACTATTTTTTTCTTCGATGATTTTTATTGGAAATTGTTTGATGATTTTTAATATTTCCAGCCAATAATTGTCTTCGACTTCGAGGGTAATTGTTTTCATGTTTTTCTCCGTATGTTAAAAGCGCAACCCGACAACAGCGGTTGTTTTTGCGGATGTGGCGGGTGACTTTGAATCATTTTATGTCGGTTGGGGTGAGGAACGAACCCCAACATTTACGGGTATTGGTTTGTTTTTATTGGGGTTCACCAGTTTACCCCAATTTACCTCGCTAGCTGTATTTTCAAGCGGCTTCTTTTTCTAAAACAGGGCTGTAATGTAACAATAATAATTCATTAGCCGTTAAAGTTTTTAGCGCGTAAGTTTTACCTTTTAAATCGCAAAACTCGACTTCAAAAACATTCGGCTCATATATATCAACAATTGTTCCGACTTGTCCTTTGTATAAGCCACTATTAGGGGTATTTTCTAATAAGGCAACGACATCTAATAATTTCATTTTTAATCTCACAAAATATAACAAGTGATTAGACGGGGAAAGTTTTCGTTATGGCGCACCATCCAAGCACTTTTAATAGTGGCTGTTTTGTTTTAATGAGTCATTTCAAATTCTAGGGTGTATTTTGTTCCGTATTGGTTGCTTTCAAAAAAGAAAGCTTTATTATTTTTAACAGCGTGTAATAGCGCGTTTTTTAAGATTTCCATATCGTTTAATTCGATATTTAATGCGGATTTAAATACCAGTGCTTTGTGTTGACCTTCTGGATGTTCAGGATTTAAGCAATAGCCGATTAACTTATTCAGGTCAATAAAAGCGTGGTCTGGATTAGGGAGTTTTCCATTGTCATTCATAAATTCATGTGTTTTGTTTTTACCCTTGCTTGATTTTTATCGCATTGTAGGTCAGATTCGATTTTCTGGCGTTAAAAAAGCGCACCCCGACAAAGCGCGGTTGTTTTAGCGGGTGTGGCGGGTGACGTTGAATCATTTTATGTCGGTTGGGGTGAGGAACGAACCCCAACATTTACGGGGTTTGGGTTGTTTTTGTTGAGGTTCACCAGTTCACCTCAACCTACGCACTATTTCAGGAAGCAATATATCCCCATTGTTTAAATATGTCTTGCCAAGTGGACTCTTGTTTAAAAGCAGTAAAAAATAAAAACTCAGGAGCTAAATCTAAACCATTTTCCCAGACTAGGGTATTATGCTTAATTTTGAATTTTACAAAATTGTCTTTATCTTGCAGTTCAGTAAATATTTTCCTTTTATCGTTAAAAACAGTGTCTTTTAAATTGGCTATTCCTGTTTTATGATTATTAAAACTGAGTTCAATAGCGTAATTTCCTAAATAGTTTGCTTTAATAACACTTAACATTTTTTACACCAGTGGTTTTATTTTATGGAAATGTCCGGTTTCTTTTAAGTCATTCCAGTTATCAAGTAATTCCTCTTGATGTTCACTTGCCCATTCAATGACTAAACTTAAAACTTTTGCGGGCAGTTTTCCTTCCATAACGCCTAATGAGTTGATAAGAATCGCGGCTTTGTATTCGTTATATTCGACATGAAAATGCGGCGGGTTGTGTTCATTGAAATACATATAAATAATGATTCCTAAGAATCGGCTGATTTCAGGCGTTTTGTTCTCTCCTTTTCGGTAAACGGGTTAGCGGGTGTGGCGGGTGACGTTGAATCATTTTATGTCGGTTGGGGTGAGGAACGAACCCCAACATTTACGGGTATTGGGTTGTTTTTGTTGGATTTTACCAGTTCACCTCAACCTACCGCGCTACCAAATAACGTTTAACCCAAATTGACTGTAGTTATCAAATTTATCGTCTTTAGAAATCAAATCGAAATCATGTGATATGGCTTGCCAAATCAGCATTCTGTCGAAAGGGTCTTTATGTGCAAGTCTAGGCAATTGATAACATAAAGCCGCTTCTTCTACGGTTAAAGGTATTTTTTCAAAACCCATTTCATCAAGGGTTTTTAGTAATTCATTCGGTTTGCAGCCTAGTTTTAGTTTGCCGAGCGAATATTTTAAGGATATTTCCCATAAGGTAACGCTACTCACGAAGATTTTGTTATCGGTGTTTTCTAAAATAATCTGCGCTTGTTTACCCAATTTTTCTGGTTCTAGGATTGACCATAAAAAGCTGTGGGTGTCGAGTAGGTAACTTTTCATGAATTTAACAACTCTTCATCGGTTATTTTAAAATTTTCTTCGATGGAATATTCCACTTTGCCCTTTAATAAACCAAGCGGTCTTTTTTTGATGGGTTTATTTTTCAAAGACAAAATAAAGTTTAAGGTTTCTTCAACTTTGTTTAATGGCAAGTTGTGTATTTCTTTTAATACGGCTTGTTCTATTTCTGTTCTATTCATGTTTTTCTCCGTGTGTTAAAAGCGCAACCCGACAACGGCGGTTGTTTTAGCGGATGTGGCGGGTGACGTTGAATCATTTTATGTCGGTTGGGGTGAGGAACAAACCCCAACATTTACGGGGTTTGGGTTGTTTTTGTTGGGGTTTACCAGTTCACCTCAACCTACCGCGCTATGCGGGTAATGGACTTGTCATTACATTACCGCAGGCGGGACATTTTCCTCGTTTTCCCGCATATTCAAGTGCGATATTGAGAATTTGTGAGCAATTTGAACAACTGAATTTTATTTTGCCATCAGCAATTACTATTGGTTGTAACGTTTCATCTGTTTTTATAGGGAGATTTGATATTTGCTCTTTTGGCGCAACATCATCTGGAATATCTATAGATTCAATTGTCGAAAGTAGGCTATCAGTAATATTGGAGAGTGAAATTATTCGGTTAGCTTGATGATTAACTGTTTGCTCAAATAAATTGCGTGCGAGTCGAGCATTTCCGAAAGTTTCGTCACGCACTTCATGGAAAATTTTGAATATGCCAAGTGCTTTATCCCGTGCTTCTGTTGTCATTTGAAAACCAGAAGTTTTGCAAAACAATTCAAAAATACTGGTTAATTGTGTCGGATTGTAATCATCAAAATTGAAATATTTATTAAAACGAGAGCGAAGCCCTGGATTGGAATTTAATAATCTGCTCATTTTGTCCGTATATCCAGCTACGACAACGATTAAATCTTCGCGGTTGTCTTCCATCAGTTTTATCAAGGTATCAATAGCCTCTTGACCATAATCTTGACCTTCAGTCACTAAGGCATACGCCTCATCTATAAACAACACTCCGCCTAACGCTTGCGTGACAACCTCTTTGACTTTCAAAGCTGTCTGACCGAGATAACCTGCAACTAATCCAGAACGGTCTGTTTCAACCAAGTGACCTTTGCTAATTACACCCATTGTTCGATAAATTTGAGCGAGGAGTCGAGCAACTGTTGTTTTTCCTGTGCCTGGATTGCCGTAGAAAACTAAATGTCTTGATATAGGTACTGAAACCATTCCGCTTGCTTGTCGCATTTGCTGAACTCGAAGAAAATTAACTAACTGAATTACATCGTTTTTTACAGCATCTAAGCCTATTAAGTTATTCAGTTCATTAATTAAATCTTCAAACGATTTTGACTCTTCATTATCAATTTTGTTATTGCGATTAAGTTCCGAAGTATCTATTGAATCTGAATTGGATTCGATAACTGTTGCTGGCGAATGTAAATCAAAAATGTCCAATAATTCACAGAAAATTTGCTTTTTCTTATTCGTCATTTCGCCATCAATTTCTAGCATCGCGTGAGCGAAACAAAGAAACATTTCTTTTGCCTTATCTGCGTAATTTGTGCCGTTAGCATCATCAAACATTTGCAAATAAATAACAGCTAGAGGAAGCTTTATTTCACCAATATGCTCAATAAGTTGTATTGCTAATCCCTTGTAAAAATCTCTTAACTCAGCATTTGAAATATTTGAATGGAGAAGGTTTGGCTCAAATAATTCCTCTATATCATAAAGAAAACCAGCTTCCTTCTTGGAAATATCACCATCGGCGTATGCAACCTGTAATCCAAACATAGAAAAACTGACTCTCAAACTTTTTAAACCATTTACAGCCTCTTCACCTGGCTGCCATGCTGACCATGCGACTTCCTCAAGAGGGGGAATAATCTCTGGTATAACTTCCGATATCATTTGCCTAATAGCGTAACTTTGGGCGTGGTGCATAAACTTTTTCCTTCATATTTAATGTAATAACACATAAGGCAGAATAGCATAACGTATTCCGCCGGATGATATGCGACAAAAAACGTTTTCATTTGCCGCAACAAAAATACTGACAAAACAGTGCGTAAACTATTGCCCTGCAAGCGTTCCATCACCAAATATAGGGTATTATTCTGCTCCAGCAAATCCGCCCGCTGCACCCGCCCATGAAAACTAATCACCCGCTTTAAATCATAATCGCGCATCACTTTCAGCAAACCGATATATGCCGCCAGCGTTTGCGCATCGGCTTCCAATCCGGTTTCGGTCTGCAAAAATTCCCTGTTCTCAATCCACGCCTTAATCATCGGGTCATCCACCCCGACAATCAGCACTTTGTAATCGGTCAACAACTCGCGCTCAATCGCCTCACTGAAATTCAACCGATGCAACACCCGCCCGAAAATCCGCTCATCCTCCATACACGCCATGTCCACCCCGCGCCCTTCGGCAGCGACTTTCACGGCAGTCGAAAACACGCGCGGCGTAGCGGTCATAAACAGCCGTTTTTTCGCCCTGATTTTCGCCTCATCCAACACACAAGCAAAATCATTGGAAACTTTCCCCGCGCACCGATGCGCTTCATCCGCAAACACCATATCAAACGGCGGAATCGCTGAATTTTCCTGCACTTTGGCGATTTGTGGCGAGGATTGATAAGTGCAGAAAATCACTTTCTGACCGAATGAAAGCAGAAATTTTTCAATCTCTACCGCCTCGGTGGTGACGGGTAAACCTAAATCCAACGTATGCGCGATTGCCGCGTCTTCTTCTTTGCTGACCGTTGCATCGGAACACACGCACAGAAAACTGAAATCCACATTTTTGGCAAAACACCATTCCCGCAAAGTTTGCGACAATAAACCCAACGACTGCAATAAAACCAGCGTGGTTTCAGCCTGTAACGCCTCGTTAATCCAAAGTGAAGTGAAAGTTTTGCCCGTGCCGCACGCCATAATCAACTGCCCTTTGTCGGCAGTCGCTAAACCTTGCACAACGGCGTTAATGGCTTCGGTTTGATGTTTTCTGGGAGTTGGTTTTTCGACGGGTTGAACTTGGTAGAGATTTTCAAAATTGACAGGAAATTCCAGCGTGGAATTTTCCAAATGATTGAGTAGCACACAAACGGTAGGCTTTTCCTGTGCTTTGATAACCTGTTCAGCACCCGCGCCTAAGTTGTTTGTGGTGGCAATTAAAATCCGTCCGCTGATTTCAACGCGATTCGACTCTGACAAAAACGAATCAATATCGGCTTTTTTCAGTGAATAATCAGGGTGATAACATTTTGCCTGCACCGCCCAATGCCTAACGTCTTTAAATTCACAGACTAAATCAATCCCTCTATCTTTTCCCCAACGCTGCGGATAATCATCCCATAACCAGACTTTTGAAATTTGCGCTTGCCATTCGGGGTCGTTTTCCAGAAACCACTTGGCAATGATTTCAAACTGCTTCCCTTTCAGATTGGAATCAGGCGAGAGGGAATTTAATAAGTTGTGAATAGAACTCATAACTTATTTATCCTGTTTGACAAAACAACGTGAAACACAATCATTTTACAACTTGTCCGTTGCAGTGTTATTAAGGTAGCCATTTCTACTCCTTCCAACTGCCACCCGCCGCCCGATACAGCGCAATCCACGCACTGACGCGCTCTTTTTCCAATTCTTTCATCGCCAATTGTGCTGCCAACTCGCTACGCCGCGCGGTTTCCACATCCAACAAATTGCCAAAACCGGTCTGATGCAGTTTTTGCGCCGCCTGAAAATGGCTGTGATACGCAGACACCGCTTTTTGCGCTTCCGGCAAACGTTGCGCGGCACTCTCCAAACGCACTAACGCCTCTTCCACTTCTTTCACCGCCGTGCGCACTTTGCTCCGAAACTTGCTTTCCGCCGCTTGATATTGCGCTTTCGCCACTTCCACATCTGCCGCGCGTTTTCCGGCATCGAAAATCGGCAAACTCAACGTTGGGCCAATCGCCCAAGTTTGCGCCAGCAAAAATGCGCCGCCGTTGATGTTTTGCATCGTTGGCGTGATGTTTCCAGAGAGACTTAATTTTGGAAAACGTTTCGCTTGTTCGACACCAATCGTGGCACTGGCTTCGGCGACTTCGCGTTCAGCAGCAGCTAAATCAGGACGTTGTAGCAACACTTTTGCAGGCACGGCATCAATCCGAAATGTCGGCGGAGTGGGGAACTTTGCGATTTTTTCAGCGGATTTTGTCAACGCTTGCCGAACTTCTGTTTCGGCTAATCCGGTCAGCGCGACCAGCCCTTTAATCGCGCGTTCACATTGGCTTTGTTGTTGCAATAAATTCCGATTCCCCTCGGCAGCACTGGCATTAACCAGCGCGACATCAGCGGTTGCACGAAAGCCTGCATGTTCTGCAATCGCTGCAAGTTTGGCAGATTCACGCCGCGAATCGCTGTCGGCTTGGGTGATTTTTACCTGCGTTTCACAATAGCGATAATCCACATAAGCATTCGCCACTTCCACCGCCACCGCGACCCGCGCATCGTGCCACGCCGCATTTCTGGATTCCAATTGACTGCGTGCCGCTTCTGCTTGTCGCGCTAATCCGCCGAATAAATCAATTTCCCAACTGGATTGCAAGCCTACGGAAAATCTATTCCACACAAAAGGCGAACCACCAAACGAAGCCGAAGAACGGTTTGCAACGGTACTAAAATCTATGGAAGGTAATAACGAACCTTCCGCACCAACTACATTGGCTCTGGATTGTTCAATCCGCGCTTTTGCCTCAGCAACGGAGGCACTCACTTGTTGCGCGGCGGCTAAAAACTGGCTCAAAACCGGATCGTTAAATCCTTGCCACCATTGTTTTAACTGGTTAGCATTGCCTTGATGCGCAACTGTTTGTGGAGCTTGCCAAGTCGTTGCCGTTGGCAAATCGGGTGTTTGATAATCTGGGCCTACGGTGGTAAACAAGCCGCCTGACCAACAGCCTGACAGCAACATTGGCAATAATGCCATCTTTAAACGCTGAAATTTTTTAACCATTATTCTGTCACCTTACGTCGTTGTGTTTCGCTTGTAATCATCGCTAAAGCATAACCCGCCAGTCGTTCTGCCAACACATCAATCGCTTCAGGACTATTCAACATGGCGGGGGAAATCGCCGAAACAATTTCTTGTCCGACAAAAAAATAAACTGCCATCCCGATGATGGCAAACGCTAGCCGCTCTAAATCAGCATCAGTTTCTGATAGTTTGAAATGCGCTTGCAACAGTGCCACTAAGGATTGATGTTGTGGTTTGATTTCCACCTCAATTTCTTGCTGTAAACATGCGGTCGGTTCAATCATTTCTCGATAATAAAGCTTCATCACCAGCCTGATTTCTTCACTTTTTTTCAACGGATCAAGAAACTGTTTGAAAAATCCCGTCAGCGCGTCCGCTAAAGACAGATGCGCATAGGTTGAAATAGTGGTATGGCAGATGTTTTCGCCTATCGGTCTGTTGAATACCGCGCGATACAGTCCGGCTTTATCGCCAAAGTAGTAGCGAATGGCGGATAGATTTGCGCCAGCGGCTTCACAAATTTCGCGGGTTGTAGCGGCTTCAAATCCCTTTTCAGCAAAAAAACGCAACGCCGCGTTTATTAATCGGCTGCGTGCGTCTGCTGTTTCTGCTGCATTATTTTCGTTTGTGACCATGTTGCCTCAGTGAGTGGATAAAATTAAATCAAACGATTGATTTATAGTATTCAATCAATCGTTTGCTTTGTCAATTTTGGATGTTATGAAACGCTAAAATTTTAAGATGACCAGTCGTCTTGAAAATTTTTTGTCTAAAAGCTGTTTTTTATAGGCGGGTGTAGAAGAAATCCGAAACCCAGCAAAAAGCGGTATTTTGAAAGCTAATAACTTTTTTTGTTAGGTCATGGATTTGCTGTTATATTTTCGCCATCAAAAAATAACACGGCAATCCACCATGAGCTTGATTAACAAAACCAACTTTTTAAGTAAATACCTGAAAGAGCTGGCTATTTTTGCAAAATACAGCACCCGCGAAATGTTATTTTTACTTATCGCAAGTGCTTTATTTTGTTTTGAATACTGGTTTTACCCACTTAAATTAAAAGAAATTACTTTTTTAGAAAGCTATGACGCAAAAATATTAGAAATATGGAAGTTTGGTGTTTTTATAAGCGTATTTGTTATTGCCGCCGGTTTGGTAATTTATGTTTTCTATCGCTATTACTCAAAAATTGCTTTAGTCAGACATATTGATAATAAAGAATTAGCTAGTTCGATTAAAGGCTTAATGGCATTTACCAATGAAGACGGTCAATTATTTCTCAAATTAGAACGCGATAAAGAATTAATCGAATTAAAAAATCATATCAATAATTCGCAAATTCCCTTTGTGGTGGTGATGGGCGAATCGGGTGCGGGAAAAACGTCATTATTACGCGCGGGATTGTCGTATCTTTTGCAAGACACCGAGACAAGCTATATTTATTGGGAAGCCTTGCCGCGTGATGCGGTCGGCGGTTTATTAAAAGCGATTAATACAGGTTTAGCATTACCGACAGAAATCAGCCAGTTAAATGAATTATTAAATTTGCCGAATAAAGCGGTCATTGTATTAGATCAATTTGAGCAATTATTGCCCGATAAGACAGAATTCGCGCCGATTTTTGATTTATTAACACAAGTGATAGTAGCCGCGCCGCCGCATAGCATCACTTGGATTATTGCGTTTCGGCGTGAATATTTACCGCATTGGCGTGATTTTGAATTAGAAAACAAATTACAGCCGAATATGCTGTCGTTAAAATTATTGAGTTTGCCACAGGCGCAGACTGTTTTAGTGACGTTGGCGGAAGCTGCGGGATTGACTTTAGAGCAAGCGTTAGTGGATGGTTTTATTCAGACCGTGCAAAAAGAGGAGCGGGTTTCGCCAGTGGATATTGGCATTGGTTTATTGATGTTGCAGGAATTAGCTACGCAGAAACAAAAGCAGCAATTAAGTTTCGAGGATTATCATTTTGCCGGTGGTTCGCAAGGTTTGTTTGTGAGTTTTTTAAAAAATAAAATTGAGCAACGTTTTCCAGAACAGTATGAGCAGGAAGGTTTATTTAAAGCGTTATTGGAATTAATTGATTTAAACCGTAATCAGCGCGTAGCGGAAGGCAAAACCTTAGCGGAATTGGCAACGAAAGCGGAGGGTTTATCTTTGCAGTATTTGGAGTTTGGTTTGGATTATTTAGCTAGTGTGCAAGTGCGGTTATTGGAAAAAATCAGCCGTGCGGATGGATTGGCGGCTTATCGGTTGCCGCATGAAAGTATGATTCCGGCATTGCGGCAATTGGGTAATAATTTGTTGGGGGAAATAGCGCAAGCGAATTTAACATTGCAAATGGCTTTTACGGCGTGGCAAAACAGCGCGGCAAAAGACAGTAAATTTTTGTTATCAGGGAAAGATTTAAAAACGGTGTTGAAATTTAAACAGCAGTTGGATTTGCAAAATAAAGAGCTGTTTTTAAAAAATAGTGTGCGAAAAACAAATATTACGAGGTCTGTTATTGCAGCGGCGTTGGTTGGATTGTGTGTTTCCGGTTATCTGGGTTATCAATTTTGGATAAATGATAAAATTGAGAGCAGTTATCGTGGTTCTTTAAAAGCCTGGGATTTGCCCGAAGATTTACGAGATTATAGTGAGCAAATAACTGCATTAAGTGTTAGTAACAATGACATGCGTAGCTTAACCTGGTTAGAAAAATTTAAGCATTTAAGCACACTGAACTTGGATTTAAACTATCAAACAACAGATCTGAGTGTGTTAAAAGAGTTAAAAAGTTTAACCACCCTGAACTTGGTTTTAAACTCTCAAATAACAGACCTGAGTGCATTAAAAGAGTTAAAAAGTTTAACCACGCTGAACTTGAATTTAAACTTTCATACAACAGACCTGAGTGCGTTAAAAGAGTTAAAAAGTTTAACCACGCTGAACTTGAATTTAAACTTTCATACAACAGACCTGAGTGCGTTAAAAGAGTTAAAAAGTTTAACCACGCTGAACTTGAATTTAAACTTTCATACAACAGACCTGAGTGCGTTAAAAGA
>ERZ1034363.1496-NODE-1496-length-13164-cov-5.748988_pt1 | contig 13164 bp, 12 predicted proteins | sample MGYA00520616_ERZ1034363 | MGnify/ENA primary metagenome ERZ1034363 (study PRJEB33736, sample SAMEA104284506) | Azolla filiculoides | biome: Urban; feature: Water surface; material: Ditch water | place: Netherlands | collected 2015-10-28 | depth 0-0.1 m ...
GTTGCTTGGCAACATTTTCCGCGTAATTTGATTTTTAATTCTGTGACAACGTTTGCACCAATTGTAGCGTGGTTAAATGTGCCGCCCGACATGGCAAAAATTTCACCTTGATAAAACTCATGTTTTTCATTTGAGTGATTATCTAAAGCAAAATACGCTTCACGAGAAATCACCGTTTTTGCTGTTTTGATATTCATTGTTATTCTCAAATCTAAATAGAATCAATCATTACTCTTTTCAACTTTTGACCACATCAATAACTCACCCGAATACCCACTTCTCCGCTACGTCCCATTTCAGGTGAAAAATTCCGCAAATAAGACACAGAATTACGGATATTTTCATTGAGTAAATTTTTACCTTTCGCAAACAGCAAAATTTCAGTGTGTGCAAAATCAGCAATTTTATATTGCGTTCCCACATCTACTTTAAAATAAGCCGGCGTTGCGCTTTCATTGTCGCCCGGATTTGTTTGCGCTTCAGCCCGAGTTAAACGCACATGACTTGACCAATCATTTTTTTCATAACTGAGTTGTGAACCGTAACGCAATGGTGGCATTCTTGGCACATTGGCGCCACGATCAAATTCGCCTCGTGTGTAGTCACCAAAAAAGGTTAAATCTACCGCACCATAATGATTTTCAACTAATGGAAAGGTAGCTTGTGTTTCAAACCCTTTAAACGTTGCCGCTTGTTGCTGAGTATTTAAAACGGGATAACATTCGCCCACATTTTCACACGATTCAACAAAGCCACCTACCCCTTCATCAAATTGCACACCGGCTAAACGTTGCTGATAAATGTAATCGCTGACCCAATTATGAAACAGCGTAGCATTCGCTTCGACCCATCTAGTTTGTACGCGGTAACTTAATTCTAAATTATTAGACAATTCATTGTCTAAATTCGCGCTGCCTTGTTCATAACTGCGCGTTGCGTGATGAAAACCTTTTGAAAATAATTCTTGAATTTGTGGCGCACGTTGCGTGTGCATAAATCCTAATTTCCATTGTTGTTCTTTGGTCATATCCCAAGCAATTGCCGCACTGCCACTTAATGGCACATAATTGACGGACTGTGCATTGGTAGGTTCATATTCTTGAAATTCTGCTCGTCCACCCATTTCATAAGTCAACGCGCCAACGGGTAATTTTTCCACCGCAAAGAGTGCATAATTTTGGGATTGTGTTTTAGGAACAAGGTCTGCTTCTGCACCTAACGCTTGAAATGTACCGTGATTAGTTTGAAAGCCAATAGTGCCATCAATCTTTGCAATCGGTTCCTGTTTTAACGTAAAACGGCTTTCGTAGGCTTCATTTAAAAACGTCGTTCCCATCACGCCATTATTGAGTTCAACGTGTTTGTAATCGTTGTAGCCAAATTTGACATTTACTTTTTCGGCCCATGCAAACGGTTTTGCAATCTGTCCTTTAAAATCATAGCGGGTTTGATTGAGTTGTACATTGACATTGCCATGATGAGCGTGTCCACCATGCTCAACGGTGTCTTCTGCGTGGTCAGCATGGTCATCGAGGGCATGATCGTGGTCATCATGATTCTCTTCTACCAATTCTACTGCATGTTCATCATGATCCATCTCAGGGAAACCAGTGGGCGGAATGCCGTAAAGCTTATCGAGGGTGTTAATTGACGCGCCAAAAAAATTATCGCCATCAACCCACGATAACCCCACGCTGCCGCCTTTTGAACGTGCGCCAGTGTTGCCAATTACGCCGCGTGAATTTTCAATTTCACCTGCATGAAGCGAGGCAAAACTTGGATCCATTTGTCGCACTGCCGCTTCATCAATCGCAAAACCACCAATGCGCGTGTTATCAGCGTCACGATAAAAACCGTCCAAATGATAAGCAAAATGGTCTTTACTACCTTCCAATTTTAACGCACTCGCAGTTTCATTGGTTGCTGAGTTATAACGTTGCTCGGCGGTAGTGTTTAACACTTTGTCGAATGTTTTTTCAGGGATTCGCCCGTCTAACACATTCACAATCCCACCAATAATCCCGCTGCCATATTGCAAAGTATCCGCGCCCCGCAAAACTTCAATTTTTTCAATGTTAATGGGTTCAACGCCGTTTGCGTGGTCGGGGCTAATTGTTGAAACGTCATTGATGCCTAAATTGTTTTGCATCACTTTCACTCGTCCACCAGCTTGCCCACGAATCACCGGAATCCCAACGCCGCCGCCAAAAGATTGATTTTGCACACCGAGTTGATTTTGTAGTGTTTCACCAAGTGTTGCGCCTAAATCGGTTCGCAATTTTTCACCTTCTAAAACTAAATTTGAGGTGGCAGGAGGCGCGGTAATGGTCATGTCGTCGAATTTTTGCACCAACTCATCGGCATAACTTGGCAATGTAAAAACGGGTAATAATAACAACGGTATTTTGCTCAATTTCATAACAATCTCCATTTTTTAAATTTGTTTAACTTTTTGTAATTTTGCCATTAAATCCTCCGCAAAATCGATCAATTCACCATCGGTGATAAACACTAAGCGTCCAATGTCATCGTTTAATTCGCGCACCTCTAAAAAAGTTGGCGGATGCAAATAACCATTTCCGCCTTGCACAATCATGGGTTTTTCATGTTCTTGGGTATAAATAATCCCTTTTACGCGCACTAATTCAGAGTGATAAGTGGTCAGCAAATCAATTAAAACCGCTTGCAACAAATGCCATTCCATTCGACTTTCAAAACGCAAACAGATATGTTTAAACCGTTTTGCTGTCAAATCATCTTCAGCTTGATTGCGTTGCAATGTTTTTTTATCCGCGTTTTGTTTTGTAAAAAGCAAGCTCGGAGAAATCGCGCCAAATGGCGCATTGATTGTGTTTGCGTGAGGCGCAAATTGCTCAATTTTTGCCAAACATTTTTGCTGCTGCAGGGGCGTGACTAAATCGGTGTGCGTTAAAACAACGGTATCCGCCCATGCAAGTTGCGCTTGCATTTGTGGAAAGCGCGACAAGTTTTCATCCGAAATAGCCGAAAATGTGCTGATAACACCTTGCAAGCGATAACGCGCCGATAGCCATTTTTGTGTTAATACTATATCTAAAACGGGTTCAGGATTAGCAACGCCGCTGGTTTCAATAATGACATAATCAAACGTTTTTTCGCTTTGACTGTCCCACGCCATGCGTAAATTTTTAAGTAATGGCATTAGCGCATCGCGCGTTTGACAACACAAACACCCACCCACTAATGTTGCTTTGGGCGCGTGATGTTTTTGCAATAAATCTTGATCAATGGGAACCGTGCCAAACTCGTTAATAATCACCGCTGATTTTGGCAAATGCGTTAACAGGGAATTGAGCAAAGTGGTCTTTCCACTGCCTAAAAAGCCTGTAATCACAATTACGGGAATGTGTTGCACTGGGTTAACGCTCATTTAATACCTCGTAAGGTTTACCGCAAGCATGCGTGGCAAAACGTTCTTCAATCACATTGTATTGCACTAACATGTCAAAAACGTGTCCCCCTTTTAAACGAATGAGCATTTTTATTGCACTCTGCAACTGTCGAGCGCTTCTTGAATATCTTGTTTGAGCAAATTGCGCCCGATAAACACCAATACCGATTCACGCGGCTCATCAACGCCCCAGTTTGCGCCAAGCGTTTCTGTTAATATCATATGAACGCCTTGATAAATCAGCTTTTGTTCGCAACCTGAGATATGTAAAATTCCTTTATAGCGTAGCAAGTCATTACCGTAGTGCTTAATCATCACATCAATAAACGCGATCATTTTTACTGCGTTAAATGGGATGGTACTACGATAAACAAAAGAGGTAATGCCCTCATCATGTTCATGACTCACATCATCCAGAAAATCCGGCTCAATATCTAAAATAGCGCTCAAATTAAAGCCTCTAATATCAAGGATTTCATCAATTGCTGTGTTGCCAAAATGCACATGACTAATCGGTGCTCGCGCATTTATTTTGCGTAATTTATGTTGCAATACATCGAGTTCTTCTAATGTCATTAAATCAGTTTTTGAGACTAATAATCGGTCAGCAAATCCTACCTGCTCCTCTGCTTCATGACAATTTTCAAGTTGCAATAAAGCATGTTTTGCATCAACAACGGTAATAATGGCATCCAATAAATATTTTTCTGCTATCGTTTCGTCCACAAAAAACGTCTGCGCGACAGGCGCTGGGTCCGCTAATCCTGTTGTTTCAATAATGACACGATCAAAATAAAAGTCGCCATGTTCACGTTTTTGAGCCAATTCACCTAAAATGCGTACTAAATCACCGCGTACAGTGCAACAAATACACCCATTGTTCATTTCAATAATTTGCTCATCACCTTGAAAAAGCAACTCATTGTCAATACCCGCCTCACCAAATTCATTTTCAATGACCGCAATGCGCTGACCGTGTTCTTCAGATAAAATTCGATTCAATAAAGTGGTTTTTCCCGCTCCCAAAAATCCAGTTAAAATCGTCACCGGAATACGCGAAAAATAGTTTTCATCTAGCATAAAAAATCCTTGTTAAAAAATTAAGCAAAATCCAACGTAAGCAATAATCGACGTGGTGCATTTTCTGGTAACTTAGGTGATCGGTGCACCGCGCCATGTAATTCGTTCCCTTCCCATTTCGATCCTTTAAAGAGTCCTATTGCATAAGTGGGCATAGTTGAAATCACCGCCAAATCAGCGACAATTAAGCCCGATACTTCATCACTTAATCCATCACTTCCACTACCCAATTTACGCCTATCGACAAACACATCCTCCAACCACTGCGTTCCAATACCACCGTAAGTCGAAATTAATCGGCATGGTACATGGTCAACATGAAATTTAGGACACATCGCTTTATCAAGGACACTCAAACGCAAGCCCACATGCTCAAGTTCAAACAAATGACTAAAAACATCGATCAAATGTGCAACATCAGCGCAAAAATCGTCATACCCCTCAAAATGCAGATATGACGGCAACAGTGTGTTGATATCCAATGTGGCAATCGACATAATTTGCGTCAGACTGATGTCTTGCTCAACTGCCAGTAACTGCGCAATAAACGCCTCTACTGAAGCTGACATTTCACGCGAAACAATACACATATTGACATCGGATTGATAAATTTTCGTCAGTGCACTCAGTTCATTAGAAAGTACGGCATGTGAATAAGACTGTAACGCAACATTAATAGCAGGAATTTCAAGCATAAAAAAATCACTCAAGTTGAAGAAACTGTTCAAAGACAATAATGGACTGCATAAACATAATGCCTGAGGCAAAAATGGTTGTTTGTCGAAATGAATACGATAACCAACTCATCAATCCAAAACTCACCAATCCACAACTCATCAGTCCGCAAACAATAAGCAACAATACTCGTTCTAAAACGGTCACTGTCTTCATGCGACTTCACCCTTTTCCATGTCATCGCTTATCCAAATAGGAAATTCGTCTTTATAGTCACGCCACACCTCTTCGCCAGCTAACCATTCATCATCGGTTAATAAACAAGCGTTTAATTCTGATAGGGCTTTTTGTTCATCTATATGTTGCCCAATAAAGACAAGTTCCTGTTTACCTTCACCAAACGATGTTTGCCAACGTCCAGCGCAACCATATTGCATCGTGCCACCTGCTTGCGACCATGAACCCGCCCATTCCAGGCGTGTTGCTAACCAAAAAAAGCCTTTAGATCTCAATAAAGTGCCGTTATTCCATTCATCACGATGCAAATAATCATAAAAACGCGCTGTATGAAAAGGTCGAGAGGCTTGGTAAACAAAACTGCTAATGCCGTATTCTTGTGTTTCTGGTTTGTGTGTACCACGTAATTCTTGCAACCAACCCGGCGCTTGCTGAGCTTGCTCAAAATCAAATTTTTGCGTATTTAAAATTTTTTCCAATGGGACATGCCCCATTGTCATGGGAATGATATCTGCATTAGGATTTAAATTTTTCAACATCGCTGTTAAATTTTCACGCTCGTCGTGGCTAATTAAATCAATTTTAGAGATTAAAATGACGTTACAAAACTCGATTTGTTCAACCAATAAATCTGAAATATTACGTTCATCTTCTTCATTCACCTGCGCGTCAATGTCTTTGAGAAACGGTGATTCAAGATAATTGGGCAAAAAATTGACCGCGTCTACAACCGTCACCAGCGTGTCTAAACGCGCAATATCTGACAAACTCACGCCGTGTTCATCTCGAAACGTGAACGTTTCTGCAACCGGAAGTGGCTCTGCGATGCCTGTTGATTCGATTAATAAGTAATCAAAACGTTGTTCTTTGGCGAGTTGGGTAATTTCAATCAATAAATCCTCACGCAAAGTGCAACAAATACAACCGTTGCTCATTTCAATTAATTTTTCTTGCGCATAATTTAACGACATTTCATTTTTCACGAGCGCAGCATCAATGTTAATTTCACTCATATCATTCACAATGACAGCAATTTTTAACCCGTGCCTATTAGCAAGTATGGCATTGAGTAATGTGGTTTTGCCTGCCCCTAAAAATCCCGATAAGACAGTGACGGGAAGTACCTTTGTTATCATAAAAATAGGCCTCTAAAATCCTTAAAATAGATATGTTATAATGTATCTATTTGATTACAAAAAATAACGCCACCTCGTTTTTCATCATACAACGCAACGCGTTGATTTAGGTGCAACGGTCACATAAACCGTGAATTTCAATGATTTTGCTATGCGCTATAAAATGGGCTTGCTCAAGTTCTGTTTTAATACTTTCCATAACGCCCGCTGCGCTGCGTTCTTGAACGTTTTCGCATTTTTTACAAATGAGTAATACTAACTCATGAACATGAAGCGGATTACTACAGCCAATAAATGCGTTCAAACTTTCGACGCGATGAATTAACCCTTTTTCAAGCAAAAACTCCAATGCACGATAAATCGTAGTCGGTTTTGCCGCACCTTGTGTACGCTCACTAGGTTTGAATTTTTCAATAATATCGTAGGCTTTGACAGGGTGATGATTTCGCCAAATCAACTCCAGCACTTGTCGACGAATATCTGTTAGCAAGCCGCCTCTTTCTTGGCAAATTTGCTTTGCATTTTGTAGTGCATCATGAACGCACGTCTCATGATCATGTGTGTGGTTGAGTTCGATGGAATGCAGCATAATATGCGATAGATTATTAAGTAAAAAGTTTAATGAGTTACAATATAACATATCAATTCAATAATTGACAACAATGTCCGCGTTTTCAACGCCTCTCACTCCGTTTCATCTTCCAATGAAAACTGCGTTAATGACGCAGGCAGGGATTTATTGGTTTTGATGCCTAGCGATTTGAGTTTTTGGGCTTGCGCAATGACGTTGCCTTGGCCGGTGGTGAATTTCCCAAACGCATCATCATAACTTTTTTGCGCTTGTTGCATGCGTTTGCCCACGTCCTCTAAATCCGCCACAAATCCCACCAATTTATCGTAGAGTTGCCCGCCACGCTTGGCGATGTCCTGAGCATTTTGTGTTTGCTGTTCTTGTCGCCACAAATGGGAAATGGTTCGCACGACAAATAAGAGTGTACTGGGACTGACCAGTAAAACGTTTTTTGTCCAAGCCTGCTGCCAAATTTCGCTGTCTTGCGTGACTGCTAGCATAAACGCGGGTTCAATGGGTATAAACATAATGACAAAATCGAGTGATTTTAATTGATATAAATCGTGATAATTTTTGCTCGACAACTGCGCAATATGCGTTTTAATCGATTCAATGTGACGTTTCAACGCCGCATTTTTCATCGCTTCATCGTCTGAATTGGCATAATCGTTATACGCGACAATCGACACTTTTGAATCGATGACTAAATGTTTGCCTTCGGGCAAATAGATAATCACATCGGGTTGAGCGCGTGACCCATCTTCGCGCGTGTGGCTTTCTTGGGTTTTGTAATGATTGCCTTTGATCAGCCCTGCATTTTCCAATACACGCTCGAGAATAAATTCGCCCCAATTTCCTTGGGTTTTCGCTTGCCCTTTAAGTGCATTGGTCAAATTGTGCGCATCGCTGGATAATTGCTGATTTAATTCCATTAACTGCTTTACTTGCTGCGCTAAGGCGCTGCGCTCTTTACCTTCTTGCACATACACTTCTTCCACTTTCCCTTGGAATTCATGTAATTTTATTTTGAGCGGACTTAAAATATTGTCCAGACTGCTTTGATTTTGCTCATTGAATTGACGACTTTTTTCCTCAAAAATCGAATTTGCCAGCACTTTAAATTGATTACTCAATTGGTCTTTTGCATCACTGAGCAAAGCCATTTTTTCAATGCTTTGCACTTGCTGCGCATCAAGCTGCGCGGTTAATGTCGCTATGTTTGCATGCAGTTCATTGGATTGACTACTTAACGCCTCTTTTTCAGTAGCGAGTTGGGCTTTTTCTTTTTCAAGTACGCTAATACGACTTACGCGCTCGGCTAATTGAGCACGTTCGTGTTCACTGGCATTTAATTGCGAGCGCAACGCGTGAAAATCCTCTGCATTCTCATCAATCACGTCGCCAAGACGACGATTTTCTTCCTGCAAATGTTGCAGTCGCTCGTTTAAACGTGCTTCACTAATTTGACCTTCATTCAGTGCCGCAGACAGCGTCGCCGCAAAACGCGCACGCATGAAAAATACCGTTGCCACACCGCCGAGCAAAAGCCCAAGCAATAAACCAGCAAAAGGAATCAATGCTTGCATACGTTGTGTTTGACTACGTTAATATTAATCTGCTAACTGATGGTAATTCGCGTTAAAATACAGCAATGGACGGCCTTCACGCGTTTCACAATGCACTACTTCACCAATCAAAATCCAATGCGAACCCGCGCGGACTTTTTCCACTAATTTACAATCCAGTGACATCAAACTCTCGCTCAATAAAGGCGCACCCGTTACCGCTGTATGCCAAGGATTACTCGCAAAACGTTCTTCATGGCTGCATCCTCCTGCAAATTGATTCGAGACATTTTGTTGATTCATGTTTAACACATTCACCCCAAAACTTTGGCTGATATCAATACCTGCACCCGTATCAGTATCGTTATTTAGACAACATAAAATCAGCGCAGGATCCGCAGAAACACTGGAAAATGCTGACACCGTCATACCTTGCACACCATGTTCTTGTGAACTGGTGGTTAATACCGTTACGCCACTTGCCCATAAACGCATAGCTTGTTTAAATTGCGTCGCATCAATTGCCATTTTTCATTCCTCATTAAAAATCGTTATCGTTCGCAATTATAACATTGTCCTTGAACGTGTAAGCGTTCAAAATGTCACCTTTATGGATTTCACACTGCACTATTTATGACGACTCCAATCTATCGCAACTATTACCGTCAGCGCACGGCGAATCAATGGCGCAAAATTCCCGCTGAACATGGCGACCCAAGCGCCATTCGCCCTTTTTTAGCCGGAAATTGGAAAATGAATTTGATTCCCCGCGCGGGGGTGGCACTCGCAGCACGAATTTTTGATTTATGCCGTGATGTGCGCGATGTTGATATGGGGTTTGCACCACCTTTCACGGGATTATCGACGCTCGCCGATTATATTGAACCCGATTTTCTGCAACGTGAATACGGCATTGGTCGTAATGTTTTTTTACTTGCACAAGATACGTTTTTCGAGTCTAAAGGGGCGTTTACAGGGGAAATTTCAGCGGATATGCTTGCCGCCATTGGTGTTGATCGCGTCATTATTGGCCATTCTGATCGACGCGCTAATTTAGGGAAATATTTTGGTTTTAGTTCAAGTGTGGCGCGACGTTTATCTAAAAACTTTCTAACGCAATCACATCGGCGTTTAAGTCAACGTGAAAATCCCGATATTAACGTTTTATCTGCCATTGCACATTTACTTGAAGCCTCCAATCATCACGTGCTTGAAGGGTTAGAAAAATTTTTAGAACACGAATTAAACGAACGAGCGGGCGAGAGTGACGAGGCCATACAGCGCAAAGTGCATGCCGCACTCGCTAATGGTTTACAAGTGATTTTTTGTTGTGGTGAAAACCGTGAGGCACGGCGTGAACATGAAACATTTAAATTGCTTGAGCGTCAAATACGCATTGGTCTTGAAGGCGTTGCACGGCACGCTATGCACGAGATTATCATCGCTTATGAACCTATTTGGGCAATTGGTGAAGGCGCAAAACCCGCGCCCCCCGAGCAAATTGCTGAGGTACATGATTTCATTCGTAATTTACTCATGGATTTATACGGTGAACAAGTTGCCGCGCGAGTGCGCATTCTCTATGGAGGAAATGTTAAACCCGATAATATCAACGAGATTATGCAAATTGCAGGGGTTGATGGCGCGTTGGTGGGTGGCGCGAGTCTAAATGCGAGCGATTTCTCGAAAATTATTCGCTTTGGGTTGCCTGATTAATCGATTGACAGGTGAAATTACTGTTTTGATAAAACGACATACACCATATTGAAGAAAACTATTTTCAAGCCAAGTAAACGGGGGCACTTTTCCAATATGGCGATTACATATTGGTTATATAACCTCTTAATATGAAACGGGATTGTTTCATTTCATACTAAGATGGCTGGTTTTGCTAGTCTTTTGGGATGTAAGACTGTTATGATTTGAAGTAGAAGTATTTTGATCTAAAAGTTAAGCTCATTTGGCTTTAAATTGTCAATAGCGAAATATTAACCGAATATAGTAATACTACTTAAGTGAATCAACTCTACTGGCAATGATTTAATTAAATTTTCACTTAAATCTAATTCCTTTAAGTTTTTTAAATCTCCTATAGAACTCGGAAGCGCAGCAATTTTATTTTTCGATAAATTTAAGTACTCTAAACTTTGAAATTTCTCAGCAGATTGAGGGCTTCTATATAGTTTATTTTTGAATATACTAAAATAAACAGAAGTATCATTCTTCGATGATTGATTTTTATCAAAATAATCTGATATTTCAACTAATATATTATTTGCTAGATTTAGTTTATTTAGTTTTTGTAAGTTTCCAATAAAATAAGGAAGCCAAGCAAGTTTATTACTATGTAAATTCAAATAAGTCAGCTCTGAAAGCTGTGCTATAGATCCAGGTAATTCTGTTAAAAAATTAAGTTGAACCTCTAAAATAGACAATTTAGATAAATATCCGATAGATGCAGGCAGGCTTTTGAATTCATTTCTACCTAATTTCAATATTTCCAAATTATGTAAGTTAATAACACTTTGAGGTAACGTGGTAAGTTTATTGCCTGCTAAGTTTAATTCTGACAGATCTGACAAATCACCAATAGATTCCGGAATTTTTTTTAGATTATTCATGCCCACTCTTAGAATTTTTAATTTTTTTAATTTGCCAATAGACTCTGGTAAATAATGAATATTATTTTTTTCTAAGTGTATTCCTTCTAGCTGAATTAGATTACCAATGGATTCTGGCAGTCCGGCTAAGTTATTTCCCATAAGCAGCAATTTTGTTAATTTATTCAAATTTCCAATAAATTTTGGAATAATATAAATTTGATTTTGATATAATCCTAACTCGTTTAGATTAACTAAATTTCCAATGGAATCTGGAATCTTTGAAAGTCTATTATTGTCTAAGCGCAACACAGTCAATTTAGTCAAATTACCGATAGAATCGGGTATCTCTGTGAGTTTATTATCATATAAATAAAGTTTTTCTAAACTTTTAAGACTACCAATAGATGTTGGAATTTTATTTAAAAAATTTTGATGTAGATTTAATATAGTCAATTTTTTTAACTCACTAATAGATTCTGGAATTTCAGTGAGTTGATTTTTATATGCCGAAAACCCAGTTAATTCAGTCAATTTAGTGATAGAAAGAGGAAGTTTAGTTAAAAAATTTCCAGATAAATCTATTAATTTCAAATTTATCAAATTTCCGATAAATTCTGGAATTTCAGTGAGCTCGTTATCCTTCAATGATAATGATGTCATTGATAAAACTATTTCTTTATTACGAGGTAATTGTTTCTCTGAAATATTATTAGCATTTGCCCATGAAATCAATTCATCTAACCATAGATTATCTAATATTTTTTTAGGAATTATTTTTTCTGGATCTACTAATACTGTAATTTCATTTTTTAGATCTAAACAAATTTTAGAGCGGACGTTTTCTAAAAAAAAATCTCCATTAGCTGCTTCTCTAATTGCAATAATAGCCTTTTCAATTGAACATTTAAACCATTCTTTATTTTCGTGAAGACCTTTATTTTTTAATAATTGGTGTACACTCTGTTCAAGTTTTCTTGGTTCATTAACCAAAATCTCATATTCAACCTTGTAATGATAAGGGTTACCCGTATTATTCAATTCAGTTGCTCTTAAATCAGGATCTTTTGTGGAAAATCCTATTTTTACTAAATCTGGCATAGATTTAGTTGTAATAATGTAAACCCATCCTTTCATAAATATTTAGCCGTTTGATCCACTCAATAAAAAATAAAGATTAAAATACCTACTCACAACAACTAAAGCAAATCAAAATGCTGTTCGTCAAGTAGAAGAATTAGCTCGCAGCGAAAAATTAAACTTCACTCCTAAAACAACTCGTGTAGAAAAACCATTGACTACTGAAGATAAACAAATTAATAAAAAATTAGAATCCATTTTCAATACATCTGTTGAATTTAAAAGAAGTGTTAAAGGTGATGGCTCAATTAAATTAAGCTTTAGTAACGAAACAGAATTAAATCGCATCTTATCTTTTTTTGACATTAATTAACGAATCGTATTTGAAATTCAATATCAACTTTATTACTATTGATTAATTTTACAAACTTGAAATTATTTTTTCTATATACAACTTTAATTTTCTGTGCTTTTTCCTCACCATTAAAGGCTCAATTAAAAGACAGTTTGAACTCAGGAAAAAGCACAAAACATGCTATTTACTCGAGCGCTCGAAAAGCAATTATAATGAGTGCATTGATGCCAGGTTTAGGACAGGTTTACAATAAAAAATACTGGAAAGTTCCTCTTATTTTAGGAACATTAGGCGGCATTACGTATTGGGGAATAAATAACAACAAACAATATAAGTATTACAGCACTAATTTGCGTGCTGAAAACGATGACGATGTTACTACTTTAAATACGACAAATTACAGTAGTGCACAATTAATTACACAAAAAAGATATT